>ERZ1673722.2719-NODE-2719-length-13918-cov-8.180553_pt1 | contig 13918 bp, 10 predicted proteins | sample MGYA00580222_ERZ1673722 | MGnify/ENA primary metagenome ERZ1673722 (study PRJEB41218, sample SAMN15661750) | gut metagenome | host: Homo sapiens | place: Canada: London | collected 2015-08-20/2019-03-30 | study: EMG produced TPA metagenomics assembly of...
CGGCGGGCACCAACGCCAGCATCGGCGGCATCACCTCGACCGTACGCAACGGCAATCCCTCGTTCTACCGCGCCATCGGCATGGAGGGCTGGACGGGTTACCTCAACTACATGTGCCCCGGCTACATGCAGTTCGGAGCGGCGAGCGACAACGCCGACGGACAGCCCGGCAACATCATCTCCCCGGTGCTGAACATTCCCGCGGGCTATGACATGCTGCTGACCTTCAAGGTCGGCATTTGGGCCGCCGCACCCGATCAGGGCATGGTCGGCATCTGCGAGAAGAACGACGGCTTCTGGATTTCGAAAGGCACGCTCAGCAAGATCGTCGCTTCGACCAAGAGCTACGTTTCGCTCGACATCCCGGCCTACACGTGGGTCGAAGTGTCGGCCGTCATCCCCAACCCCGGATCGCTGGCCAATCCGTCGCTCTTCATCTCCACGGCCGACAGCTGGTTCTCCGGATCGACGGTGAAGGCGGGCCGCTGGTATGTGGACGACATCAAGCTCGTATATTAAAACCGGACAACAACCATGAAAAAAAGCATCATATACATTCTGTTCGCCCTGTTCTCGTTCTCGGCCGCGGTTTCGCTCACGGCCTGCAAGGACGACGGCGTGGAGATTTCGGACGCCTACAAGTCGAAGACCCCGAAAAACGTGAAACTGCTCGAATACGGCAACAAGTCGCTCACGATCTGCTGGGACTTCGTCCGCGGCGCGACATCGTACACCGTGCAGCTCGTGGACGGCGACATGAACCCCGTCAGCGAAGCGCTCTGCATGACCACCGCCGACATCGACTACCATGAATTCACCGACCTGCCGACCGACCGGATCTATTACGGCCGCGTGCGGGCCAACTACCCCTACTCCGCCACTTCGGACTGGGTGTACGTCACCGAGCACGACAAACCGGCCATGCTGATGGCTTCGGTGGGCATCCTCGACCTCGATCCGCAGCTGAAACTCCATGCGGCGAGCGGTTCGACGCTGACCTTCGAGTGGTCCTACACCGACGACAAGGCGACCGACGCCGCGCGCAGCTACAACGTCGAGCTTTTCCGCGACGAAGCCTGCACCGACCTCTACGTCAGCTGGCTCGCCGACGGCAAACTCTCGTCGGGCAAAGGCATCTTCACCGCGCTGGCCGGCTACCCCGTCGTGCGCTACACCTTCTCAGGGCTTGATCCCGAAACGACCTATTACGCCCGGATCACCAACCTGAGTTTCGCCAATATCCAGACTCCCGTCGTGGCCGGAACCACGACCCAAGCCGGCCCGAAAGCCGCTGCGAACACCCCCGCGAAGGCCGGTGACATCGTGCTGGCGCAGGATTTCTCCGCCTTCATCCACGGCGGCGACATCGTGAATTCGGCGGCCGGTTACAACGCCGTTTCGGGCACCGACTTCCGCAAGACGTGGGAGAAGGCCGAGGGCGTGAATCCGCAGGCGGACGGCGACCGTCCCCTCTGCAACTGGGCGACCGAGTTCCACATCCACACGGGCGGCACGTCGGCCGAATACGTCGAAGCGCTCGGCATGAAGGGCTGGGGTTCGTCGGGCAACACCTCCACCCGTCCGGGCTACATCAAGTGCGGCGGCGGAAGCGGCGGCATCGGCATCCTCTACACGCCCCAGCTGACGGCCCTGCCCGCGAACACGACCGTCAAGGTCAGCTTCTCGGCCAGCGCCTATGCCGAAGGCGAAAACGTCTACGGCAGCGACATCGTCGTCGAAGCCGTCGAAGGGGCGGAATTCGGCTCGAACAACGTCGTGAGCAAGAAAGGCACCGCCTTCGTGTCGAAAACGGTCGACATCTCGTCCGCCGTGGGCAGGTTCGAAACCTACACCGTGACGCTCGAAGGACTCACCCCGGCGTCGCGCATCGCCTTCTCCTCGAATCCGGCGCAGGCCGGCGCCAACAAGACGCGCTTCCTGCTCGACGACATCGTCGTCACCTGCGAGGGCGAAACGCATCTTGAGCAGCTCGCGGCCCCGGCGAACGTGAAATTCGACGCCGAAGCCGTTCAGCCCGACAAGCTGACGCTCAAATGGGACGCCGTGAGCGGCGCGGCATCCTATACGGTCGCCTGCTGGGCCGACGGCACCGACGAAAGCAAGGCTGCGCTGGTCGAAAAGATCGACGGCACGGCCTGCACGCTCGACAAGCTGACGCCCGAAACCAAATACAACGCCAAGGTCAAGGCCGTAGCCGGCCGCACGGCCACCGACTCCGACTGGTCGGCCAAGGCTTCGGCAACCACCGCCGAAGCTTCGCAGGGCAAGCTCGACGCACCCGCCAACCTGAAGGCCGAACCCGGATTCTCGACCGTGGCGCTGACATGGGACGCCGTTTCCGGCGCCACGGGATACAGCGTGACGGTCGATAACGGCACGCCGCAGACCGTGACGGACAACGCCTTCACGGCGACCGGGCTGACGGCGGGCACTTCGCACGACTTCTCGGTCGTGGCGCTCGCCGCGCTTGCCGCGGACAACTCCGATGCGGCGACGCTGCAGTCGAAGACGCTTTACGTCAGGATAGCCGCCGTAACCACGTCGAGCATCATCCTCGAATGGGAGCAGGCGGGAGACGTCTCGCAATATACGGTGGCCATCGAGGAGGAGGGCGATCCCTCCCGCAGCGCCCGGTTCACCTATGACTGGTCGAAAGCTTCGGGATACGGAAGCATCCCCCTGCGCTTCGCCTTCAACTATGTAGGCACGGAGTGGGCTTCGGCCGCCCTGTCGCCCTCGGCAAGCTACAGGCTCAGGGTGAAGGCCGGCGCCGCAGATTCCGATTCGGCGTGGTCGAACGACATTACGGGCACCGTAGCGCGCCGCACGGCCCCTGCCGGCGAAGTGTTCTATGAAGACTTCGACCGCTTTATGGGCGGCGACGCCGTCATGACCGCTGTCGGCGTCAAATCGGCCAAGAAGGTGACCAGCGAGGCCGGGCTTTCGACCATGCTGACCGAGTTCACCTACACCGACTGGTCGGCAGGCGGCGGCGCCATGAATGCCGGCAGCGGCACCTACGGCGATCCCTACCGGTTGATGTTCTTCAAGGACGACGGCTGGGAAACCGGTGCGCTGGTTACGGGCAACGGAGTTCACAATGCCTTCTGCGGCAGTTTCCGTCTCGGCGGCGACAACGCGAACCAGAGCTATATCCAGACGCCCGCCATGAGCGGACTCACTGCGGCGGCGAATGTCACGGTGACCTTCAAGACCGCCGTAAACGTCTGGACCGCGGCTTCGACCACCGCCCCGGCCGTTGTCTTCAAGGCGGGCTGGTGCCGCGACCAGTTCGAGTCGATGGAGCTGTATGTGGTCCACGGCGACGGAACGAAAGTCAAGGTCGGCGACACGATCGCGGTCGGCGATGCCGGGAGCGAGCTGGCGTGGAAATCGCACAGCGTCGCGATCGAGGGGCTGTTGCCTACCGACAAGCTGATGTTCACCAGCGTAGGCGCCAAGAAGAGCCGTTATTACATCGACGAGATATCGGTCGTCAAGAACTGACGCCTTGCATTCTCTGACTGCTTCGGCGCCGGAATACAGCGATGTGTTCCGGCGCCGTCGTTTTGTGCCGGACGGTGAAAAAACCGGGTGCGGAGTGGCGAATACGCAAGATTTGTGTATCTTTGTAAACATGGAATCCATTCCGACAGACAACGCCCGGCTCACGGCGGCGATCCGCGACGGCAGCCGCGAGGCTTTCGACGAGATGTGCGGCCGTTATTACGCGCCGCTGATGGCTTACGCCCGTCTCTTCCTGAAGGGAAACTGGGCGCAGGACATCGTGCAGGACGTTTTCGTAAACGTCTGGATTCGGCGCGAGACACTCGATCCCCGGCAGTCGCTCTACGGCTACCTGCTGCGTTCGGTCTACAACCAGTCGGTCAATTACGTGAACAAAAACCGCCATGCGGGCAACTACCGCTCCTACCATCAGGAGCGGATCGAGAGCATCGGATACGCCTACTACGATCCCGACAACAATCCCATCATCGAAAAGATCTATTCGCAGGACCTGCGCGCCGGCATCGACGCGGCGGTGGCCGCCCTGCCCGAAAAGTGCCGCGAGGTCTTCACGCTGAGCTACCTGCAGGGATTCTCGCACCGCGAAATCAGCGAACGGCTCGGCATCGCGCAGAGTACGGTCGAAAACCACATCTACCTCGCGCTGAAGGCTCTGCGGTCGAAATTGTCGAAATCGGAACTGCTGATGCTCCTGTTTTTCATTTTCCTCTGTAATAATTCGCAGTCCTTTGGGTAGATTCACCCTGAGGATTGTATAGTAAGTAGCAAAACCAAAATGGAAGATACGCTTATAATGGATGCAGTCATCAATAAATACTTTGCGGGGGAGACCAGCGATCGGGAGGAGCAGTTCCTCATGGCGTGGCTGGAGGAGTCGGAGGAGCACCGGAAATACTTCTTCGAACTCAAAAGTATCTGGAACGCCCGCAACGTCTTCGCCGAAAGCGCCGACCTCGGCCGGTTCGCGGCCTTCATGCGCAGTACCGACGCCCGGATCGCGAAAATCGCCGGCGAGGAGCGTGCCCGTCGCCGCCGCGGTCTGCTGCGCTGGTCGATGAGCGCTGCAGCGGCCGTACTGTTGGTGGTGTGTGCGGGATTCGCATGGCATTTCCTCGCAGGTCCCGACATTTACCGGGTCTATGAGAACAATACCGAAACCGTGACGACCGTCACCCTCGACGACGGCACGCAGGTATGGCTCAACGCCCGCACCCGGCTGATACTGCCCAAGGCTTTCAGTCCGACCGAGCGCAACGTGAAACTTGCCGGCGCGGCCTTCTTCGAAGTCGCGCGGGACGAAGCGGCGCCGTTCACCGTGGCTACCGACGACCTGCGGGTCCGGGTGCTCGGCACGGCCTTCTGCGTGCAGGCCTACGAGAACTCCGGGCAGGCCGAAGTGGTCCTCGAACACGGCTCGGTGCGCCTGCAAACCCCAGAAGGCGTCAATTTGGTCACCTTGCAGCCCGACCAGCGCGCGCTGTACGACGCGGCGGCCGACAACCTCGAAATCTCGCACGTGAACGCTTCGCACCTCGTGCTTTCGCAATACGATCTGGTGACGATGGCCAACGCCACCCTGCATGAAATCATCTCGCATATCGAAACGACCTACGGCGTGCGGATTTCGGTGCCGGGCCGTTACGGCGACAAGCGCTATGCGTTCAACTACCAGCGTTCGAATTCGCTCGAAGAGGTGCTCAATATCGTCGAGTACATGACGGGCGAACACTGCGAGGTGATCTTCCGCCAGAAATAACGTCGCTCCGCCGCATCGCCGGTTGGGGTTGCAGCCGGATGCTGCCCCGCCGCCGGCATCCGGAGCAAACCGCATACAAAAAGCCCCGCTTTCCGGCGGGGCTTTTCATGTTTTTGCAACTGCGTTACAGCGTCGAGAGCCAGTCGAGCGTGGCTTTCTGCCAGTCTCCGTAATAGCGGAACTTCGGGTTCATGCCCCAGCCGTGGCCGCCCGACGGATAGATGTGGAGCGTAGCCTTGACGCCGTGTTCCTTGAGCTTCTGGTAGAAAAGCGCGCTGTTCACGGCAGGCACCACCTTGTCATCGTCGCAGTGGAACAGCAGCGTCGGCGGGGTCCGGGCATCGACCTTCTTTTCGAGCGAGAACTCCTGCGCGACGGGTTTGTCGGCATCGTCGGCGCCGAGCAGCTGCACGAACGTCCCCTTGTGGCGTTTGTCGGCGTCGGCCGAAATCACCGGGTAGTAGAGGATCATGAAATCGGGCTTCACTTCCGAAAGCGTACCCACGCTGCCGGCGAGATAGCCGCCCGCCGAGGTGCCCGACACCCCTACTTTCGCCGGGTCTATGTTCAGCTCAGCGGCCATTTCGCGCATGACGCGCAGCGCCTCGTCGGCGTCGTTGCGCGGAACTTCGCTGTGACCGTTGGGCAGACGGTATTTCACCACGGCGGCCGTGACGCCGTTTTCGGCGAACCACTTGGCCTCCTTGTGGCCGTTGCCGACCGAAAGCGTCGAGTATCCGCCGCCGGGGAAGAATACCAGCGCCTGTCCCGTGGCATTGTCTCCGGCCTTGTAGATCCACATTTCGGCTTTCTGGGTATTGGACCACTGGCCGGGTTTGGGCTGAATCTCCTCGCCCGTCAGGCCGTTGGAGGTGGGCGCCGTCGCGTTGTCCCAGAGTACGACATGGTAGTCCTGCGCATAAAGGGCCGGCGACAAGGTCAGGGCGGCCAGCAGGAGCAGTGTTTTTTTCATGGTTTGCAGTTTATTTTGGATTAAACGGGTAAATCGGGTTCAAAGATAGTGTAAACCGCGTGCCGCGGCAAATTTATTCGGCTGCACCGGGTGTTTTTCGCACCTCAGGCAGGTCCAGCGTCCGTATCCGCTCTTTGAGCGGCGCGACGGCGGGTGCGCTGACGCTGAACTCCTCCAGTCCCGCTTCGAGCAGCCACGCCGTGGCTTCCGGGTCGGCAGCCAGTTCGCCGCACATGCCGGCTTCGATGCCCGCGCTGCGCGCCGCCGCGAGCGTCATGGCGACGGAGCGTTTCACGGCCGTATCGAACGGGTCGCAGAGATGCGCCACGCGCGGATTTCCCCGGTCTGCGGCCATGACGTATTGGGTCAGGTCGTTGGTCCCGATGCTGAAAAACCGCGCTTCCGCGGCCAGCAGGTCGGCGACCATGACCGCGGCGGGGGTTTCGATCATCACGCCCAGCTCGATTCCGGGATTGTAAGCGGCTTTTTCCGCGTCCAGCTCCGCCATGCACTCCCGCACGGCGGCTTCGGCCCGGCGGAACTCCCCGACCGACGTAATCATCGGGAACATGATCCGCAGGTTGCCGAATACGCTCGCCCGGAGCAACGCCCGCAACTGCGTACGGAACACGTCTTGCATGGAGAGCGAAACGCGGATGGCGCGCCATCCGAGAAACGGATTTTCCTCATGTCCGAAATCCATGTACGGCAATGCTTTATCCCCGCCTATATCGAGCGTTCGTATAACTAACGGGCGTTCGCCGCACAACTCCGCCGCATGCCGGTAGGCTTCGAACTGCGTCTGCTCGCCGGGAAATCCGCCGCGGCTCTGCATGTAGAGAAATTCGCTGCGGAACAGCCCGATTCCTTCGGCTCCCGCATCGAGGGCCGCGCGCACCTCCGCGACGCTGCCGGCATTCCCCAGCACGGCGATACGCCGTCCGCCGCGCGTCACGGCGGGCGTATGCGCACCTTTCAGGCAATGCTCGCCGTGCCGTTTCCGCGATGCGCTCAAGGCGCGGTATCGCCGTTCGGTTGCGGTATCGGGAGCGACGATTATTTCGCCGGTTTCTCCGTTGATTATCAGCTTGTCGCCTGTTTTTATTTCAAGCATGCATTCAGATGCTCCGACGATTGCCGCAATCCCTTTGGCGCGGGCGATGATGCAGACATGGCTCGTGACGCTTCCGCGGGCCGTCACCACGCCCGCGATGCGGCTGAAATCCATCAGCGCCGTATCCGACGGCGTCAGTTCCTCGGCCACGACGATCGTTCCGGGCGCAAGTCCGGCGAACGGATTTTCGGCCGTTTCGCCCGTGAGAATACGGCGTATGCGGCCGCATACGTCCCGCACGTCGTCGGTGCGGCCTCCGAGGTATTCGTCGTCGAGCGCGGCGAGCATGCCGCACACCTCTTCGCAGGCTTCGTCCAAAGCCCGTTCGGCCGAAAAGCCGTGTTTCGAAATCCGCTCTTCGACCTGTTCCGCCAGCATCGGGTCGTCGGCCATCTCCAAGTGCGCCGCGAAGATGTCGTTTTCCGCCGCCAATATGCCCAGCTCCGTTTTCGCCTGCGCCAGCGCGGCATGAAAGCGGGCCGTTTCGGCCGCCGGATCTCCGGTCGCGGCGGACGGTGCGGCTGAAACGCGGCGTTCGAGGACGAACGCCGTTCCTGCGGCAATTCCCGCCGCCGGGATTCCGGTCCGAAGCACGCGCATCACTCGCTCATGTTTGCGATGAACGCCGCGACGGCCTTCACGGCGGCGGCTCCGTCGCCGCCCTCGGCGCATATCTCGACCTCCGTGCCGCACTTCAGCCCCAGCGACAGCAGGGCGAGCATGCTCGCGGCATTGACCTCCTTCGCGGCGGTGCGGAAAGTGATCCTGACGGGCGCAAGGCCCTTGACAAGTTTTGCCAGCTCTCCGGCCGGCCGCGCGTGCATGCCGTTGGGAGCCGTAATCGTTACTTTTTGCGATGTCATATAAGTCGTTGTTGGTTCGGTCGGTTTTCGGTTCTTCATCCGGGGCTATTTCAGCGCGTCGTAGATCACCTGCGGGTCGGTCGCGGTCATAAGCCGCTGCAACAGCTCCTCGTCCTCGAACGATGCGCTCAGCCGGGCGAGGATTTCCAGATGTTCGTCCCCCACGCCTGCGATTCCCACGATCAGGTGCGCTTTCTCGCCGTCGAAATCCACGCCGTCGGGGTATTGCAGGATCACGATGCCGGAGCGCAGTACGCGCTCCTTGGCATCGGAGGTTCCGTGCGGAATCGCAAGCCCCATCCCCAGACAGGTCGTCGCCAACTCTTCGCGGCGCAGCATTGCATCGACATACTCCGGCCGGGCATATCCGCCCGCGACGAGCAGTTCGCCCGCCCGCCGGATCGCCTCCTCCTTCGGCTCCGCAGGCAGTCCGATCCGGATATTTCCGGGTTGCAGGATGGCGCCGTCCGGAGCGGCGTCCTTGGGGGCGAATGCGGTTTCTTCGGGTTTCGGGTCCGAATCGGCCGCGGCGTCCCGCAGACCGGATTGGTCGCAAGAGAGTGCGGATTGTGCGGACCGGGAACCGGATACACCGCAAGAGGGCGTAGTTTCTGCAAGCCGGACGAACAGGGCGTCCAGACCGGGATCGGAGAGGAAGTTGTCGATTACGATCAGCTCGGCGCCTTTTGCGGCCGCGGCGATCCGCTCCGCCAGTACGGACTGACATACGACCACATCGGCGTCGGACGGAATACGGTCCGCCGCGCTGTTGCCCACCGCAACGCCGATTTCCGCGTCCCGTAGGCGTTTGCGGAAACGGGTCGCGCCGAGGGCGCTCGATCCCATGCCCGCGTCGCAGGCGAAGATCACTTTGCGGACGGGTCGTCCGGCTGCATGCGGCGATATGCCCGCTGCGCTCTGCGGGAGCTTCCCGACGGCTGGATCGCCTTCCGTTTCGGTCTTGGACGCGCGCCGGATAAAGGGTGCGGCGACGACCAGCGACACGGCGGCGGAGATCACGACGCCCAGCAGGACGATGAGCGTCTTGCCTTTGGGAGCCATCGCCAGCACCGAGAGGATGCTTCCGGGCGACGCCGGAGCCACCAGCCCCGCATCGGAGAGCGAGAAAAACAGCAGTCCCGCGGCGCTGCCCGCGATTGCGGCAACGATCAGCACCGGACGGGCGAGTATGTAGGGAAAATAGATTTCGTGGATGCCGCCGAAAAACTGGATAATCACGGCTCCGGGAGCCGACTGGCGCGCATTTCCCCGGCCGAAAAGCCAGTATGCGAGCAGTACGCCCAATCCGGGACCGGGGTTGGTTTCGAGCAGGAACATGATCGACTGTCCCGTTTCGCGGGCCTGTTCGATGCCGATCGGCGAGAAGATTCCGTGATTGACGGCGTTGTTGAGAAACAGCACCTTGGCCGGCTCCACGAAAAGCGACACAAGAGGCAGCAGTCCGTGGCGTATGACCAGCTCGGCACCGCTGCTTATGAGCATCGTCAGGCCGGAGACCACGCTGCCGACGACATAGTAGCCCAGAACGGCCAGCAGCATGCCGAGAATGCCGATCGAGAAGTTGCTGACGAGCATTTCGAAGCCTGCCTTCACGCGCCCCTCGACCATACGGTCGAACCGGCGGATCGCATATCCCGCCAGCGGACCCATGATCATCGCGCCGATGAACATCGGAATATCGCTGCCGACGATCACGCCGACGGCGGCAATGGCGCCGATTACCCCGCCCCGCTCCCCGGCGACGTTGCGCCCTGCGGTGTAGGCGATCAGCAGCGGCAGGAGGTAGGTCAGCATCGGCCCGACCAGCTGCGCGAGCTGTCCGTTGTGCCACCATCCCTCTGGGATGAAAAGCGCGGTGATGAATCCCCACGCGATGAACGCGCCGATATTGGGCATGACCATGCCGCTCAGGGTCCTGCCGAATTGCTGGATTTGTTGTCGCATAACTTCGTTTCTTGCTTATATATACAAGCGAAACGGGACTATCACCTATTCGAAACCGAAAAAAACGGCGCGCTTTTCATAAAAAAACCGTCCTCCACGGGAGGACGGTCGTATAAAACGGAACGGACAGCCGGCTATTTGCCGTAATTGGCGTCGATATAATCGGAGAGCGTAAAGGCCTTCGGCAGTTCGGGGGCTTCCAGCGGCGTGACGTAGGTGTCGATCACCAGCGGTTCACGCTTCAGGACGAGCTTTTCGAGGAACGCGTCGATCTCGTAACGGTTGTCGTACATCGGGCGGGTCGCCATGACGTGATTGGTGTTGGCGACCGAGTAAAACCAATGCGGGATGCGCCGTTCGGTAAGCATATCGGCGATATGCTTCGAGCCGAAAAACCCGTTGCCGTCGTACAGCACGGCGTCGTAGGGGACGTTGCGGTCGGCGTCGCCGTGGAAGAGCATCATCGGCGCGGGAGTCTTGGCCCAGCGCAGCTCTTCCTGCGTGTCGAAAATAGCTCCTGCATAGGATATTACACCCGCGTAGTTAAAGTCCTGCGGGAGCTTCTGCCGCGCCAGCGGATGCCCGTTGCAGATGCCGTATTCGCCCATCAGCACCGTAATGGCTCCGGCGCTCGAACCGCTCGCCACGATCCGGGTTTTGTCCACGCCCCACGCGGACGCATGGTCGCAGACGTAGGCCGTAGCGTCGTAGAGGTCGCCGGTCGCCATCGCAAGGGTCGTGATCCACGCTTCGGGGAAGGTCTCCTCGCTGAGCGTTCCGGCCTGCATGGCCTTCTTCATGCCGAGCCGGTAATCGATCGACACGACCACATACCCTTTCCGGGCGTAATATTCGAAATACGAAAGGAAGCTCGCATTGTCGCGCCGGCCGCCCACGAAACCGCCGCCGAAGACGAACATCAGGCAGGGTTTGGTCCGGCTGTCGGGCGTGAGCGCCACGTAGCGGTCCAGCCGCAGCGTGTCGGTCTGCTTGACGGCATAGACGAAGGTCTGCTTTTCGACCGTCTGCGCATAACCCGCCGCAGCGGCGAAGAGCGCGAATAATACAAGAATCCGTTTCATATCGTCTGCATAAAATTACATCATCTCCTCGTAGGCGAACTGCACGGCGCGGTTCAGAATCGCTACGAACGGCTGCGTGCGGCGGAACTCCGCCAAAGTCTTCTCCAGCAGGTCGTCCGCGAGCAGGAACTCCTCGGTGATCCGCTTGGCGATGTAGAAATCCTTGAGCTTCAGCATGTCGGCGTACTCGCTGTCGGCGGGGAATCCCGTGGGCACCCGCTTGAGCTTGTTCTCCTCGACAAGGTCGAACCCTTTGGCTTTCCGGATCGCCGCTGCAATTTCCGCGCCGTTGTCCGTAATTTCGTCCCGCACGCTGCGCAGCACGACCGGTTCGGGGCAGTAAAGCCCCGCCGAAAGCGCGTTGCTCCAAATCAGGCTGTCGCAGCACGGTTCGATATGAAAATAGTAACCGGCGAATCCCGACTTCTTGCCTTTCGGAGCGATGTACGCACCTATATATGTCTTATAGGGCGACTTGTCGGGGCTGAACCGCGTGTCGCGGGCGATGCGGTAGGTGCAGTCCTGCACCCGCAGGCCGCGCACCGTAGGGTCGAACTCGGCGATTCCCTCGATCAGCCGCTCCGTGAAGGCGGCGAAGCGCCCCTTCACGTGCGTCCATTCGGCGCGGTGGGCGTCGAACCATGCACGGTCGTTGTTGTCGTGCAGGCGGCGGAAAAAGTCGATGACCTCTTTCATCCTACCGGAATTTTACCACGCGAAAAGCGGATAGCCGGCCATCAGGGCGTTCACGTCCTTGCGTACGGCGGTGATATTAGCTTCGTTCTCGGGGTCGTGCAGCACCCGGTCGATCAGGCCGACGATGTAATCCATCCTGTCCTCCTTCAGGCCGCGGGTGGTGATGGCCGGCGTCCCGAAGCGCAGCCCCGAGGTCTGGAACGGCGAGCGGCTGTCGAACGGCACCATGTTCTTGTTGGTGGTGATGTCGGCCGCCACGAGGCACTTCTCGGCCAGCTTGCCCGTCAGCTCGGGGAACTTCGTGCGCAGGTCGACCAGCATCAGGTGGTTGTCCGTGCCGCCCGAAACGATCTTGTAACCGCGTTTAACGAACGCTTCGGCCATCGCCCTGGCGTTCTTCTGCACCTGCGCCTGGTACTCCTTGTACGAGGGCTCGAGCGCCTCGCCGAACGCCACGGCCTTGGCGGCGATGACGTGTTCGAGCGGCCCGCCCTGGATGCCGGGGAATACGGCCGAATTGAGGATTTGCGACATCATCTTCACGGCACCCTTGGGCGTGGTGAGCCCCCAGGGGTTCTCGAAATCCTTGCCCATCAGGATAATACCGCCGCGCGGGCCGCGCAGGGTCTTGTGCGTCGTCGAGGTGACGATATGCGCGTATTTCACGGGGTTGTCCAGCAGCCCGGCGGCGATCAGGCCGGCCGTGTGCGCCATGTCCACGAGCAGCAATGCCCCCACCTTGTCGGCGATGGCGCGCATACGTTTGTAATCCCATTCGCGCGAATAGGCCGAGGCGCCTCCGACGATCACCTTGGGCTTGCACTCCAGCGCCTTGCGCTCCATGGCGTCGTAGTCGATGACACCCGTGGCCTCGTCGAGCTGGTACCCCACGGCGTTGAAATACTTACCCGACATGTTGACCGGCGAACCGTGCGAAAGGTGGCCTCCGTGCGCCAGGTCGAGCCCCATGAAGGTATCGCCCGGCTGCATACAGGCGAAGAATACCGCCATGTTGGCCTGTGCGCCCGAGTGGGGCTGCACGTTGGCGTATTCGGCGCCGTAGAGGCGGCAGATGCGTTCGATGGCGAGTGTCTCGACCTTGTCCACGACCTCGCAGCCGCCGTAATAGCGGGCCCCGGGATAGCCCTCGGCATATTTGTTGGTCAGCACGGAGCCCATGGCTTCCATGACCTGGTCGCTGACGAAATTCTCCGAGGCGATCAATTCGATGCCATGCATCTGACGGCTGCGCTCGGCGGCGATCAGATCGAAAATCTGGGTGTCTCTTTTCATATCTCTAAGGATTTGTGATGATTCGTTTACGGACGGTAAAGTTAGTAATATTTGGCGAAATTCCGGCGGCGGCGGAGCGTTTCAAAATATTTTTCTTAACTTTGTTTGTCTTTCGGACGAAAAAAGGAAAAACAGAATATTTTGCAAACATTCTTAATACTTTGAAAGCTATGAAATTACTCGAAGGTAAAGTGGCTGTCGTCACGGGCGCGGCCCGCGGTATCGGCAAGGCCATCGCACTCGAATTCGCCAAGGAGGGCGCCGACGTGGCGTTCACCGACCTCGTGATCGACGACAACGGCAAAGCCACCGAAGCCGAGATCGCGGCGCTGGGCGTCAAGGCCAAGGGCTATGCGTCGAACGCGGCGAATTTCGAAGAGACGCACAAGGTCATCGAAGAGATCGTCAAGGATTTCGGCCGCATCGATATTCTCGTGAACAACGCCGGCATCACCAAGGACGGCCTGATGATGCGCATGAGCGAAGCCCAGTGGGACGCCGTGCTGACCGTAAACCTCAAGTCGGCGTTCAACTTCATCCACGCCGTGACGCCGATCATGGCCCGTCAGAAGGGCGGCTCGATCATCAACATGTCGTCGGTGGTGGGCGTCAGCGGCAACGCGGGCCA
>ERZ1673722.2723-NODE-2723-length-13908-cov-4.386992_pt1 | contig 13908 bp, 15 predicted proteins | sample MGYA00580222_ERZ1673722 | MGnify/ENA primary metagenome ERZ1673722 (study PRJEB41218, sample SAMN15661750) | gut metagenome | host: Homo sapiens | place: Canada: London | collected 2015-08-20/2019-03-30 | study: EMG produced TPA metagenomics assembly of...
AAACCCAAGCAAAAACACATAGCCGCCCAGATGGATCATGGCCTCGACCTTCTGATCAACAGGCTTGCGGCGCACGGCCTCGATCAGCATGAACACCAGCCGCGAGCCGTCCAGCCCCGGAATGGGAATCAGGTTGACCAGCCCCAGGTTGATGGAGATCATCACTGTCAGGTACAGGAAGATTTCCATGCCGCCCTGCTTGGTCTGCTCGGCCACCAGCTGCACCACACCCACCGGACCGCTGGTCTCATTGAGGCCCTCGCCGGTGGTGAAGAGCTTGCCCAGCGCCGATACGATGGCTGTTGAGGCGTCCACGCAGGTATCCCACGCGGCGGGAATCACCTCGCCCGCGGGCAGAGGGGCATAGCCCTGCTGGATCATGATGCCGATCAGCCAGCGTTCCTCGGCTTCGTCATAGCGCGGGGTGATGGTCAACGTCTCTTCCTGACCGTCCCGAAGAACGGTGATATCGATGGCCGAGCCCGCGCCAAGGCTGCCGATGGCGTCGCTCACGTCGGTCACGGTGCGACCGGTCATGTCCTGGCCGCCCACGCTAACAAACACGTCGCCTGCTTCCAGACCGCTTTCGGCGGCAGGCGAACCCTCGGTCACACTGGCCACAAACGGCGTGGCGATCGTCACACCATACGCCGCCATAAGCCCTATGGCCACCACAAAGGCCAGCACCATGTTCATCAGCGGACCGGCCGCCACGGAAATCATGCGCTTCCATACGGGCGCATTGTTGTAGTTGCGGGGATCGTCCTTCTTTTCACCGTTGGGATCGTCGTCGGTATCGCCGAAGAACATGCAGTAGCCGCCCAGGGGGATGGGCCGGATGGAAAAGACGGTTTCGTGCTTTTTGCTTTTCCACTGGACGAGCTTGGGGCCAAAGCCGATGGAATACTCCTTGACGGGAATCCCGCACAGCCGGGCGGCCGCAAAGTGACCGAACTCGTGCACCGTGATCAGCACGCCCAGCAGCACGATGGCAAGCAGAATATACAATGCGATCAAAATCCTTTCTTGGAGGGGATCAGCCTAGCTTATGCAGCACCTGCCGCGCAGTATCCCGCGCAAGGCGGTCGGCCTCCATCACCTGCTCCAGCGACGCGGCGGGCAGATGGCCCACGCGAGCGAGCGTTTCCTCCACAGTATCGAAGATTCGACCGACGCGCATGGGTTCCTCCCCCGCAGATTGTAACAATTCGCCCACGGCCACCTCGTTGGCCGCATTGAGCACGCAACCCGCCGCGCCGCCCGCACGCAGGCATTCGCGCGCCAGGCGGATGGAAGGGAAGCGCTCCTCGTCTGGGCGCTCAAAGGTCAGACCGCCCAGAGAAAACAGATCCAGCCGGCTGCCACCCGTGGGCAGACGGTCGGGATAGGCCATGGCGTAGAGGATAGGCAGGCGCATATCCGGCGTGCCCAGCTGGGCAATCAGCGCGCCATCAGCAAATTCCACGCCGCTGTGAATCACGCTCTGGGGGTGCACCACAACCTCGATCTGGTCCGGACGCGCGTCAAAGAGCCATTTTGCCTCGATCATCTCCAGCGCCTTGTTGAACAGCGTCGCCGAATCAATGGTGATCTTCTGCCCCATGACCCAGTTGGGATGCTTGAGCGCCTGCTCCTTTGCCGCCGCCCGAATATCGTCCTTGCTCCAGGTTCGGAACGGGCCGCCGGAACAGGTGAGAATGATGCGGGAATACGGATTTGCGCCCGCGCCCTGAAGGCACTGGAAGATGGCGCTGTGCTCGCTGTCCACAGGGAGAAGCGCATGCTCGCCCACGCGCCGGGCCGCCTCCATCACCAGATGGCCTCCAGCCACCAGGGCCTCCTTGTTGGCCAGCAGCACGCGCTGGCCGCCTTCAAGCGCCGTGAGCACGCTTTTGAGGCCCACCATGCCCACCACGCTGATCAGCACGTCGTCCACATCAGCCTGGGCGGCCAACGTGAGAGCCTCCGGGCCGAAAACCCATTCGCAGAAGCGCAGGTCCGCGGGAATCTCCTCCCTGGGAATGGGCTGAACCAGGCCCGCCAGCCGGGGGTGGAACGCGCGCACCTGCTCAAAGAGCTTGTCGTATCTGGAGTGCGCCGTGAGCGCGGCCACCTCGAAGCGGTCGGGATGCAGCGCAGCCACCTCCAGCGCCTGCGTGCCGATGCTGCCCGTGGAACCCAGTATAGCCAAACGGCGTTTTTTCATGTGCCATGACCTCTTTTCTCAAATGGAAGCCAGCAGAATCACACGGTAGGAATAGACGATGATGGCGGTGAAAAGGATGCTGTCCAAACGGTCCATCATGCCGCCGTGTCCGGGAAAAATATGGCCAAAGTCCTTGATCTTGCAATGACGCTTGACCATGCTGGCAAACAGATCGCCCATCTGGCCGGCAATGCCGCCGAACAGGCCGCATAGCATGTCGCCCCAGATGGGCGGAAAGCCCGAAAAATCAGGAAAGCACAGCGTAAAGAGCCTACCTGCCACCACCGCGCACAAAATGCTGCCCACCAGCCCGCCCGCGGCTCCGGCCACCGTTTTGTTGGGGCTGATATGCGGGCACAGCTTGGGCCCGCCGATGGCGCTGCCCACAAAGTAAGCGAAGGTGTCGCCGCCTACGGCGATGGCAAACACCAGCGTCAGCAGTAGCGCCTGGAGGCTGCGCGGCTCGGTATCCAGAATGCCGAACAGGCACATGCCCGGCATAACCACCGACAGCATGGGCAGTTCGCTCATGCAGATGTCCACCAGATCCGGGTCCTCCCGGCGCATCACCACCAGCAGCACGGCAAAGGAGAGCAGCGCCAGGATGGGGATGATCACCAGCGAGGAATAGAACATCATCAGCGGCACGGAGATGGTCAGCCCCGCGAAGCTGGTCCACCACACGGGATGATGGCCCCCGCGGCTAATGGCGGTGAGCTCCTCATGCAAGGCCAGGGAAAGGCACAAAAACGCAGCCAAGGCAAACAGCCAGCTTCCCACAAAGAGCACGCAGGCCAGCAACGCCACCAGCACCGCGCCGGTAACGCAGCGCTGGATCATGGAGGATGATTTTTTTTGCGGATTGCGTTCGCTCATGGTGCCTCCTCGGTTCATTCCTCGCGTTTGCCAAAGCGGCGCTTTCTGCTCTGGAACTGCGCGATGCAGCGATGATACTCCTGCACGGTGAAATCCGGCCAAAGCATGCTGGGGAAGATAAACTCGGCATAGGCGCACTGATAGAGCAGAAAATTGCTAAGACGCATCTCCCCGCTGGTGCGGATGAGCAGATCGACATCCGGCAGACCATGGGTGTACAGCCTGTCGGCAAGCGCTTTTTCATCCACCTGGGAGAGATCCAGCGTTCCTTCCCGCACCTCATTAGCGATCTGCCGCGCGGCGCGCGCAAGCTCCGCCCGCGCGCCGTAATTGATGGCGATGTTGAGCTTCAGGCCCGTATTCTCCAGCGTGCGGCGTTCGGCCTCGCGCAGCACGTCGCGCTGGCGGGGCGGAAGGGCGTCCTTGTCCCCCAGAATGGTGATGCGCACGTTTTTTTCGTCCAGCTCGTCAATCTCGCTGGCAAAAAAGTCCAGGATCAGCTGCATCAGCGCCTCCACCTCGGCGGCGGGGCGGCCCCAGTTTTCCGTGGAAAAGGCGTACAACGAAAGGGCCTCAATCCCAATATCGCTGGAGGAACGGATGATCTCACGCAGCGTTTCGGTGCCGGTGCGGTGGCCCAGCGCCACCTTGACCTTGTGCTGCTTGGCCCAGCGGCCGTTTCCATCCATGATGATGGCCACGTGCCTAGGCAAGCGTTCGAGGTCAATCTCCGCGTAGAGCGGTACGGTCATGGCTGGCTCCTTTCCCGGGGCATACCCGTCAAAAAACGTGAAACGATGAGCGTGCGCCCATCGTCCTCCACAGCCACCACGCGGGTGGACGCATAGCCCTGCGCTTCCCCCTCCGGGGTGCGCAGCGCATCCGCAGGCGACGGGGCGCGGCGCGGAGGCGCAGCGGTGGCCTTAACCTGAACGTCGGTAATGCCACTGGCCCTTAGAATGGCCAGCGCCGACTCGGCCGGAAGCCCCAGCAGGTGCTCAAAGGTCTGCTGCATCCACAACCCTCCAAAACCAACCGCCGCCGCACCCGGCGGCGCAGCTTACAATGCTCTTTATATTGTACTATGGAATAAAAAGGGCTGTCAAGGTGAGCAGAACTTTGCCATAAAAGAAGAAAAAGCGAACCGCGCCTCACGGCGCGGTCCCAGCCTGGCTCGGCAGCGAAACCGGTCAGACCTCCATGATTTCCTTTTCCTTCTTGGCGCACAGTTCGTCGATGCCCTTGATGGCGGCGTCGGTGGTTTCCTGCATTTTCTTTTCGGCCTTGGAGCGGTCATCCTCGGTGATGAGGCTGTCCTTTTCCAGCTTCTTGAACTGCTCCATCGCGTCGCGGCGAATGGAACGGATGGCCACCTTAGATTCCTCCGCGCCCTTGCGTACCAGCTTGGTCAGCTCCTTGCGGCGCTCCTCGTTGAGCTCGGGCACGACCAGACGGATGATCTTGCCGTCATTGGTGGGGTTGAGGCCCAGGTCGCTCTTTAAAATGGCCTTTTCCACCATGGGGATGGCTTTCTGATCCCAGACGTTGATCACCAGCATGCGCGGTTCGGGCGAGGTGATGTTGCCCATCTGGGTGAGAGGCGTCTGCACGCCGTAATAATCCACCGTTACGCGCTCCAAAAACTGCGGGTTGGCGCGGCCGGCGCGGATGGACCGAAGGTCCTCCTGATAAACGGAAGTCGTCTTTTTCATTTTTTCGGCGGCTTTTTCGATGACCTGTCGATACATGAGGGGTTCCTCCTTGCAGTTAAGAGTCGTAGCGCTGATAACCGTATTGTAACGCGTTTGCATGCAAAAGGCAATGGGGAATTGCGCGTTTTGCGCGCGGGTTTGACCTGCGCCCGCGGTTGTGATATGCTAAAAACCGACAGATCACGAGAATCAAAAAGGGAGGGCTTGGTACGGCCAGGGCTTTTCATCGGCGCGACGCCGACATGACGCAGGGTTCGATCTGGCGTCAATTGGTGGGGTTTTCCGTTCCCATGGCGATCGGGCTGCTGTTTCAGCAGCTTTATAATACGGTGGATACCATCGTGGTGGGCCAGTTTGTCAGCACCCAGGCGCTGGCCGCGGTGGGCAGCACCTCCAGCATCATCAACATGCTGGTAGGGCTTTCTGCAGGCCTCTCCACGGGCGCCAGCGTGATCATCTCCCAGTGCTACGGCGCGCATGATCACCGCTCCCTGCACGACGCGGTGCACACCACCATCACGGCCACGTTTGTGATGTCCGTTCTGTGCACGTTCCTGGGTATTCTGATCGTGGAACCCATGCTGGCCATGATGTCCACCCCGCCGGATGTGATGGGTGAGGCGCGCACCTACCTGACCATCTACTTTGCGGGTATCAGCGGGCTGTTTGTGTACAACATGGGTTCAGGCATTTTGCGCGCCGTGGGCGATTCCAAGCGGCCGCTGTACTTCCTGCTGTTTTCCGCGGTGATCAATACGGCCTTTGACCTGCTGTTTGTAATTGTGTTTCACATGGGCGTGGACGGCGTGGCCTACGCCACCATTCTGGCGCAGTTTCTCTCGGCGCTGCTGGTGCTGTTCGTCCTCACGCACGATCACACGCCCTACGGCATTCGCTGGCGCGATTTGCGCCTGAGCCGCGGCATGCTCAGGCACATTCTGGCCATCGGCCTGCCCAGCGGCGTGCAGCAGGCCATCACGTCGTTTTCCAACGTGTTTGTCCAGAGCTACATCAACTTTTTCGGCTCGGCCTGCATGGCGGGCTGGTCCAGCTACAACAAGCTGGACGTGTTCGTGCTCATTCCGATGCAGTCGGTGGCGCTGGCACTGACCACCTTTGTGGGGCAGAACTATGGCGCTGGCCGCATGGACCGCGCGCGCAAAGGCGTCAGGCAGGCGCTGTGGATGACCCTTTCCGTAACCGCAGTGCTATGTGTGGGCGTCATCGCGGGCGCAAGGCCGCTCAACCGCCTCTTTACCGCGGACGAGGAAGTGCTCACCCACGGCGTGCACTTCATCAGCATCATTTCACCGTTCTACCTGGCGTGCTGCTTCAACCAGATCTATGCCGGCGCGCTGCGCGGCGCAGGCAACGCCAAAACCCCCATGTTTGTGATGCTGTTTTCCTTCGTTTTTTTCCGGCAGGCCTATCTGTTTGTCAACCGTTTGCTGGGCAACTCGTTTATGGGCGTTACGCTGGCCTACCCGATGGGCTGGGTGGTCTGCAGCGTGCTGATGGTGCTGTTCTACCGGCGCTCCGTATCAAAAGGACGGTCCTAAAACGCTCCGTCCAGCTGATAGATATACCAGTCCTCGCCGTCGGTTTCAAAGACCACGGTGCCCTCGCCTGAATAATGGGCGGGAATCCCGCGCGATTCCAGCTGCACGCGCCCCTTGTCCACGCGGTTGTAATCGTTGGTGATCAATACCGCCTGTGGCGAGGCCGCCTCCAGAAATTCCACCACCATGGGCGTGATGCCGTGATGCGGCACCTTGACGATATCCGCTTTCAGGGTTTCGGGAGGCAGGTTTTCCAGCATCCAGTGCTGCGTTTCTCCGATGATATCGGCGGTCAGCAGGAGGCTCGCGTCTCCAAATTCCACGCGCGTGACCAAGGACCGGCCATTGGTGTTTTCCACGTCATCATAGCGGTACAAAGTGAGCACCGCCTCGCCCAGCAGCAGCTGATCGCCGTGAAATACCTGCACGGTGGGGATGCAGCTTTTTTCGGCCTGCCTGATGGTTTCCGCCTGCCTCTCGCTGACGTCCACCGCGGCATCGCTGTAGGGATGCAGGTATGCATCCACGGAAAAGCCGTAGCGCATCAGCCAGTAAAGGCCGGAGATATGATCTTCATGAAAATGCGTGTTGAGCAGATATTTAAAATGCGTAATGCCGCGCTCCTCCAGCGCGGTTTTCAAATTCTCACGAAAGGGCGCGCTGCCGCCGTCTATCATCATGCGCTGCCCGCCGCACTCGAGCAGAAGGCAGTCGCTCTGGGCGGTGTTGAAGGCCGTCAGCCGAAGCAGGGGGCGACGGTACCAGTCCTCGCAGGGAAGCTCGTTATAGATCTCGGCCTGCGCAGCCGAGAGGCAGATGAGGCAAAGAAGCAGGCACAGCGCGGCAAGCCGCGCGCGCCTTACCAGTCTGCGGGGCATCACGGCTCTCCCTTTTGATAGTCGCTCTTGGTTTCCCAATGCGCCTGCTCCAGAGCAATGTCGCGATGGTTGACCGTGGTGTGATATCCCATCTCCTCCAGCCTGGCGCTGATATATTCCGCGATGGCCACACTGCGGTGCGCCCCGCCCGTGCAGCCGATGGCGATGACCAGGCGGTGCTTGCCCTCGGTGATGTAGTGGGGGAGCAAAAACTGGAGCATGTCCATGCATTTGACTAAAAATTCCTTGGTAACCGGATGCTCCAGCACAAAATCCTTCACATCCTGATCAAGCCCCGTATGAGACCCCAGTTCCGGAATATAGAAGGGATTGGGCAAAAAGCGCACGTCAAACACGAGATCGCCTTCGCGCGGAATACCGCGCTTAAAGCCGAAGCTGAGCACCTCCACGCGCAGCGGCGGCTCGGACCCGGCATTGAGAACGATCTCCTTGAGCATCTTTTGCAGCGCGCGCGGGCGCAAGTTTGAGGTATCGATCAGGTGATTGGCTGTCTCGCGCAGGGGCATGAGGCGGTTGCGCTCCTCGCGGATGGCCTCGTGCAGGGTCAGCCCCTCGCCGCTGAGGGGATGATCCCGACGCGTCTCCTTGTAGCGGTTGACCAGCACCTCGTCGCTGGCCTCGATAAAGAGCGTATCGATGTGAAAGCCTACCAGGCGGGCCTCGTCGATCATCTTGGTGACCGCTTTGGCGTCGAAAAACTCGCCGCTGCGCACATCCGCCGCAATGGCGATCATGGGGTTATGCAGCCGGGCGTTCTGGCACGCTTCCATGAAGGGCACCAGCATCATAGGCGGCAGGTTGTCCACGCACAGTGCGCCAAGGTCCTCCAAATAGCGAATCGCCACGGTTTTGCCCGCGCCGCTCATTCCCGTCAGAATCAGATAATGCACGCCCGATTCCTCGCTTTCGTATCTAAATTTCCTTTGCGCAAACGTCTTCGCCCCAGATGCGCACCTCCGGCTCCAGACGGACGCCGGATTTCTCATATACGGCTTTTTGCACCTGAGCGATCAATGAAAGATAATCGCTGGCGCATCCCTGCTGATCATTGACCAGAAAGCCCGCGTGCAGGGTGGACACGCTGCATCCGCCCACGCGAAAGCCCTTGAGGCCGCATTCCTCGATCAGTGTTCCGGCAAACCGGCCCTCCGGCCGCTTGAAGGTGCTTCCACAGCTGGGCAGCGTCAGAGGCTGCTTTTCGCGCCTTCTGGCCGAAAACTCCCGCATGGTGGCGCGCACGGTTTCCTCGTCGGCGGGCCTTAGCGCCACGGTGACGGAGGTGATGGCAATGGGCTCCGGCTGCTGGTTGATTTTGCTCCTGCGGTAACCAAACGCCATCTCCTCGTTGGAATAGGACACGGTGCGGCTATCCGGCAGACAGGCCGTCACATGGGTGATCACGTCCTTCATCTCACCGCCATAGGCGCCGGCGTTCATATATGCCGCGCCGCCCACGGTGCCGGGGATACCGCTGGCAAATTCCAGGCCGCCGAGCGCGTTGTCCGCCGCCGCGTTGCACAGCTTTTGCAGCGTAGCGCCGCTTTGCGCCGTGAGCGCCACGCGGCCGTCCGGCAGCGGCACGGGATCGGAAACCTCGCTGAAAAGCTCGCCCAGCTGAATCACCAGCCCGCGAACGCCTCCGTCCCGCACAAGCAGGTTGCTGCCATTGCCCAGCACGCACACCGCCACGCCCGCCTCTCTGGCCGCCGCATATGCAGCCGAGAGCTGCTCCACGTTGGCAATCTGCGCCAGCACATCCGCAGGCCCTCCCAGCTTAAGGGTGGTATAGCGGCTCATGGGCGCGTTTTCCACGATCTGCTTTTTGGGAATGGAGCGCTTGAGCGCTTCCAGCAGCTTTTCCCGCGCGGACGCATCCATCAAACCAACCTCCCCGTCAATTTTGATGCAAAAATTGTATCGCACTTCCCTGGCGATGTCAAAGGGTTTCACGGATTATTGTATGCCGCGCGGCGGCGGGCTATGCGGCGCGGCGCTTTGTAACCCCATAAAACAGCGCCCGAAAGCCATGCGGCCTCCGGGCGCTGAAATCTGACAGAACGATTTTCCCACGTTAGTTGTATACGCGGACCGGCAGTACCAGATAGAGGTAGCTGTCCCCCTCCAGCGGAGAAATTACGCAGGGGCTGACGTTGGTATTCATGCATAGGGTGCAGCAATCCTCGTCCACGTTCTTGATCACGTCGCTGATATAGCGGGCGTTGAAAGCAATTTCGATGTCTTCGCCCTCCAGATGCGCGTCGAGGTCCTCCAGCACGTCGCCCAGCTCGCTCATGGAGGTGATCTTCAGATTATCCTGGGTGGCCTTCATGCGGATGAGATTGTTCTTCCCTTCCTTGGCCATCAGGCTGGCGCGCTCAATGGCGTCCTGCAGCTCGCGGCGCTTTACCGTCACGCGCGTGAGCCAGGAGGTAGGCAGAATCTGCCGGTAGTTGATGTATTCTCCGGCCAGCAGGCTGGTGACCAGCGTGGTATCGCCCATCACGGCCATCAGGTGCGTGCTGTCCAGATGGAAGGTAGCCATGCCGTCGTCGTCCTCCATGATGTGGGCGATTTCGTTCATCACGCGGCCAGGGATGATAGCGGTCACCTTGTCCACGCCGTCAGGCAGCACAAACTGGTCGTGCATGCGCTGAAGCGCCAGCCTAAACCCGTCCAGACCCACCAGGCGCAGCTCGTCTCCTGTCACCTCCATCAGGCAGCCGGTCAGCGCCTGACGGCTTTCCTGCAAGGCGATAGCGAAAGTCACCTTGGAAATCATGTCGCGCAGGCGCTTCTGGGGAAAATGCAGCGCGTGCGTATTGATCAAATCCTTCATCTGGGGAAACTCCGCGGGAGACATGCCGGTGATGGTCGAGCGGCTCTGGCAGCAGCGGATGGTAACCACCATGCGATCATTCATGGAAAAATGAACGGTTCCCTCCGGCAGCTTGCGCACGATTTCCGTCAGCAGCCTGCCCGGCAATACCACCTGTCCCGGATCGGAGACGCTGGCCTTGACCCGGCTTTTGATGCTTAACGACCCGTCAGAACACATCAGCTCCACCTCGTCCTCCTGGGCGCTGATGAGAACTCCCTCAAGAATTTGGATCGCAGGGCGCGGGCTTAAGGCGCGCGTGGCATTGACCAGGCCGGCAAGCAGTTCTTGTGCGGAACATTCAAACTTCATTTTTGGAAACCTCCGACAACCATTGTTGTAGTAGTTGCATCTTTTATTTCAGTAGTAGTAGTAGGGGATGTGGAAACCGTGGAAAAACGGATGGGACGCTTGCAGCATACCAAAAAAGCCTTTGGAAAACCCATGGAAAAGAACCTGCTTTTCCAGAGACTTTCCACCGTCCTGTTCCCCTTTGCCGTCATGGAACAAAGGATGAAGATACCATTTCGCGCTTGAACGCCGCGTTTCCTGCCCCAAAAGGGGAAAACCTTTCGACAAAAGGCCCTTGAAAAATCGATTTTCCACGCTTTCCACAGGGTGTGGAAAACGCGGCGAGGAAAAGAAAAATGAGCGGACAGAAAGAAAAGCGGATGTTCTTCCACAGCGTTACCATGGGTTTTCAACCATTTTGAAGAAAAAGATCAGATCTGCTTTGTCAAAACGCTCATCACCGCTTCGGTGGCGGCCTGCTCATCTACCCCGTCGGCCACGACCCAAATCAGGCCATCCTTTGGAATGGTCTGGGACAAAAGGCCGATCATGCTTTTCAAATTGAGCACGATGCCGTCGCGCTCAAGCGTCAGGGTGGATTGAAAGCGGGAAGCGGTGCTGGCGATCAGCGCGGCGCGTTCGCGTCCGATGATGTTATGGTTGCGCAGATCGGCCTGGGTTTTAATCATGGGAAATCCCTCCTGAAAGATGTGTATCGTCGAAGTAGGACATCAGCCGCCGCATGCGGTGGTTGACGCCGCTTTTTCCAAGGGGTGGGTCCAGCGATTGGCCCAGCTGCTCCAGCGTGGCGTCCGGCGCGTTCAGGCGCGCCAGCGCAATCTGCTGCAGCGAGGGCGGCAAAGCGGTCAGCCGGTCCTCTCGGATCAGCTGACGGATGGCTTCGACCTGCTGGCGGCTTGCGTTCATCTGCTTTTGGAGGTTGGCGCTGTCGCAGTTGAGCGCACGGTTTACGGTGCCCAGCACCTGCCGGCGCACGCGCAGGTCCTCGATGCGCATTACGCATGCGTGCGCGCCCAGGGCCGTGAGGAGCGTGACGATTTGCTCGGAGTGCTTCAGGTACAGGTACGCATGCTCCCGGCGCGTTCCGATGCGGATGGGCAATTCCAGACGTTGCATGCATTTAGCCAGCATGACGCGCGTTTCCTCATCCCGGAAGGCAATTTCCAGATGATAGCTCTGCTCCGGGTTGGTCATCGTGCCGCCCCCCAGCAGCATGCCGCGCAAAAAGGCGCGCATGCAGCAGCCGCGGGTTAAGGGAAACCTGGGCGTGGTGGATTTGAGGGAAAAGCTCCCGTCGCCGCTTTTTTCCATCATACCCAGGGCGCACAGCAGAATGGGGGATTGAATGGGACCAAGGGTAAGCACGCATTTGCGCTTGCCGCCGAAGCGCGCGCTGGAGACGTAATGAATCTGGGCGGCAATGTGCAGGGCCTGTGAAAGCAGCTTATAGGCCCTGCGGCACACGGCCAGGCTCTCGGAGGAAAACTGCACGTTTACCTGACCGCGTCCAAGCAGATTCAGGCTGGCCATGGACGCGTACAAGCCGCACAGCTCGCTCAACGCGCAGCAGCTTTTTTCCGGCTTGACGTTTGAAAGCTCCTTTTTCACGTCGGACGAAAACGACATATCGCCCTCCTTGCCACGGCGGCGCTTTGCCTATGGAAACGCACCGGCTTTTGCCTATGCCTATTGTACCTGCCCTGCGCCTTCGCGTCAATGATTTGAAGGCCTGCAAAGCAAAAAAAGCCTGCCGTAGCACAAATTTTACTTTTCAGAGGCAATAGAGGCAATGCGGAATTCCTTATTCGCCGCGCTCACGGCCACGGTTCAGCGCATGCTGTCAAAAAACCTTCCTAAGGGAGCATACCGACGGTTTTTTACGAGGGGGTTATTTGGACGGAGCAGGGGCGTCCGGCGCGGCGCCGGCAACGGGACGCCGGGAGTAGATACCGGTTTTCACCTCATGGATATAGGCGTTGATCAGTGGAATCTGCGGCGCGGCCATGGCGTCGCGCACAGCCTGCTCCCGGTCGTATTCCAGCTGACGGAAGTGGATTTCAAAGGGGGCGGGTTCCTCGCCTTCCTCCCCTTCCAGCAGGGCATAGCAGCATTTGGGCACGCCCATGGCGTTGCCTACGCTGCCGGTATTGAAAAACACGCCAGGCGTGATGGTCCTCAGGCCCTGGCGGTGCGCGTCGGCATAGCCAACCACATCGTAGCGCCCGCCCTTTCCGTCCTGAAAAAACGGTTCGATCAGACTGACGTCGCTTTGTACGGGAATCAGCCGTTCCATCAGAGGCCGGCCGTGAAACAGGCGGATGCGCCGGCCGCTGAACATGAGCTCATACTCCAGGGGAAGCTGGCTTAGCCGCTCCAGGCGCGAGGTCCCCAGCTGATCCCAGTAGTACTGGTCGGGTGAAAACTGCTTGTTGCCAACGCCGAAATCCCAGTTGCCGCCCAGCACGATTTCGCAATGGCTCATGGCCCAGTCAAAGGTGAAATCGTTGCTGGGTCCTTTTCCTACGATATCGCCCAGGCAAAGCACCCGGTCGGGCTGCATCCGGTCCAGGTCCCGATCAAGAGCCAGCGTGGCGGGACGGTTTCCGTGCAGGTCCGCAATCAGGGCGATACGCATGGGGCATGCCTCCTTGAAGGTTCTGTGCGCAGTATATCAAAAGCCGGGCCGGCTGACAAGGCGGATTGCGAAAAGACGTCCGGCATGGTACAATGGTTTGCAGAAAAACAGAGAGGGGAGGCGGAAGCATGCGCTTGTCAAGGGCGGTTTTGTTTGCGCTGTGCATCCTGCTGGCGGCGGCTCCCGCCTGCGCGCAGGAGGATACCTTCGCCACCTGCCAGATGCCGGAGGGGTCCGAATCCCTGTACATCACAGAGGCGGCGGAATTTCAGATTCCTGACGGGCTGGAGAATCTGTATGCCTTGATGATGGACGCCAATACCCAGAGCGACGTGTATATCACGCGCATGCGTTACGGCCGCGCGCTTGCCAGCATCAGCTGCACCACGGCTGCGGGGCTGGGCACCGCGGAGGATTTGCTGGCGCTATGGCCGGAGGCGGCCAGGCGCATTGCACAGGATGTGGGCTATATCAACGACAGCGCTTCCTGCGCGGCTGTGGAGACGGCCTTCGGCTACGACGCGCTGATTATCCGCACGGACATCGCCGTGGGGGAGGAGAGCATGGTGCTGCTGGAAGCGCAGTGTGCCGCGTTTTACAATGGGCCGGATCTGATCGAGGTATGGACGCTTCTTCCGGCGGCTTCGACCTATCTCTACGACGAGCAGGCCGCCGGCGAGCTTGAAAGCGACCGGGCAGACCTTGCAGCCTTTATCGCTAGCCTGAACTTTCCGCCGAATGAATATACGCAGGAAGAATGAAGGGAGCCCATGCGATGGAAACCATAAGCGTCGTTGTGCCCTGCCTTAACGAGCAGGAAGCCGTCCCCCTGTT
>ERZ1673722.2732-NODE-2732-length-13876-cov-14.787570_pt1 | contig 13876 bp, 13 predicted proteins | sample MGYA00580222_ERZ1673722 | MGnify/ENA primary metagenome ERZ1673722 (study PRJEB41218, sample SAMN15661750) | gut metagenome | host: Homo sapiens | place: Canada: London | collected 2015-08-20/2019-03-30 | study: EMG produced TPA metagenomics assembly of...
GGTACAATGAACCTCCCCCCTTTTTTAGACTAGGAGACTAAAAGACGAAAAGACTTGAAGACATCAAGACATCTGATGGTGATTGTTATTTTTCCTGTCTCGCAGTCTTCGGATCTAAAGACTCGAAGTCTAAAGTCTCCGAGTCTATCGTCTCTAAGTCTAACGTCTCCAGGTCTATTGTCTCCAAGTCTCATAGTCTCATAATACAAGAAAGAATACCACCACATGAAAACCCCTAAACACCACCATACCATTTCCTGCGCATCCGGCGCCGCATTTTTCTACCTCATAGGTGACTACATCGCCCTCGTCCTGGCAGGGATACTCTCCCTTGCCATTCGAAACCTCCTGATCACCTACACCACCTATCACATCGCCCCCATCTACCAATATTTCTGGGTACCACTGGTCTACATGGCCTTTATCCTCTATGAAGGCCTCTATGGGAAGCGCATGCTCATCTACCAGATGATGAAAAAATTGTTTCGAGCCTCCTTGGGTGGCACCGTCTTCTCCATCATCCTCATGTTCCTCACGCAGGTGGCGGGGGATGTATCCCGTTTCTATGTCATCCTCTACACCGCGATTTCCTTCGCCCTGCTCTGCCTCTTCCGCGTCATTCTGGCGAAAGGAATGAAGAAATCGAAAGCCTTCCAGATCCCCATCCTCATCGTCGGGGCAGGAAAGACCGGCGAAGTCATGGCACGCCAGATACAGAATGATACCGGCATGCGCTACCGCATCGTCGGCTTCCTCGAAGACCATGAACCATATGACAAGACCTGCACCATCCTTGGCGGATTTGCTGACATGGAGCGCGTCATTCGTGATACCGGCGTCCAGCATGTCATCATCGCCGCCCCCGGCATCCCGCAGACCCAGCTCTCTTCCCTCATCTACCAGGCACAGACACTCGTGAGAAATGTAGGCGTCGTGCCGAACCTTGTCGCCGTCCCCATGTCGAATGTGACCGCCGAGTCCTTCTTCGATGCGAAGATCATGGTGCTGCAGATCCGGAATAACCTCGCCCGGACATCGAACCAGATCGCCAAGCGGCTCTTCGACCTCGCTGCCACCATCTGTGGCGGCCTTCTGATCTCGCCGATCCTTCTCCTCATCGCAGCATGGGTCTATCACGACTCTCCGGGACCGGTCATCTTCAAGCATCGCCGTGTCGGCAAAGGCGGGAAAGAATTCAACTGCTACAAATTCCGCTCCATGTGTACGAATTCACAGGAAGTCTTAGACCAACTCCTCGCGACGGATCCAGCGGCGAAAGAAGAATGGGATAGAGAATTCAAACTGAAGAACGATCCCCGCATCACAAAAAGCGGTGCCTTCCTCCGAAAGACCAGCCTCGATGAGCTGCCTCAGCTCCTGAATGTCCTCAAAGGTGAGATGAGCCTCGTCGGACCACGCCCCATCATTCAAAAAGAAGTCCCGCGGTATGGGAAATATATCAAGGAGTACTACTCTGTCCTTCCCGGTATCACCGGCATGTGGCAGACCAGCGGACGCAGCGACATCGACTACCCCGAGCGCGTACAGATGGATAGCTGGTACGTGCATAACTGGAGCGTCTGGCTGGATCTCGTGCTCCTCTGGCGCACCATTGCGGTCGTCCTCAGCCATAAAGGGGCGTATTGAGGATTTTGAAACTTTGAGATGTGGAGACATTAGAAATTGGATATTAAAAGGTAGAAGTCAGAAGTTAAGCAAGCATTGCTCATATAGACTGAGAAGGAGGAGCGAGTATGCAGCATCGGATCGATTGGATAGATGCATTGAAAGGATTTGCCATATTGACTGTCGTGATCGGGCACTGTATCACAGACAGCTTATCGTCACAAACATTTCCGGAATACGCAGCGCTTTTGCAGATGATGAATGATGCGATCTATTCCTTTCATATGCCGTTGTTTTTTACGATCAGCGGGTATGTTTTTTACCTGACGAAAAGTTATCGCAAGTGGAAAACTAAGGTGCTGGATTTCAGCATCGTATATGTCATATGGTCCACTTTGATGTGGTTTTCTAAATACATGATGAGCGGAGACGTCAATCATCCTGTCACAATCATCGATTGGGTCAGTATTGTCTATAAACCGATTATGGTTTATTGGTATCTCTATGTTTTGATCATTCTGTATGCGATCGTATCCTGTTTGAGATGGGAAAGAGTCAGTTGGAGGCTTTGGAGTATATCGGCAGTAGCTGCCATTGCCGTGAAAGCAATGCAACTGGATATAGGGGTGCTAAATAATGTAATATACCATATGTGCTACTTCCTTGCGGGGGGGTACTACTACAGACAGGATTACTGCAAAAGCTGAAACTTAAGCATGCTGCATTCTTAAGTGCATTGGTTTTGATGAACTGTATTTTCTATTTCAGAGGGACTCCCACGGCAGTGCTGGTTGTAGCTGCAAAGCAATTCTTGATAGCTAGCTGCCTCTCTCTCCTTTGCTTTTTGGCGTTTTCCCGGCTTGGTGTCAATGCGGCGCTTCGCGTGATGGGTGTCAATACTCTTCAGATCTATGTGATGCATTGCTTTTTTACCGGTGGTCTGAGGATCCTCTTCAAGCATATGCATATGGGAAGCATTGGATTATATTTTGTAATGGCCACAGCATTGGGAGTCATCGTACCTGTCTTTTGTGCGAAAATTGCCCGAAAGATACCTCTGCTTCACGTAGTGTTTGAACCTAATATCGGGAAAAAAGAAAAAGGAGATTCCATATGAATCCTTATGATTATCTGATTGTCGGCGCAGGTTTATTTGGCGCCGTTTTTGCGCATGAAGCAGTGAAAGCTGGGAAAAGCGTTCTTGTCATCGAGAAACGGGATCATATCGCAGGCAATGTGTACACGGAAGACATGGAAGGGATCCATGTACACAAGTACGGAGCGCACATCTTTCATACGAATCTGAAGCATGTTTGGGACTATGTGCAGCAGTTTGCCACATTCAACCGTTTTACCAATTCACCGGTCGCCAATTATCATGGCGAGCTCTATTCCCTGCCTTTCAATATGTACACCTTTAATAAAATGTGGGGCGTCGTGACGCCGGAGGAGGCGGCGGCCAAGATCGAGGAAGAGAGACGGGCAGCCGGCATCACAGAGCCGAAGAATCTGGAGGAACAGGCGATCTCTCTGGTCGGGACGGACATCTATGAAAAGCTCATCAAGGGTTATACGGAAAAGCAGTGGGGACGTCCCTGCAGCGAGCTTCCTGCTTTCATTATCAAGCGGCTCCCGGTGCGGCTGACTTTTGATAATAATTACTTCAACGCACTCTATCAGGGGATCCCGGTCGGCGGCTATACGAGGATGGTGGGAAATATGCTTCACGGTGTCGAGGTGAAGCTCGGCATCGACTATCTGGCAGACAAGGAGAAGTGGGACAGCATGGCGGAGCGTGTCATCTATACCGGCCCAATTGATGCCTATTTTCACTACGCCCTTGGACCACTGGAATATCGGAGTGTGCGTTTTGAGACAGAAGTCTTGGATCAACCGAATTTCCAGGGAAATGCAGCGGTGAACTATACAGATCGAGAGACGCCATGGACGAGAATCATCGAGCATAAGTGGTTTGAATTTGGTAAAGACAGCGAAGGGAATGATCTGCCGAAGACTGTCATCAGCCGGGAATACTCTTCGGAATGGAAAGTAGGCGATGAGCCATACTATCCGGTCAATGATGAGAAGAATGGCGCGCTTTATCAGAAATATAAGCAGCTGGCAAAAAAGGAGACGAAGGTCATTTTTGGTGGACGCCTTGGCGAGTATAAGTATTATGATATGGATGCGGTGATCGATTCAGTATTGCGGTGTGCGGAGAAGAGATTGTGAGACTGAGAAATGCAAGACGTTAGACATTAGATGTCAGAAGTCAAGCATTGTTCATCAGCTGAGAGGGAGAAGCGAGTATGCAGTATAGGTCGATTGGATAGATGCATTGGAAGGATTCACTATAGCCGCAATGCCCAAAGTCTAATATCTTCAAGCCGGATAGTTTTTCATAAAGAAAGGAGTCTAAAATCAATTGGATCTGAAAATTCTTATTGCTGCTCATAAAAAATACTGGATGCCAGAGGACGATGTATACATGCCGCTTCATGTCGGAGCGGAAGGGAAAGAGCCGTTGGGGTATACTCCGGATAATACGGGGGATAACATTTCCTCGAAGAATCCCAACTACTGCGAACTCACCGGCCTCTACTGGGCTTGGAAGAATGTGGATTGCGAGTACATCGGACTTTGCCACTATCGCAGATACTTCGGAAAGAGCACGCACACCAAAGACATTGAAAAGAAGAAAAGTGCTATTTTCCATCGAGCAGACTATGAAAAACTGCTACAGAAATACGACGTCATACTACCCGTGAAGCGAAACTACTATATCGAGACCGTCAGAAGCCAGTATGAACACGCCCATTTCAAAAAAGACTTGGACGAAGTCCAGAAGATCATCGCTGAGAAATATCCCGGCTACGCGGATGCTTTCACCGCGGTCATGAATCGCCGGACGCTGCACATCCTGAACATGTTCGTCATGAAGAAAAGCTACTTCGATGAATACTGCGCCTGGCTCTTTGATATCCTCTTTACGCTGGAGAAGCGTATCGATATCTCTTCCTATGATTCCTATGAAGCGCGCATCTTTGGATTCCTCTCTGAGCGTCTTTTTAACGTATGGCTGGAAAGGCAGAACCTGAAAAAAGTGGAAGTGCCCGTAGTGTTTTTGGAGAATATCGACTGGCCGAAGAAAATCAGAGATTTTTTGAAGCGAAAGTTTTTAGGGCGGTGATCAAAATGGAATAATCAGATGGTTAAAATTTCAGTTGGCTGGGATATACCTATTTGATATTTGATCTCTCGCCTTCTACGCATTGGATGAAGGAAAAGCGGATCCAAAGACTTCATTTCATGGGATTACTGAGTCTTTTATGAATCATGCTTGCCGGCTGGTATATTTTGATTTTTGATCCTACAGAGGAATAGATCATGTCTGACGCTTAATAGAGCTATGGTTTTTACAGAGATAATTCTGGTCCTTAGCACTTTTATTTTGCCTTATATGTGGAAAACGGAGGATAAAGCTGTTTTATGGGAACCCCATTTTTCTCGGTATTAATGCCTGTCTATAATACGGAAAAATTTCTTCGGAGAGCAATTGATAGTGTATTAATGCAGAGCTTTCGTGATTTTGAACTGATTCTCGTAGATGATTGCTCCACTGACCTTAGCTCCGTGATTCTTGCAGAATACCAGCAAAAGGATGATCGTGTCATTGTTGTAAAAACAAAGAAAAACTCAGGAGTAGCAAATGCGCGTAATACGGGCATGAAGCTTGTATCAGGCAAATATTTGACATTTGTTGACTCGGATGATTACATTGAAAAAGAACTTTTTGCTAATGCTAAGAAGATAATTGATGAGACTGGAGCGCATCTTGTCAAATATAGTGTGGTAGAACAATATTACGATATAGACCAAAATTATATTGGGAAGAGAAATGTTGTCTTAAAAGATAAAGTCTATCATACTAAAAATGATGTTCGTGCAGCCATTTTGCCAATGGAAAAATTACCTCTTTTTGGTTATCTTTGCAACTGTTTTTATGATTTGAATATTGTTCCAAAGCATCTTTGGAACTTCGATTCAAACCTGCATGTTAATGAAGATTTCATGATGAACATGAAGCTCATAGATTATATTGAAGTGATGGCGTGTAGTAGCTATGTTGGCTATCACTATGAAAAACGAATCAATAACAGTCTTTCAACGAAGCGAAACGAACAATATTATGAGTGCTCTAAGCCGAAGATAAAAGTACTGCTAGAAAAATACAACGAGTGGAATTTATTGACGGATTCAAGAAAAGCTGATATTTATTGGCTTTATATTCGTATTGTATATTCTACAATCTGCCGTTCAATGAACGAGGGCTCTCTCATTTGGGCTAAAGAAAAAATGAGAACTATTTGTCAGGATGAATTGTATCTTGCATTTACTAACGACAGAGATATCGGTAATTATTACAAAGGGAAAGAATGGTGCATGTATATGCTGCTAAAATATGAGTCTACAGGACCTCTCCTCTTTCTTTGTGAAATGATTTCCTTTGTTAAAGAGCATTGTCCAAGCGTATTTTCTAAGATAAAGGAATGATTATGATGCAACCGGTAAAAGTACTACAGATTGGAATGACACCCAATATTGGTGGCATGGAGACTTATTTGATGGCGCAATATCGTAAGCTGAACAGAGATATAGTACGATATGATTTTTTGAATATTACTGGCGAAAATGAAATCGTATTCGCTGATGAAATAAGGAAAAATGGGGACAAAATCTATGCTGTTCCATCGAGACATAAGTCGCCATTCCATCATTATCTTGGCATTTGCAAATTATTGCTAAAAAATAGACATGAATATAAGTATGTAGTGTTAAATACATGTTCTTTGTATTATGTGTTCCCCTTATTTATGGCTGCGATGGTAGGAATTTCACATCGTGTGATTCATTCACATAATTCGGGAGATGAAGGGAAGAGCAGTTTTCCACGCAATATAATAAAAATGATCAACAGGATATTGCTAAGAATCTCAGCCACTGATTATTGGGCCTGTTCCAATCTTGCAGGGACATGGATGTTTGGTAGCCATTCTTTCAAAGTGATTCATAATGCCATCGATGCCAAAAGATTTATCTTTGATCCGAAAGTACGAAAAAAAGTACGTGGGAAACTTCATCTTGAAGGAAAATTTGTAATAGGAACAGTTGCTCGGTTTTCACCGCAAAAGAATCATGAATTTCTGATCAAAATATTCGGAGAAGTGATAAAAAGGAAACCAAATTCCGTTTTATTATTGGTTGGTGAGGCAGCTGGTTTTCCGGATCGTTGGGCAATGATCCATCAAAAAGTGCAAGAGTATAATCTGCAAGATAAGGTTTTATTCTTGGGAATGAGAAAAGATACAGATGAACTATATCAGGCCATGGATTGCCATGTGTTACCATCGAAATTCGAAGGACTATGCATCACTGCTTTGGAAGCACAGGCAGCGGGGCTTCCCTGCATATGTTCAGATGCTTTGTCTGAAGAGACGAAAGTAACAGACAATTATTATTCCCTGCCGCTTACTTTGCCTGCAGGGAAATGGGCTGACTTTATCATAAAAAATATGCAGCAGGATAGAAAGGATATGTTGAAGGAATTCGTGGATGCTGGGTATGATATTGATACAGAAGTAAAAAAAATAACAAACTTATATGTCTGATCGGGAGGAGTACATTGCTTATGTCATATCAATGTGTTTTTATCAGAGAATTGAAACGAAAATGGTGGATTATTGCGATATATGTTAAAGAAGATACAAAATAAAATCTAAAAAAGCTAAGAAAACTTAGAAAAGGAGTAGATAGCGAATGTCGGATATCGTCTATATTGGTGAACAATCACCTTGCCAACAGCATGCAGGAGGGAAAGCGGTCGAGGATGTCGAATGCGTTTTAAATGGAGTATATTCGAAGTTAACAACACTATATACAATGCCTGGAAGAAGAGAGCTTTTTAATTATGCCAAAACATTTTGGCATAATTATTCATGTCTCGCTGAGATAGAAAAAAATTGCAAAAATAGAGTAATTATCATTCAGTATCCACATTATAATTACAGTTCTTTACTGAAAGAAAAGCTTTATACTATTTTAAGTAATAATAAAACGATTCTATTAGTTCACGATGTGAATTCTATACGCTTTAATGGAGATATTCGCAAAGAAATTGATATTCTGAATAAGGCTTGCGTAGTGATTTTACATAGCCAGAATATGGCTGATTATTTAAAAGTGCGTGGACTCACGGCGTCTACTGTCAATTTAAATATGTTTGATTATTTACTGGGCGGCTTACCGAGCCAGGAAAACTATCACCTTGGAAAGGATATTGTGTTTGCCGGAAACCTAGGGAAAAGTAAGTTTTTAACAGAATTAGCGGAAGAGAACGCACTGGGATTATCGCTTAATCTATATGGACCTAATTTGGATGCAAATTTAAAAAATAAAGTTCACTGGTTAGGCAGTTACTCTCCTGACGAGATACCTTTTAAATTGCAGGGAAGCTTTGGTCTTGTATGGGATGGGAATTCCGTTCATGGATGTACAGGATTCATAGGGGATTATTTGAAAGTAAATTATCCGCATAAACTTTCTCTTTATATTGCAGCTGGTATTCCTGTTATTACGTGGAAGAGGGCTGCTATTGCCCAAATAGTCGAAGATTATAATATTGGATTTACAGTTGATAGTTTATCAGAAATTAGCGCAAATATTGATTTGTTGCATAAAGATGATTATCAAATGTATCTGCAAAACATAGCTAATTTGCAGAAGAAAACTATTTCGGGAGTTTCTACCAGGAGTGCATTTGAAGAAGCTGTTATTATCGCAAGCAAAGGATAATACTTTGTATCAAAGGAGATTCCGTATGAATCCTTATGATTATCTGATTGTCGGCGCAGGTTTATTTGGTGCCGTTTTTGCGCATGAAGCCAAAAAAAAAGGGAAAAGTGTCCTTGTTATTGAGAAACGGGATCATGTAGCAGGCAACGTGTACACGGAAGACATGGAAGGGATCCATGTACACAAGTACGGAGCGCACATCTTTCATACGAATCTGAAGCATGTTTGGGACTATGTGCAGCAGTTTGCCACATTCAACCGTTTTACCAATTCACCGGTCGCCAATTATCATGGCGAGCTCTATTCCCTGCCTTTCAATATGTACACCTTTAATAAAATGTGGGGCGTCGTGACGCCGGAGGAGGCGGCGGCCAAGATCGAGGAAGAGAGACGGGCAGCCGGCATCACAGAGCCGAAGAATCTGGAGGAACAGGCGATCTCTCTGGTCGGGACGGACATCTATGAAAAGCTCATCAAGGGTTATACGGAAAAGCAGTGGGGACGTCCCTGCAGCGAGCTTCCTGCTTTCATTATCAAGCGGCTCCCGGTGCGGCTGACTTTTGATAATAATTACTTCAACGCACTCTATCAGGGGATCCCGGTCGGCGGCTATACGAGGATGGTGGGAAATATGCTTCACGGTGTCGAGGTGAAGCTCGGCATCGACTATCTGGCAGACAAGGAGAAGTGGGACAGCATGGCGGAGCGTGTCATCTATACCGGCCCAATTGATGCCTATTTTCACTACGCCCTTGGACCACTGGAATATCGGAGTGTGCGTTTTGAGACAGAAGTCTTGGATCAACCGAATTTCCAGGGAAATGCAGCGGTGAACTATACAGATCGAGAGACGCCATGGACGAGAATCATCGAGCATAAGTGGTTTGAATTTGGTAAAGACAGCGAAGGGAATGATCTGCCGAAGACTGTCATCAGCCGGGAATACTCTTCGGAATGGAAAGTAGGCGATGAGCCATACTATCCGGTCAATGATGAGAAGAATGGCGCGCTTTATCAGAAATATAAGCAGCTGGCAAAAAAGGAGACGAAGGTCATTTTTGGTGGACGCCTTGGCGAGTATAAGTATTATGATATGGATGCGGTGATCGATTCAGCATTGCAGTGTGCGGAGAAGAGACTGGAAGAATAGGAGATATTAGACATCAGAGGTTAGACTTGAGATTTTGCAGTCTTAATGTCTCCAAGTCTCCAAGTCTCAAGGTGTCATATTTACATTTCCTATGTGGTATCTATGGAAAGTTGGCGTGGTATGGATCATATAATGCGAAATATGGATAAGATCGAGCGGTGGCTGCTGTATGCGATGGTCGTGACGATCCCGATGAATGGGCTTCCCAAGGCGTATCCAATCCCGGATTTTATGAAGAATGTGCCGTGCTTCTTTTTGATCTTGTTGTTTTTGCTGGCTGTGGTGCACTATGTACATAGAAGGGAAGAGTTTAGCACTTGGTCCCGAAGGATGAAGTGGTATCTGGCGCTCTGTATCCTGTGGACATTTCTTTGCACGATCATCGGGGCTGTTCAGTTTCCTTACTGGGATGAGAAGGCGAATGAGTTTCTGCGGGACACCACGATGGTCAGGGTGATCGCGCATGTCTATCCGGCGATCATGACGAATGAAACGCTGCTGCATTTGAAGTATGGCGTGTCGATGCTGATCTATACAGCGAGAGACCTGCTCCTGCCGCTTCTAGGGATTCCTTTTGCCCTATATGTGATGTTTCATGGGAAGACGAAGGAGTATATCCTGGATACTATGAGCCGAGCTGCCGTGCTGGCCGCTTCGATGCTCTGCCTGTATTCTCTGATAGAGATCCCGTGGCTGCTCACCGGAAACGAATTCTGTGCAGGGATTTTGAGGTGGATCAATGTGCATTTGTATGATCCTGTTAATGCGCATGGCTGGTGGCCGCCGCTTTTGTGGGAGGGGCAACTTCGTAGTTTTGCTTATGAGCCGTCATATTTTGGGATAGAGGCGCTGTTCCTGCTTCCTCTTTTGTGGTATAGAGCACTTGAATTGAAAGAAAAGCGTGTCGGACTAGTGCTTATCCTGTTTACTTACATGGTGTTTTTAACTCATGCAAGAACAGCGCAAGTGATATACTTAGGAGAATTATTGTTGCTGATTTTTCTTTCTCTTTTGGGGAGATATCCTGCTTGGGGAAAACGTCTTGTACAAGTTTTTATTGTGACAGGCCTGGCTTTTTCTATTTATTTAATTTTACCTATGGCACTTTCTGCTATTCGGGGAGAAAGAAGCACAAGTGCTTTGCAGCCAGTGGCGGCTTTAGAAAAATATGTCAGTGAAGATGTTGCTTCAGTAGGGAAAACGTCGCAGCGGTCTAATATGGCACGATGGGGGAATACGATAGCTCTGTTTAAGGTTGGAATTGATCATCCAGTGCTGGGCGTTGGTACTGGATTTCTGAGCCCTTATATGGCGGATCATATACCTGATTTTGCCAGAGATGATGGAGAGATTAACTTATGGAAAGCTAAGATGGGAGAAAAAGGATTCGTGAAATCCGGTTATCCCATTTTAAATACATTTGGAGGAATGGCGGCTTTTTATGGTATTATCGGTCTATTCTTGTTTGCGTGGCCCATTGTTTACACAGGCATCAAAATATTGAAGGGGCATAGATGTATGCTGAGATGTTTTGGTCATATATGTGTGATCGTCGCATTAGCAGGTCAGATTGTTTGTTTGAATAGTAATAATTTTTTCTATACCTATCCCCTTATCTTAGGCACAACACTTCTTCTTTGCTTCCAAAGAGACACTAGAGAAAAGCCGGCGAGCGATAGAGGTTAGGAAATGGGGCTCCGATATCAGATGCCAGACGTCAGATGTCTGAAGTTTGAAGTCTGATGTCTGATGTCTAGAAGCTAATGTCTCTCCGTCTCCAAGTCTGCCAATCGAACGTTTCAAATTACTACATCCAAGAGGATATCTTGAAAAATACTCGTTTACTTGAAAATATATTCTCCATGGTGACGCTTCGTGCCATGGAATATATTCTGTCATTTATTTTAGTCCCCTACCTGCTCCGCGTGCTGGGGCCGGCGCAGTATGGAGCGATCGCTTTCATGCAGGGGATCATCGGCTATTTCAGCCTCTGCATCAACTACGGCTTCCCGCTGATCGCGCCGCGAGATGTCGCGCAGGCGAAGGAATCAGACATTCCGCGACTGTTTTCGGCCTATTTCTGGGCGATGGTTCTCTTGTGGCTGCTGGTGTCGGTCGTTTTCTTTGCCGGATACCAGCTTCTCTTGCTGGTGTATCCGGTGACGCTGGATCTGCCGCTATTCTTTGCGGTTTATACATCTGTGATCGGTCTGGTGATATTCCCCATCTGGTACTTTCAAGGCATCCAGCAGATGCGCTATATCACGATTCTTAATTTGTCCGGACGTATGGTCACGATGCTGCTGCTGTTTCTCTTGGTAAGGTCGCCGGATGACTATGTGATGGCGGCCTTTCTGATGTCTTGTACGCCGCTTTTTGCAGGTATCCTTTCCTGGAAAGTGATCCGTGATATCAGTCCTGGCATTCTACGAAAGCCTGTATGGAAGGATATGCAGGCAGCGTATAGAGAAGGGTGGCAGATTTTTATTTCTTCGCTGGCGGTGAACCTGTATACGACGAGCGATATAGTCATTCTCGGTGTTTTAACGAATGATACGATCGTAGGCTATTATAGCGGGGCTGATAAGCTGATTGGCTGTATCAAGCAGGCGGTCGCGGCAGTGAATGCCGCGGTGTATCCCTATATCAGCAAAGTCATGCAGGAGTCTATCGAGCAGGGGCTTCATTTTCTGAAAAAGCAGCTGCTGGTCTATATCGTCGCAGGCGTGCTGGGTGGAGCCGTGCTCTATCTGCTTTGTCCCTGGGGCATCCCGTGGCTTCTGGGGGAAAAGTATATCCCTTCGATCGGACCGCTCCAGGTCATGGCTTTCGTGCCGCTGGTGGTGGCGATGAGCAATGTCATGGGGTATGAGACGATGCTTCCTTTGGGAATGGAAAAGATCTATAGCAAGGTATTGATCACAGCCTCTATTTTTAATCTGATCATCATCTGTCCGCTGATTTCATGGAAGGGCGCGGAAGGGACAGCCTTGGCGGTGCTTTGCACGGAGACGCTGGTGACGGTCATCATGGCAGTGGTCTTATGGAAGAAGAGGATTTTGCTAAGAAGATAAGGTGCGGCATGGAAAATAGAAAAAATACGGAGTACATCTCGTTGTTGTCAGTCATATCAGCTTTTTCCGTGGTATCTCTGCATACGAATGGCTGTTTTTGGGAATTCAGCACAGCCAGATATTGGCTGACGGCGAATATCATAGAGTCTGTCTACTATTTTGCTGTGCCAATATTTTTCATGATTTCAGGAGCCACGTTGATAGATTATCCGAAACGGTATGACGGATGGACATATGCCAAGAAACGGGTTCATCGCACGGTCATACCGTTTCTGGCGTGGAGCTTGATCGGCTGGGCGATACCGCTTTTGCATCTCCTCTATCGCGGTCGGCCAGTGGCTCCGGAGCTATTGACAGTGTCTGGGATCTGGAATGGAATCGTAGGGACATCATTTGTGCCGATATACTGGTTTTTTATTCCACTTTTTCTTTGCTATATGAGCATTCCTCTTTTTGCAAGTGTTCCAGATGAGAAGAAAATCCGGATGTTTTCTTACTTGGCGGGAGCGGCATTTGTGCTGAATTCACTGGTGCCATTTCTCCTCTCAGTATTCCATTTATCTCTCAAGTGGCCGTTTCATTTGGAGGCGGCTGGCGGGTATCTGATATACGTACTTTTGGGATATGTGCTGAGCCGGATTTCTTTGTCAAGAAAGCACAGGTTGATTCTCTATGCATTGGCGCTGGGTGGTCTGCTCCTGCATATACTTGGGACGTATGCCTTGTCGATGAATGCGGAGAAAATCATCCAGACATATAAGGGGTATTTGAACGTACCTTGTATTTTGTACTCTATTGGAATATTTATCTTTTTCAAAGAGAACGCAGAGAAAATGATGAGAAAATCGGGGGGGTAATACGTTTTTTAAAGAATTACACTTTCGCCATTTATCTTCTTCACTTTTTGATTATGCAGGGCTTGCTAAAAGCGTTTCATTGGGATGCGCATAGTATCATTTATCGACTACTGGCGCCTGTTTTGATCGGTTCTATTTGCATGGGTATCACGTATGTGATCCGGAAGGTACCTATTGTGAAAAATATATTGCCCTAGGGGGCGTGGATAATGATTTCATCAGTGCCTTTCTGATATCACATCATAGAGGTATTTCTATAGAGCTGTTGGTTTGTCAAACATATGTTACACCGTGCTTGATGAAATCATGGAGTGTAT
>ERZ1673722.2738-NODE-2738-length-13842-cov-7.389787_pt1 | contig 13842 bp, 12 predicted proteins | sample MGYA00580222_ERZ1673722 | MGnify/ENA primary metagenome ERZ1673722 (study PRJEB41218, sample SAMN15661750) | gut metagenome | host: Homo sapiens | place: Canada: London | collected 2015-08-20/2019-03-30 | study: EMG produced TPA metagenomics assembly of...
AAAGATAGCGTCGCCCGGTGCGATATTCTCATAGCCGCGTGCGCCCCATTGTCCAATATTCTTTTTGGCAATGTAATAAGTTACCTAAATCCTTGATAATATTATCAGTAGCTGCATCAACCCTATTTTCAACTTCATTAACCCTATTTTCAACTTCATTAACCCCTGTATATTCTTTAGGAATAATGGTTGATAATTTATCATAAATGCTATAATAAAGTTTATACTCGCTATTTGCCACATCTTCCGATACAGATACTTGGAATACAATGACAAGAACTGTTTGTTCTTCCAGCTTTAAATTATACATTCCGCATTTTTTAATAGGCCTTAAAATAACATTTCCATTTTCTTTTTCTTTAAAAATGATTAAATATCCATCTGTTGAAAAAACAGCGCTGTATAAGTTAAAAATATATTCTCCAGCACCAAGTGTGATGGTTTTTGACGCATGGTGATATTTACCACCTCTGTATTTTATCTCAAACTTTCCACTGTCTACCATGCTATTAACAATGTCCGTTACACCTATTGGAATATTTACTAAAGCTTCCTTTAGCGAAGCAATTGCTTCCCCCGTTGCCGCAGCCTCAGCTGCTGCCCCTTCCACTTTCAGGCTTTTATCAATTCCCTTATCGTTGTTTCCGATCCAAATCCAGGAGAATCCATTCCAGGCATAGTAGCCAGGACCGTGGGTTCCATCACCATCTGTGCAGTAGTAATAATCATTTTCCGCAGCCCCCTTTCCAGGAAGAGCAGCGTAGGCAGATGAGCCTTTAAAGCGCAGGGCGCCGCTGATCAGGTTGTTCTTTTTCATTTTCTCGATCAGCCAGTCAGCAATTCCGGAAAATGAGACGCGCTTATTGTTATGGGTTTCGGCATCTTCCAGCATCAGCATATCTTCATCTGCAGGTTTCTTTTTCAGTAAGTATTCAATCCATTTTGCCATTATTGGAACCTCCCTATATGATCAAGGTGAGTGATCAACTCAATCCAACTTATTTTCTTTGATGTATTTTTCAATGGCAGCCACATGCTCCGCTACCCCATCATCCAGAATCAGGAAGTTTCCCCTCTGGTTCTGCTCCACGATCTTTCCGCTGTCTGTATCGATCGTAGAATAAGAGAATGCGATCCTGTCGCCTTCTCCGGTTGAGAGTTTCATAAATGATGTAAGTTTTTTGATCAGGCTCATGCTAATTCTCCTTCCATTTCCATTATGATTTTTTCGCGTTCTGCGAACATTGCTTTCTCAAGATCCACGGTCTTGAAATCCACCTCCCGGTCTTCTTTACCGGCATTAAAGCGGATGTATTCTTTGCAAAGCTGTCGGGCTTTCAGTTCCCAGGCAAATCGCAGTCCCGGTGTTCCCCGTACAGAAAAATAGGTATCTGTTTTTTCAGACACCCAGGCGTCACCGGCTCCTTCCCGCTGAAGGAACACATAGTATTCAATTTCTGTATCGGTGCACTCCCGAAAGATATCATCAATCAGGATCACCGCCAGCCCGTCTTCCCCGATCACACCGCCTCCAAAATCTCCTAACGTAGGTGTTGGCGTCTCATAGCAGTAAAAAGCCTGGCTGCCATAATTCTGCGTCTTGGCAACAACAGATTTGGTTCCGGTTACCTTAAAATCTGCGTGAACTGTTACATCTCCATAGAATTCAGTTTTCCCAAGACTGTGATGGGTATCTGAAGTCCAGGTGTCAGATGCCAGCGAGGTGTCATCCTGCAGCGCCAGCGCATTTGTACGTGCTCCCCTGATCCCATCAGCGCTAAGTTTCAACCGCGCTGAAGCTGAATTTCTGCCCATTCCAAATGATATAAATGGTTTTTCAGTGTTTCCAGTCACCCTGGATATAACCAGGCTGGTGCTTTCCCCCTGTTCTTCACTATAGATATATATTTTTTCGCTATCCATCTTGAAGCCGGATAAGGAAGCCCCTAACGCACTCAGTTCCCTAATGGTAATCTTTTCGGCTGTAACAGCGCCTGCCAAAAGTTTTTCTGTAGTAACTGAGTTTGCTGCAAGTGCTTCTGCTGCAACGCTGAGCGCCTTGATATACTCACCATTCAGCATGAGCTTACCGCCGATCATGTACACTGCCTGCAGTGCACCATTGTTTGTGAGCATATTAAAGATATCCAGGCTGGTATAGCCGAAAGTCACCTGCGGTCGGTATATACAGATATTATGTTTGATATTACTGAATCCTTTAATCTTAAACTGCAGCTTTGCAAATCCGGAATTCATTTTGGAAACATCTATGGAATAACTGTATTTTTTCCAATACTGCACTTTTACAGTGTCAACCAACGTACCATTAAACCAAATCTCTACTTCCGTGTAGATATAATCCGTGAATACAGTTCCTTCACCCTTCATCCAGAATGAAATGTTATACCGTCCGCTCACTGCAGATATTGGATTCTCTGTAACCTTGCTGGAAAAGAATATATCCCCGGCTGACAGACCAGAAAGCTGCAGTGCTTGGCTTTGTCCAACCGGATCTGTCTGGCTATGGGCAGGCGTTCCGGTAATGTCCCAGTACTTGGTCACATCCTCTTCTGCCAGTCCATATCCCTTCAGAAGATTCTCTGTCTCCCTGGGGAGCTCCTCGATCTTCTTTCTGGCTTCCTCACTGGCAATATCCTCAACACTCTTACCTTTAAGTGAAAAATTAGTAACCGCAAGGCTTACATTTCCTTTGCTGTCAATCTCCAGGGTTACCTTTTTATCATCATCAATAACCTTAAGGCCACGGCCGTTGATCAGATTTCCAGCAAGGGATCCGGATAAAATATAGGTGGCATTGATATACAGCTTTCCATCCTTGATGTAGATTCCCTGCTCTTTTCCACCGTTGGTCAGCTTGTTAAAGATTTCCGGCTGTCCCAGGCTCGTATCATAATTCTTGATGGCATCTGCAACGTCATCTGCGTCTACGTACTTGAAATCAATCCAGTCTTCCGGGACAAAATCACCATCTACACGGTTTACTACCGAAGTTTTTAGGGATGTTTTTCCTTTCTCATCCGTAATGACCCAGAGGTCGCCGGAATTGTAAGGCGGTTTCGGCTGCTGCATGTAAACAGTACATTTACCGTCGATCTTATCCAGAAGCTCATCTGGAATGGAATACGGCTGCCATTCTCCAGATATGTAAGTCCACTGTGAGTTATCGGCAGTGTTGTACCATAAATCCCCCTCATGCTCTGCTTTCTCAGACTCCCAGAAAAGAATGATTTCATTCCCGTTTGAATCCAGGATTTTCTCCCCATTTGAATCCAGCCAAGGGGTCTCCATGATCCTGGTCCATTCCAGGGAAGGATCCTCATCCTGATACCAGGTTTCAATCTTTCCATCGAGGCGAGATTTAATGCCAAGGATATCGGAAAGGTACGTGTTGTTGATGAAATCGTCCAGCTGGTCTTTGGAGATGCTGGAAAAGTCTTTCCCCTTTATCAGAAGATTCGTGATATTCGCATTAAGTTCTCCTGTATCTGCATCGATTTCAAAAGTAATATTTCCAGCATTGTCTTCCGCTTTAAATCCTCTTGTATTGATCCATTCAGACCTAATGCCGATTGCATACAGGATATTAAGGACTGCATCTCCATTTGAGTCAAAGCCTGCTTTCCAGGTATTTCCGCCATCAGTTGAAAGAAAAAATCCGTCTGCCGTTGTCTTATAAATGATTTTGGATTCTTCCAATGTTGGCTTGTTATGTCGATATGAAATAATGGATCCATCATTCTGAATTTCTTCTGTATAGTAAAAACCAAGGGTGTTGGCCGCCAGATTGTTCATCTGCTTTAATTTTACATCATATCCCGACATCCGCTGATGTACTTCTTCCTTTGCCTGTTCCACCAAAACGCGGTTCTCATTTGGATATTCTGTCTCCTGTTCTTCCACACTCTTTGCTTTGCAGGAAAAATTGGTGGAATCTGCAAACAAAAACTCAACATCAGTGGCGTAGGACCAATAAACATTTCCCCGGTAATCTTCAAACTGGATTGCATCTCCAAAAGTGACATATCCCACTGGAATACTGCTTAAGGAAAACGGAAGGAGCTGAAAACCAACCAGGAGCTTTCCGATTCTTTTTACTCCGTCCTTTTCGTTTCCAGATAGGAGTTGATTTCCTCTCAGCGTAATCATGTAATCATTGGATCCATATATGTAATCCTGTTCCTCCGAAGTGTATTTAACTCCGGTCACAGTGATTATATCCGTATCTGTCTGTACATCATCCACGCTGTAAAGCTTAATACCAGTGAAATTATTTTTATCTATTTTGGGATACGATACAATCCGCAGCAGGTCATTCTCATCAATCCTTGCATTACTACCAGCAAGGGCCGCGATCATTCCGATCACAGCCCGGTGAGTGGTGGATGTTGGCTTTTTCATTATCTGGAAATCGTCATTTGTAAAAGACGCATCTCCAACTACGATTCCACAGGTCTGACAGGAGTCTCGAAGCAGTTCCCCCGCTGTACAAGGAAAAATAAGATTAGTATCGTAGCTGCGGTCTGTTTTGCTCATGTAATCCAGAAGTGTCAGATCTATTTCTTCGTCAATTGTGGGCTTTTTGCACACAATAAAAGACCCTCGTTTGAAGGTCTCAATTTTTCCGTCCGATAGTTCCAGGTTCATATAAATGACAAACACTGCCCGGTTAAAACTGTAACCAGAAAACTGGTTTTCATCGTTCACCAGGGACAGCGTTGCTGTCTTTTCAATGGCCACACCTATAGGAAAACTGCTGCTATCTGCAGAATCTACAATTCCGTTTCCGTCCAAATAAAAATTTTCTTTATTCAGAGTCAGTTTTGTTCCGTCTGCAAGGGTAACATTCGCCGTTACATAATAATCCTGGTTGTCTTCTGATTCCTTCAGGAGCTGATTCGATACATTAATCATAGCTTTTTCATTCTCCTTACGTTAATCGATAGATCTGTCCACTTCTCATTGTTCTCTTCCAAAGTCTGTGCGGCCATACTGTAGTTGGAACAGTAGAATACTCCGTCAACCCACTTTCCAGGTATTCTTGGGTCTTTATGATGGAAAGTGAAGCTCTTTTTATCAATAAGAGCATTCAAGATTACTGAAATTTCTTTCCATGTAAGCTCTCCCCAGGTAAGATCATATCCTGCAATCGTTCCCATAACCGAATTATGCATAGCAAGTGACTGGTCACGCTTAGACTTCTTTGTGCTGGTAGTAGAAAACACAGGTTTGTATGTCTCAGGATCTGCAATTGCTATCCCGTCAATTTTAAAACAATCCATACCCCGGTCACCTCCTAATTTTCATCCAGTTTAAACGGATTCCTACCACCGTTGCGGTTTCTTCTCATCTCGCCCTCTTCGAGGACAATATCCAAAAGCTTTCTGCCAGATGCTGATACAGAAACATTATAAGTATTTCCATCCGTCTTGCTGCCAATCTCTTCTCTTATAATTTGCCTGATCAGACCTTCCGGAGCTTCCAGGTTTCTTCCGTTCTTCTGGTCCCCAAGCACAGCCAGGAACTCGCTACGCGGCGGGATTACGGCTCCTGTTGCCAGGTAAGGTACTGTGTTTACCTTTGGAAGATTTAGATGGTAATTACCCCATCTACGCCCTCCATTCGGCAACTGCACATTGTATGAGAATGTAAATCCACGCTCAATCCCACTGATAGAGCGATTGATATTACCAATTGTGGTATTCACTTTTCTGATAACATCATTTAGAATATCGGTTACTCCTCTGATTCCGTTTGAAAGGCCTGTCGCCAAGTTATTCCCCATTCTCACACCGATTGATTCCATATCTCCAGTAATTCCTTCAAGACTTGTCCCTATATTCTGAACCATCTCGGAAATAATCTGTTCAATACGTTCTCGTGCTCGCTCCCATTTTTTCGTCATGGTATTGTACTGACTTGAGAAATGGCTTTCTACCGTTTTGTGCATCTCACCAAGTTTCAGGTTTGCATGTTGTTTCATTTGATCAAGATTCTTATCTACTTCTTCAGCCGAATTTCCCCAGTTTGTAACAGTTGCTGTGCTGATATTTCCTGTATGGTCTGATACGGAACGCTCAGTCTCTGACATTGCCTTTTCTGTATCAGTTTTAATTCCAAACATAGCATTTGCAACAGCTGTACTAGCTGTGCCAGCACCTGTTTTTACAGATGTCTCTATATCCGTCATGGATGATTCTGTAGATGATTTGGCGATTATCATTGCTTCTGGAAATGTTTCAGCCAATGCAGTATTTAACTCATCCAGCGGAACACCTGCATCTTTCAACGCATTGTATACGATATCGAATGCTTCCTGTGCAGTTGTTACGGATCCCTGTGTATACTCTAACTGATCCCGTACATTTTGATATGTACCGCCAAAATCATCAGATTTTAAGCTCAGTTCATACAAAGTATCTCTTAGTCCTTTAATTGCATCTTTAGCTGTTATAGATGAAGTATCAATCTGCCCAGCACTTTCAGAAAAGCCCTCTCCAAGAACCTGCACCTTTTCAGTCATATCCTCAACGAAACTGGCTGATACACCAGCCTGAGCTCCATACTGCTCCAAGATCTGCTTTGCTTTATCTGCAGAAATTCCATATTCAGAAAGCTTCTGGATAAAGCTATCATACATCTCTGCATTTGATTTTCCGGCAGATTCATCTGTCTCAATCAATTTCCATAATTCTTCCGCCTGATCTTTCGTAATGGCACGAGCTGCCTCTATTGCTCCGGTGTAGTCATGTAAATATCCGCCAGTCTGTGACAAAATTCCATTTCCGCCCTGCAGAGCTTCTGTAACACTTGCAATCTTTTCCGTAAGCTTCACAGTGCCGGCGGTTGCCACAGCTACTATACCGGCAGTTCCAAGTACAGCTCCTAATGTTGAACCAAATGTACTTACTTCTCCTGTTGCACCTTTCAAAGCGTTTCCAAGTACCGTCTCTACACCTTCTGTAAGTGTTGCTGTATTCTCAGCACTTATAATTTTGCTTCCAATCTCTCCAATCAGAGCTGCTGCCAAAGAGTCAAGTCCTGTTACTCGTGCTATTTTCACAGCGCCAAACGCTACGATGAGACCAACAGTTATCTTTCCTACTAAGCTACTTTCCCATAATCCCTCAAGAGCTCCACCAAGTCCATCTATTAATGCACTTGCTGCAGTCTTAAGTAATTTTCCCCAAGGCAGTTCTGCAAGAAATTCACCGATTCCTTCTCCCAGTTTCTGAAAGGTATCGTTGTCAATGGCTTCAGTAATACAATCGCACAGATGAGAAAGGAAGTCTCCAAAAGCTTTTCCGTTTCCTTTCCAGTCAATGTCATTTACCATAGTCTGGATTCCGGATTTCAGATTCTCCTGGAAGCTCTTCCAGTCAAATTCATTGTCAAAACTGGCTAAGGTTTCGAATGCTCCGTTGATCACACCTACCAGTGCTTTTGCAATGTCCGTAAAACTGATCTTACTGAATGTTCCTGTCATAGCCTTGCCGACAGCTTTTCCAAGCTCTGCCCAACCGGTTATGCCTGCATCATTCTTTCTGGACATTTCGTTTACAAATCCGGATAACATTCTCCAGGAAATCATAAACTTGTTTCCAAGCAGTTCTCCAAGGGACGTCCAGTTAATCTCCCGGATAGCTCCACGAAGACCTTTCGCGATAGATGCGCCGATTTTATTAAAATCAATGCCACCGTTTCCAATCAGGAGATTTAAAGAATTAACTAATGTGTTAACACCTGCACCGAGAGTCCGCCCCATCAGATCCCAGTTGATGTGATCGACCAGACTATTGAAGGTTGTGGTAAATGCAGTAATAAACTTAGTAACCTCAGGACCTACGTTATTCCAGTTAATGACGTTATAAATTTTCTGCAGACCTTTATTGATTCCATCTGCGATATACGCGCCAAGGCCTTCCCAGTCTTCGTTCTGGATCAGTTCCTTAATCTTATCTGCAATCTCTTTCAGGGAGCTTTCGATAGGAACTTCTTCGAACATATCGCCTACAGATGGACCGGTATAACCTCCTCCGGATCCAGTTCCAAAATCAGAACTGCTGCCGTCATCATATCGGTTGATCTCATCAATCGGGCTGAGATAACCTTGTAATGCTTTTGCCGCTTTCTTAGCACTATTCGCCGTCTTATCCAGACTGGCTGCGTAATTTTCCTGTACTGCGATTGCTTTGACAAAAGTTTTCTGGCCAGTAAGTGCCGCGATTAGCATTCCAACACGAGTTACCGCTTGAGAAATGAGATTAATGAACTGTACCAAAATTGGTGCCGCAACCGTTAAAATCGGGGAAAACGCTGTTGCAAAACTATTTTTGAGCTGAGTCAATGCTAACTGTAATTCTGACAGACTCTGATTTACTTTCCCTGTATTGGTAAGCAAATCGTGCTGTGCAAGGTTCTGTATTCCCTCCGTAGCTGCACTTCTAATCTTATTGAATAATGCAAACAGGGTACGGATCCCAAATGCATATTTCATCAGATTCTTAAGGGACAAAGTGCTCTTGTTTGCTGATTTATGGATGCCAAAGATACCGCTGGAGATCTTCTGCAGGCCGCCAACGATTGCTCCGGATGCAAGCTGCATGAATTTTGACATCAGCTTATCGAGAGCCTGCCACAGTTCATGGAGCTTTCGCTTCATACCGGTGATTCCGGATTGCTTTAACTTTTCGGAAAGACGTGCAATAGATGCGGAAAAACGATCAGTCTCTTCCTCATCCTCAGTCAGCCATCTTTGATACTCTTTCAATTCTGCATTTATCTCAGAGATCCGTTGTGCATTCTCATCAAATTCTTCATATCCAAATCCAAGTCCTGCTGCTTTCAGTTCAGATTGCCTCCGTGATAATTCTTGAAGTTCTGCATTCAAAGCCACTATTTCTTCATCCGAAATTTCTGCGCTTTCAGCAATCGCTTCAAGCCTTTTCGCTTCTTCTGCTGCCTGAGCTTCTTTAGCTTTCGTTTCTTCCAGCTTGTCATTCATTTCGCCTATCCTGGATTCAGTAGAGGCAAAAGAAGTATTTAAACGGTTGTTCATATCATCCAGGCGCATTTCTTCTGCAGTAAGTCTGGAAGCTGTGCTCTGATATTCAGAAAGGCTGCGCGGATCCGCGTAGGCAATACCAGAACTTTTCATTTCAGCCTGTTTTTTCTCAAGCTTGCTTATGTCTGAAATTACTTTCTGTAATTCCTCATCCATTACTCTGAAAGTATTTGAATTTTCTGGAACACCTAACTTTCTCCATTGATTCAACTCTGCCTCTAATTTGGCACTTTTTTCATAAAGACCATCTATTTCTTTTCCTAACCGCTTGTACTCCTCAGTCTCAATCTTCTGATCAGAAAGTTCTTTCAGCCTCTTTTTCAGAGCTTCCACCTTCTGCGCCTGTTGCCCATACTGGTTGTTCAGTTTGGAAAGGGAATCCAGCTGCTTCTGCAGAGCGATCTTAGCCTTTTCCCCAAGTCCCTCCACAGAGGAAGACATGCGCTTGACAGAAGCCTCTATTTCCTTCATTCCGACCTTTATACCTTTTTCATCTGTCTCTGTATAAATCGTAAGTGTTCCGTCTGCCATGTCCTCACCTCTTCAATCCAAACAGTTCCCTAAGAGCTGCCTCTTCCTCAGCTGACCTTTTCTTGGTCTCGCCCTGGAGATCTATCAGCTTTTTATTCTTCCGGTAAAATTCCAGTTCCCATTTTTCCAGCTTCTTGCCGTTCATTTTCTTCTGGCGAATCTGAAGAATCTCATGGAAAAGCCCTTCTGAGATCTCCATGTATGCACCCATGAACGTCCACCAGTGCATGTACTTCACGGACCGGATATCTTTTCCCATATTTTTATTGATTGCAGAAGCAATCAGAGGAGAATCCTTGTCCCAGTCCATTAACCTAGCTTTGCTTTTCCCCTCACCACTAATTCCGCAGTCAATGAATGCAAACGTTTTGTCAATAGCCTCCTGCAGATACTCATTCGGAATTTCTTCTGCATCCAGAAAAAAGATATCGAAGAGGACTTCTATCTTGTCCTCTTCATTCAGCTCCGAATCAGCCATAGCCCGAAGGATATCCAGAATTGCACGAAAATCTGTCCGGATTCCATATTGCACACCACCCAATTCAATAGAATCTGGCAGTTTCCACATATCATGCATGACGGCGGCGCTTCTTTGTATAGTTCGGCTTACGCTGCTGGTACTTCTGTGTGTACTTGCTAACCCTGCTCTGTGTTCTCTTGATCCGGACATCAAACTCTTTGTTAATCACATCACACAGAGTGTCCATACATACTTCCACGAAAAGTTTTCCGTTCGCCATTGGAGAAAAAGGTCCCATGATGGAAAAGAAAGTAGAACCGGTATCTGCTCCCATCAGGTAATCCATTTTTTCAATTACTCTCTGCTCACATTCATTCACAGTTTCCTTTTCATCTGTACTAAAGTTTGTAAAATACTGCTGCACTTCCTCGTATCTGGAAATGATGTTGGTGTCTGCTGGACGGAAACGGAAAACTGCCAGATTCTCACCGTAATGGTTCTTTATGTCATACTCCTTGCTACCGTCATCAATGACAATTGTATTTGTGTCCTGGTTCTGCATCTGTTCCATGATTACCTCCTAAAAAACAGAGAGCACATCTGCGACATGCTCCCGTTAACAGTATCCATTATTCCCCTGTGATTTCTCCGGCTGCGAACACCGGATTTCCTGTCTTAAGTGATTCTGCAGTTACATAGCCTTTTGTTCTGGTTCCATTCTCTTGCATATTGAATGGGAAATTAACACCCTCAGTACCGCCACCATAAGACTGTGGTTTTACCAATACTTCCTGCGCATAAGCCAGATGCTTAGCAGCTTCCGTGTTCTCCACAATAACCTCCAGCATAAGAGTCTTGCAGGCGTCACCTTTTAAACGTCCCATGGCAATCTCACGGATCTTCGGATAAAGCTTAGAACTTGGATCCGCATAAAATGGATCCGCACTCATGGATGGCTGGTAGCCCTTGTCAGTAACCTTGTTTTTTCCAAGAATGGTCTTTTTAGGTTCAGTATCTGGATTTAAATCCATAGACATATCTTCAATGTCTTCGCCCAAGATCTCCCACGCAGCCTTTGTTGGGTCACTTCCCCAGGAAGTATCCAGAAAATGTGCTAATGCTTCTCTTTCTAACTTCATGTTCTCTTTTTCCTTTCTTTGTAAATAATTCTTGCCTGTATCATATAACGAGCTAAGGACCCGTCCTGATTTACTCCGGACAGATTTGGCATATTTTGAAGATTCTGCATCTCTTGAACTTCACAATCTTCTCCAAAATCCGGAAAATCTTTTCTTTCGTTCTGCTGATCCAGCCAGTCTATAAATGCCTGCGCAAAGTTCATAGCTTCCAGATTCAGATCATCCTGACAGGAAGAATAAGATTTTACGATCACAATGGTAAAACCATATTCCTTCTGGACATCACCTGTGACGTATTTCTTTTTCACCTTGTCTGAGTAATTTGTGATCAATGAAATACTGTCCTCTGATTCCGGAGAAAAATTGAAGTTCAGCATATCACCGGCAAGTTCACTGACCTTTGGCTCAAAATATGCTTTTATTGCATCATGCTTTGTCATACCCAGCCTCCCAGTTTCAGATATTCCTCATAAGACTTTACCAAATCTTCTTTTCTCGCAACCATCATGGCCTGATCCCAGTGATCCGTTGCAAGCGGATGCCTGAAAGTATTGTATTTCAGCTTTCTGCCAGTAGGATTCTTATGTGGCGGTGACCAGAAGCCCATCAGTTCCTCCCCATCAAATATAGGGATATTCGGACCATACACTTCGCCCATATACTGGTAATGAGCGTAAGGACTGTTATAGGTAATGTATCCTGTATCCTCATCTGCTGTAATATCCACGTTCTGGGCCAGCACCAGATTATCTGCCGGTACATAAGGATCCATGAAACGTGCTGCAGTTGCTGCCAGGAAAAGCATACCCGGCTGTCCTCCCAGCCTCTTCTTTGCAATCTGATCGGGAGAATCATCCCACTCAAATTTTATTTTCATGGCGTCATCCCCCCAACCTGTAATGCTTTGACAGGGAAGCAAAATGTCCTGTATTATCTGAAAAAGCAGTCACCTTGAATGCATTTGGTTTATTACGGTTCAGGATTTGTGCGGCAGTCTGTCCTGATGCTCCCGTGATGTCGTCTTCACATTCTCCAAGGACAACAATGTCTCCTATGGAAACTGTAAATCCATCAATTATTTTTTTCAGTAAAACAATTGCACTTCCGGAAGTATCAAGGATAACTCCACCTTCAGTGTCCTTCCAGTCATGTTCCAGGAACTTTCCCTTTATCAACTCTCTGTAAGGCAGATAATTTTCATTTTCTGGAATCCTTACAACGTAAGTATTCTGTACATTCGCCTGAGTCCCATTGAAACTGGTGCTTATCTTCGATTTCCAAAAACATTTGTGGAGTACTGTTTTCTTCCAGCGCTCCACCTTGTCATCACTATCTGCAGCCTGGATCCGGTTGTATAGGGTGATGGTATGAATGTAATTCCTGTTCATACTTACACCCCCGCATACAGAAGTCCGGTGTTCCTCAAGTATCTGTAAATAATCTCCCTGATCTTCTTTCTTTTCCCTTCTTCTGTGAAGGTTGACTGAGACAGATCAAAGGTTCCGGATTCTCCGTCATTAGAATAGGATTGCAGAAAACCGCCCTGCTCTGCAGCCTGCTGTGCGCTTTTCTCGGCCTGATACAGAAGCTCCGCAAGCTCGCAGGCACAATCTTTCACTTCATCTGTAATGAGCCCGAAATTGGAAACCAGGCGGCTGAATGTGTACTGATTCAGCACACGTTCAGCCTGTTTTTCCCAGAATGGAAAGTCATCCTCTGATAGCTTCGGATCACGGCCCATCAGATAACCAGATTCATAGTAATTGTAAGAGGCGTACATGCTTCATCACATCCTTATCATTCCTGTGCTACAAGAGTAACATCTTTTGTCACTGCTGCCGCTGCCACAATAACAGTTTCGGTTACCGGGATATAACCTTTCTTGGTGATCTTTGCCGTGTATGTACCAGCACGCAGATTAAACTCTGCTTTACCAGCATCATCAGTTACCAGAATTGCCCCATTCACATTAACGCGAGCACCTTTATAGGCTGTTGGGCTTTCGGTTTTGCCGTCAGTTACGGTGAATGTAACTTTCTGAGTAGCAACTGGAGTACCCGGCTCAAGATATGCAAATGCACATCCGGTACGATCTTCATTCATTCTGGTAGCCGGATTCGGAAGAGCCCAGCCCATGCGGAACACTACACGAAGTGCTGTCATATCCTGCTGTGCCAGGTTATATACAATTTCCTTTGTTGTTGGATCCTGGATTACACCTTCTGTAAGAATTTTGACTGTAATGTCCTGACGAATAGAATATACTGCCTGGCCGAAGTCACCGACCACAAGCTGTGCAATGTTCGCATAGAAAGAACCATTCTCTGGGAAGGTAATTGGTGCTCCGTCCAGGGTATATCTTGCAACATCTTGCATATTGCTTTTGAAAATTGGCTGTCCGGTAGTATCGCGCAGACCACGGAGTTTTGACTTGAAGTTCATAGGTGCAAGTGCTCCGGAAACTCCGTAGCCATCATCCTCAACTTTCGCAAATACTCCATTCTCCCCAAGGATAAGATCGTAATAATCTTTTCCTGCTGCCGGTGAGACATTGTTTCCAGCCTGTCTTGCCAGAGTAACAATATCCGCCTGCCATTCTCTCGGACGGTTATCTCCGAAGATAACAGCAG
>ERZ1673722.2739-NODE-2739-length-13838-cov-34.297903_pt1 | contig 13838 bp, 13 predicted proteins | sample MGYA00580222_ERZ1673722 | MGnify/ENA primary metagenome ERZ1673722 (study PRJEB41218, sample SAMN15661750) | gut metagenome | host: Homo sapiens | place: Canada: London | collected 2015-08-20/2019-03-30 | study: EMG produced TPA metagenomics assembly of...
GTTAATGATTGGATTCTTTCTTTCAATGTAGGCATAATGTGTAGGAATTAAAAATTAATGATGAATATTAAAGGATTAATAATGAGGGAGGATAAAGAAGTTTTTTTTGAATTCTTTATGACTCCCTTTGTTAATCTTTAATTGTTATAGGATATAAGTACATAGTTGCCTTTGAAGGTTAATTTAGTTCCTCCAGCTGCTGCTGTGGCTCTAGTTAATAAACGCATTATCCCTCCCCTCCATTCTACATTGTTAGCTGCTTCGATTAGTTGAGACCAATTTGATCCTTCATTTAATTCTGAGATAGCCAGGAAGGATTTAGGGGATCCAGCAGTAACCTGACTGGATACTACACACCAAACAATAACCTTGTTTACTAAATCCGAATTCATCCAATCTACAATGGACGGAATTGTACCTGGATTGAATTTTCTCCGACCATTATAATAAACTGTGTACTGGGAAGTATTAAAATTACTTCCCTCCAAGTATGCTGAGTAGAGTCCAGATGAAAATGATAATGATACTTTTGGCATTACTGGGATTTCGATATCATTAATCCCTTGAGTAATCTGATCCCAGGTTGGGCTTATTGGTACACTTACACCTTTGTTGGATAATGCAGATCTCAGTGATGTTTTTGCATTACTGATTTGTAAAATTAGAGCTTCAATTCTTGATTTGAGTGACATATTTGTGATGTATTAAAGTTAATATTATAAGATACTATCTTATAATATTAATCACTAAGGCAATAATACAATGAGTTTAACAACTAGAATTCAGGATCAAAAAGATCACATTACACAAGTAAAAAAAGATTTATGTTCGAAGGTTGGGATTCCCAGTGAACCCTTACCAAGTTTTTCAGAGATCATAGGCTCTGTTCCCTCTCCCACACTATCAGATATTATAAGATGGGATATCCCAGAAACTTACCAAGAGGGTAGTGTTACTTATAATTTCCAATCTTTTGAAAGGCCATGGATAAAGATTTGTGGACCAAATCAATTAATTGCTGAGATAAATTATACCTCAAGTAGAAATTATTTCACATTAGAGGCAATCTACAACCTAATAACTGGGAAAACAAAAACCAGAATCTCTCAACCTTCTCTCAGTATCGGAGGAGTGGCTGATCCAAAACCCTTCAGGTCATACCATAGTAAATATTATATGGAGATCTATGACCCTGATTCATCCGAAGTTCAGTTACATGTCTTGGATCATACCAAAGAAGTACCAGAAGTAGTACATAGAACAACTTACAGTAAGAACCGAGCTTTTTTAGGATATGCAGATGGAGTATTGGATGCTGAAGGAAACTTTTGGTTTTGGGATTGTAAGTTAGTTAGTGGTAACATGGACCTTTATTATTGGAGTGGAAAACTTAATGAAAGTGGAGTTCCTACTTTCACAAATAATGGTACCAGATGGGAAAAGGTTTCTATAGCTACTTCTACTGGAGCATGGGACCCTCACCTTTATGTGGATTTCGATGAAAATAAGGATTTTCTTTATGTATTATCGGATAGATTTAATTATAAATGGGATCACAAAACTAGCCAATTAATCTCGGATGGTTTTAGTACTGATTGGGTAGGTAAATCGGTTAATAAGTATTGGGTTGGGATATTAAGAAAAACAGATGAAACCAATAACAAAGATTATCACTACATGTTTTTTCAAGATCCCACTAGCTATAAAGTATACTTATTGGTATGGGATGAGAATAGCCAAAGGTATAGATGCTATGGCCCATTATACATAAATTATGTTGCTTCTCGTTCGGATACAATCCAGTTCGGATTTTTCAATTATAATGGTAATATTTACATTATGTATCAAGTTAAAGCAGAGACTAATACAGCAGATTATAGGTCTACGTTTATATTGAATAACATTGGCCAGATTGATAAAGTATTCCCAAAAGAGAAATACGCTGTAATATAATAAAAAAATCCCTATCTACTTTCTCAAGCAAATAGGGATAAAAACCTGACCCATAAATAAGAGTCCGCGATTACGTTTTTTTTGATTACGCTGAAAAATCAATGCTCAATTTTAAAAACATTTACCAAAACCTATTCGTTTATAGTTTCCTTCTGTAGACTTTCCAATAACTCATTCAATTTCATAGAGTAGCCATCTAATTCTTCTGTAGAATACGAATTATTGGAAATTCTCTTTTTAAAGTTTTCTAGTGCACTCTGTAATTTAGAAGCAGTATTTCCTAAGCAATATTCTTTCCAAATTCTTTTAGATTCACTTCCATGAACCAATATTGTGAACTGTGTTCCCTTTAAATTCAAAGGAGTCAAGGATTTAATCTTTCGATCATATTTGGGATTTACTGATATCCCATTCGAAAGTAAGGCAGAATTTTTATTTACATCGATTACCTTACAGAGTTCACAATGTGATGGGCCTTTGATTAAAACTTCTTGATCTTTGGATAACAATTTGATGTTTTTATCCTCTTTTTTAACAGATTTCTTTTTCATGTGATTAATTTTTAATTGTGATATTGTATAGTAAACACATAATTCTACAGGGTATGAGCAATACTAATAGCATTTTTCATATACAAAACATATCAAATATGAAGCAATATAAAGTTTTGGGAGTATGCAATGGTCAAGGCATAGGATTATTCCCATTTAAGGGTGACAAAAGGTTCAAAATCTTGGGTAATTTAGAGGTTAGAGGGGTGTATTTTACTCCAAAAAATGAACAATGGGTAGATAATTTCCCGGGTATACCTCTTTTCAGGGATTTAAAGCGATGTAAAAATTACCTTGAAGGTAAAAAAGTACACATAATTATCGGTAATCCTTCCTGTGGAGGACAATCTATACTCAGAATCAGTAGAAAAAAGGATTTTAAATCTACCGAAGAGCAAAAGGCAGACCCTACAATGGTAAATTTTATTGAAAGTGTTCATCATTTTAAACCTCATGTATTTTTATTGGAAAATTTACCCAAATTGCTAGAAATAATCCCAGAAAATCAATGGGAAAATGAAATATTCCCAGATTATAACCTGGTTTTTCACAACCATTCCGTTTCAGAATGGGGCAATTCTCAAATATCAAGGAACCGATTAGTAATAATAGGAGTAAAAAAGAGCTCTCTTTTATTCAAATTGGAGCAATTCCTTTTTGTTAAACAAATGAAAGCTCTTAGGACAACGCAAGATTTATTATTTAACCTCCCAAAGGATGGTAATATAATCGAGGATTTGGATAAAATCGTTTCAATGTTTCACCCAGACGATAAAAATAAAACCAAATTATCCCTGAAACAAGTACAAAGATTATGGACAAACGAGTTCAGGGATGAGTGGAAATGGCCTTGGGTTAATTCTAAAGGGTCTAGAGGGACATTACCTGGTGTATATAGAAATAAACCGAATGGTTATCCAATGACCGCTAGGAAAGCGGATAGACAGTTTAAATGGAATGGTTTACCAATGTCTCCAAGAGAACTTGCAAGGATAATGGGAATCCCTGATAAATTTAAAATTCACATCGAAGAAGATAGGAAAAATTATTGGATAAACAAGGGAAGGTTAATTGTTACTCAGACCTTCCCTTATGAAATAGGATTATGGTTTAAAGAATGCCTATTAAACCGTTAACAACATTCTAATTCGTGTTTCCAAAGTTGAACCATATTCCAATAATGGTCCAAATCAATATGTGGATTACACTCACCCGAATTAATCAAGGGTTCCATATATTCTACTGCATCCTGAACCTTTTTGGAAAAAATCACTTGGGAATGAGAAAATTTTTTAATCAGGGCTTCTTTATCATCTTCTGCTCTTGCCATATTCAAGTTCGCAAGGCAAATAAACATGTAAGATTTTGAAAGCTCATAAATCTTTCTTCGAATAATGATTGCTTCCTTTTCTAATTCTTCGGAAGTTTTTTTGTTGGAAGTGGATTTCTTTTTATTCATGATTTTAATCTTTGATGTTTTGGTGTGTCATAGTCATTTATAAAATTTTTTGGTTCTTATGTGTACTGGTTCAGTTGAAGTAACATTGAAAAATCCTAAAACTGATTTGGAACAAGAGGACATAAACAAAAGGTAAGAAAAAATAAAAAAGAAAAAAAATCTTGATAAAAAAGAAAAGAAGCAAAAGAAAAAATTAATCTTTAAAAAGAAAAAACAAAAACCCACCAAAACACATGATAATATTACTATCATGTTTACATGATAGTAATACTACCATTTAGCTTTAGCTAAATGGTAGTTAATATTCTTTTAATTTGATAATTGGCTAATTGGTAATTGGCTAATGGCTAATATCCAATTTGCATAATACGAAAATCCTATGAAACAAAGAGATGAAATTTTTTCATGGGTCATGGCAATCCTAATTTTATTTTCGATGATTGGGGTTTCCTGGGTGACCTATAAAATCACAAAACGAAAATTTAAAAAGGAATCATCGAATAATTTCGAAAACCAAAAAACAGACACAGTTTATATCCCAGAGATTTTTACAATCCCTGAACCTTTCGAAATTATTATGAATCCTTCAAAGGTTGAAATTTATCGAAAGGATACAACTTCAAAGTATAATGAATTTTCCCTGCGGGAAAAAGATTTGGTGTTGTTCACACCAAATCAATTAGACAGCTTGATTATTGATTTGAATTATTTGAAGAATCTTCCAATGAATCCAAAACTATTATCACTTGATTTGAATCAAAACCAGTTGAGCTTGGGATTATCGGATATTAATGGGATCACGTCTAGAATATCTTATCCATTAAACCTTCAGAATTATTCCTATAGGTGGAATGGAAATTCTTTAACAAGCAAAAAACAGCCAAATTTTAAATTTTATCCAACACTTGGATATCAATATCGAATTTTAAATAATTTTCATGACATTGATCTCAAGTTAAATTTCAAGACTAAGGGATTTAATTACGAACTTGGGCTAAACGGATTTTACTATCCCAAATTCAAGAGTGATCCTGGATGGGATATCACAATAGGTTTAACCTATGATTTTTAAAAGAAGAAAAGAAAATGGCGAAAAAGGAAATAGATACCTCTCATCTGAATGCTCAACAATTTAGAGAATTGGTTCAAGTACAAAAGGATGTCTTTTACTTCTCAACATTTGCTTATGTGGTTCACCCAGTAAGAGGTAAAACAAGGTTCCTTTTATATCCATACCAAAAATCAGTACTGTATTGCTTCCTAAAACATCGATTTAATATCATCCTAAAATTCAGGCAAGCGGGGATCACAGAATTGATTTCTCTTTATTGCTTATGGCTAACGATGTATCACCCAAACAAAAAGGTGAATATCATCTCCATCAAGGATTCTGTAGCAAAGAAGGTTTTAAAGAAAATCAAATACATGTACAAGAATCTCCCAGAGCACTTAAAAGTTCCTATCGTAAATGGTAGAATGGGTGAGCTAGGAACCGCCTCGATGATAGAATTTATCAATGGTTCTTTTATAGAATCCATCCCAACTTCAGAAGAAGCGGGACGTTCAGAATCTCTTTCTTTATTGGTAATCGATGAAGCTGCAATTGTAAGATGGGCTTCTACGATTTGGGCAGCAGCAGCTCCTGCAATTTCCACTGGTGGGAGTGCTATCCTAAATTCAACGCCCTATGGAATTTCTGGCTTCTATCATTCAAAATGGGTTGAAGCGATTACAGATTCTGATTCTCCTTTTCACCCTATTCGATTATATTGGAAAATGCACCCTGAGCGAGATCAGAAATGGTACGATACAATGTCCAAAGCTTTGGGCCCAAGAAGAACTGCCCAAGAAATTGATGGTGACTTCCTTTCTTCCGGTAGTACTGTATTTGATCTTACAGATATTAAGGCAATCGAAGATACCCTATCGGAATACCCAGTAATTGAAACAAGGTTTAATGGCCAGTTAAGAATCATGGATAAACCAAAACAAGGTGTAAGATACTTTATTGGTGCTGACGTTGCTACGGGACGTTCTAATGACTACTCAGCTTTTACTTTAGGTGATTCTAATGGAGAAGAAGCTGCAGTATTTAAAGGGAGAATCCCAGTAGAGAAATATGCTAAAATCTTGGGCAACCTGGGAAAAGAATTCAATTGGGCAACAATTGCCCCTGAAACTAATGATATTGGTTTGGCAGTAACAACTTTACTTCAAACCGAAGGATATCCTCAATTGTATTATCATAAAAAGCTTCTCAAAAAGAAAGGAAAGTCAAGGCCAGAAGTAGAACAATATCCCGGATGGATAACCACATCTAAGAACCGATCCCTAATCATTGATGGATTGGAAGAAGATATCAGAAAAGATAACATTACAATTAAGGACCCATTTTTTGTTCAAGAGGCTTATACCTTTATCTATGATTCAATAGGCAGGCCAGTAGCAATGGGTAAACACAACAGAAACAATCAAACCTCAGACATTGACATGGATGGGGAAACCTATTCGGATGATAGTATTTTTGGTAAAGCAATATACAATCATGTGAGGAAGAATTACAAACCTTCATTGATAATTCAACCTAAATAACAAAATATATGGTATTACAATCAATTGGGAATTGGTGGTTAAACTTAATTGGTGTTCGGAGGGATGATTCGAATGCCTATAAGGATAAACCAAAGTCTGACCCCAATCCAAGAACCACAGCCCCTATCCCACCAGGTAGGGTTTCTGTGTCTAATGATACTACTGATATGTTATCTGTATTAAAGGGAGAAGCTGACTTTGTTACTCCTTCTTTTCGTACAGAAATCATCCCACTTATCAGAAGTCTTTATAAAGTTAACCCAGATGTAGGTATAGCTGTTCAGGATATGTTTAAGTTGGGAAATACGAAACATTTTATCGAATTCCCACATAATACTCCGGAAGAAGCTTTAAAAATGAGGAAGCATCTCAGGGATGTTTCTAAAACCTGGTCTAATTATACAGCAGGTATCTTTGGCTTAGTAAACAAGATGTTTGTTCAAATGCTTGTTTCTGGTGCCATGAGTATGGAAGCAGTACCAAAAAAAGACCTATCTGGGATTGAAAGCATTATCTTCATTAAACCAGAGGACATTGTATTCCAAAGAGATCAAAATGGTAAATATCGACCCTACCAATTGAACAAAACTTGGAATCATGGTAAATCAGAAAGGTTAATTGAACTTAACCTAAATACCTACATCTACCTTTCAATGTTTAATGATACTGATGAACCTTATGGGATTCCAACTTTCATGGCTGCATTGGATTCATTAAAGACCCAATCAGATATGAAAATTAATACCAAACATATCATGGAATTGGTTGGTATGATGGGATTCTTAGAAGCTAAAATGGCAAAGCCCGATATATTACCAAATGAAAATCCTAAAGCCTACGAAGCCCGATTAAATCGAATGCTTCGGGAGTTAAAGGTTAACACAAGGGAAGGATTAAAAGATGGTACTGTAGCTGGCTTTATCGATGATCATGAATTCAAGTTAAATTCCACTACCAAGGATATGGGTAACTTGGATAAACCCTGGAACATGAATCAACAATCAGTGGCTAATGGTTTGGGTATTTCTGGTTCTCTTATTGGGGTATCCAATGACAACAAAACAGAGGGTGGAACAAGTATCATGTTCTCCAAAATGATCTCTCAGCTTGCGAATTTACAGGAATTTGCAGTTTATGCTCTTGAATTTATCTATTCACTAGAATTGAGATTAGCTGGACTTCCAAATAAAGGATGTAAGGTTAGATTCTTTACTTCCACGATTAATGATGAAGTCAAAATTCAACAGGGTAAAGAGTATAAGATTCGTAATCTTAATTCTCTATATGCAGCGGGTATCATTAGCCAAGATCAATATGCCTTCGAAATGGGTTATGAAAAGCCCAATGAAAAGGAACCCAGAGTTCCATTAAACAAATTAGAAGATGGTGATGATGGGGCTAAAAAACAGAAAAGGGAAGCTGACAAGGATAAATCCGATAGATCACAAAGGGATAAGTCCAAAACAGTTCCTAAACGAAAAGATGGTGACACTAAAGAAAGGTAAATATTATGGGACAATTTAAAAAAGGAAAACAGGATACCATAGTAATTGGAGAAGGCCATTCTCTAATGCTTGGACATATGCCAAATTCGATTCCTTCAGATGCCTATTCAGAATTAAACTTTGGCTTAAACAAGTCTGGGATAGAGAGTTATGGTTTTTGGAGTAATTCCATTAATTATAACACATTTTATCCAGGAGTAACCCAAGAGGAATTTATGCCTAAGGATACTGATTTCATTGAACCCGTTTATCGATTGCTTTCCAAGGTAATCGTAAACAAAGAATGGAACCCAGTAGACTTCAGTCGTAATGGAGTATTAAAAGCTTCATTAAAAATGTTGGTAGGGCAAACAGTTAACTGTGATCATTCAACTGATGTAGCAAATGCAATCGGTAGTGTAAAACAAACCTTCTGGCAAGAATCATTTAAACAGGATGGCATCGTAATCCCCGCGGGAATTAACGGAGTATTAAAAATTGATGCTAAGGCAAATCCCAGACTTGCTAGAGGAATATTAATGGACCCACCAAGCATTCATTCCAATTCAGTATCTGTAAGATTCATTTGGGATAAATCACATCCGAACTTGGATGAAGATGAATTCTGGAGTAAATTGGGTACATACGATGAAAAGGGTAATCTGATTTGTAGAGTAGTAAAGGAAATCGTATCCTATTACGAAACCTCTCTGGTATCTCACGGAGCTGACCCATTTGCCCAGAAAATCGATGAAAATGGGAATATCAATGATCCGAAATTTGCTTCGAAACAAAGTTACTCGGCAAACAGAGGTAATGATATCGAATATTATTTCATGGATTATAAAAAACTCATAGATACTGAGAGTATTAACAATACTACGGTATTTAATATGAAATCTGATAATTCATCTGATCATTCAAACAACAAAAATTCTATCAATATGAAAGAAAAGGAATTGCTTGCCCTCTTAGTAGGTACAGGGATGTTAACACTTGCCGAGGGCAAGGAAGTTAACCTTGACAACGTTAAAGAGGCAGTTACTTCATTGGTAGCTTTGAAAAATTCTTTAGAAACTCAGGTAGAGGAATTGAATAATTCCAAAACTGGTTTGGAATCCAAGGTTACTGAGTTAACTGCTAAGGTAACTGAATTGGAAAATGCAGCTCGGGTTAACAAAGTAATGGCAGAACTGGGAGCCAATTATTTGAAGAGCTTGCAGGAAAGCACAGTAGAAACTTACAAAAAGATCTATGGTGAAAAGGCTGATGAAGCAATTGTAACCTTGATCACAGGAACCTCCGATGTTGCTCAGCTAACTGCATTAAAGAAAACTTATGATGCAGAACTGGAAAAACAGTTCCCTTTAACTTGTTCTGCATGTGGCTCTCACGATGTAACTAGAGCTTCTTCTCAGGCTGAGGATGAAGCAGGTACTACCTCTACAGACAAACCCAAATCTCTTCAGGACATTGCTCGCAACATAGCAAGCAACAAAAACAAAGGGTCAATCATTTTTAAATAATCTCTAAAAGTCAATCAATATGGCAGACTTCACTAAATTCGGAGGAACTACTCCTCGAGTGGTGATTTACAAAAGTGAATCCCACAAATTACATCAGGCATTCCCTGTTAAAGCTTCCGTAAGGATTTATGCTGGAAACCCGGTAGCAATTACCACTGATGGTACAATTGAATTGCTGACAAAGGCTAACGAAGCTAACTACTTGGGAATCGCAGTTACCGATAACATTAACCCAGCTTACAAAGAATCAGCAAATGCAGGTCCCGTGGAAGTAACAGTTGCTGTTCAGGGTTTCATGATTATCAATGCAATCTCAGAAGCCGCTTTAAATGCGGGTCCAGTAGAAATTGGTACTGGCATGGATGCTACTAACCATTTCACTAAGTTCAAAACTTTCACTCAGGCTGGTGCTGATGATGCAACTCGTCCCGTGAATTTTATCTCCCTGACAAAAGCTTCAGCAAAAGATGAGCTGATTCAGGTATTATGTAAATAACAAAAAGAACAGAAAGATATGTCTGAAACAAAGAAGAATTTAACAAAAGAAAACTTGCTCAAGGAATTGCCCGAAATGGGAAAAAACCTTGATGCAATCAGAAAAGGTACGAATACCGAGTTATCTGCCGATATCTCAATGGCAGAAGTAGTAAACGAAAGATATGGAGTTTCAATGGATCAGTATCTCTCCACTTTGGGTATCGATACAAAAAAAGATACATTGCAGAACCTTTTCACAATGCCCGATCAGTCAGTTCGCTGGGTAGTTCCTGAAATCATCCGTGCTGCTATCACATTGGGTCTTCGTCAGGCTCCATTCTATCCGAACATCATTGCTGGTGATCAACCGGTAAATGGTTTGCAGGTAACTATGCCGTACATCAACATGTCTGATGCTGCTCCGGCAAGAGTAAACGAAGCTGAAACAATTCCGTTGGGAACAATCTCTTACGGACAGAAACAAGTTTCTATCTTCAAAATCGGTAAGGGTATCAAAATTACTGATGAAGTTAAAAACTACGTTTCTCTGGATGTGATGGGAATTTTCCTTCGTGACTTTGGTATTCAGTTGGGGTATGCAATGGATAACCTTGCAATCGACACTGGTATCAATGGAGATAAAATCGATGGCTCAGAATCCGCTCCAGTTATTGGCGTAGGTACAACTTCAGAAGGTATCCAATATCGTGATTTGCTTCGTATCTGGATTCGTGGTTCTCGTATGGGCCGTAACTTCACATCAATGATTGGAGGAGAAGACGAAGCATTGAATATCCTGGATTTGCCCGAATTCAAGGTAAGATCAAATGGTACTACAGAAGCTACTCTGAATCTCCATACTCCGGTACCTAACCGTGCAGACTTCTGGATTCATGGTGGTATCCCTGCAAATCAGTTGATGCTTATCGATAAAGCTGCTGGTATGATTAAGCTTACTGCTCAGCCTCTGATGTTGGAATCCGAAAGAATCGTTTCCAATCAGACTGAAGCTATGTATGCTTCTCTTACTACTGGCTTCTCAAAAATGTACAGAGATGCAATCGTTATGTTGGATTCCAGCAAGGCATTCTCTTCCAATGGATTCCCAGAATATATGAACCTGGATCCTCTGATGTCAGTAAATCTGGAGTAATTTCCTTTTTCTTCGGTCTTTTTCTATCTCATCCCAGCTCATACATTTTCATGGGCTGGGATTTATCACATAACAACACATAAAAATAATTTAAGATATGAAGTATTTGAAATTAGGCGATAACGCAACCTCATTCTATGATATGGGGACTGGCCTTAAAATTTCCGGTAAAGATGTAGTTGCTGTAAACGAAGCCTACATTAATCAAGGTAAAAGAACAAGAAGAGCTCTTCAGGGTGGTCATTTGATTTATGCAACCAAAGAAGAGTATGAAGAAGCTAACGGTGTAAAGGCAGAATCCGAAAACAACACCGTAGAGAGCCTTTCAAAGAAATTCTATAATCTCTACCAGTCTGGGAAATCAACAAAGGAATTAGCTGATGCTTTCAATAAAGCTCAGTTGGTGAAGATTGCTGAAGCTGCGGAATTGGAAGTAGAAGAAGCAGATACAAAATCCAGTTTGGTAGAAGCCATCATCGAACAGATCGAATCCACCGATGAGGAAACTGATGAAGAGTAAACCCCTCTCAACATACTCAATATAAATTCATAATGGGGCGAATGCCCTAAAAGTCCTAAAAATATGGTAACAAATTTTTCATTCCAAAAAAACGGGTTATCAGTATCTTTTAGAGACCTTTCAACCGGAGTCCCAGATGGTAGTACATATCACTGGGACTTTGGCGATTTTAAAGGGTCCGAAGAGAGAAATATTACCCATGAATATGAAAGCTCTGGGTTTTACATAGTGACCCTTAAAATCACAGCTCCTGCAGTTGGAGAAGAAGAACCTCAAGTAGGTGAAAAACAATTAAGGTTAGGAATCAGTGATATGTCCAAAACACAACTCTCGGATTCAATATATAACCTTATCAATTCCTATATCCCAGAAAGTTTGCTTCCTTACCTTTCAGATATCGACAAACAAGCCTACATCGAAAAATGGCAATTATATATCCAACCACTTGTTTGTCGTCCCTGTGGAAAAGAAATCCCATTAGAAGAATACAACAATGAGCTTGCTTATGAAGCTCTAGAAAACCAATTAATAATGGAGTTATCCGCATATGACTTCCTTACAGTGGGAATCATCAATATGATGAGATCAGCTACGGATATAATCCAAAACGAAACAAACAGCTCAACACAAAAACCTGGAGAAGGTGAAGGTGGAGAAGCTAATGCAAACCAAAGAGTAAAGGCAATCACAACAGGCCCAACAGAAGTTCAATTCTACGAAGGATTATCTGGAGACTCAGCATCATCTTTGGCTAAAACAATCACAGGAGCATTACAACCGGGTGGAGTAATTGATACATTAAAGGCTAATCTATGTATGCTTGCTGGAAGGCTATGTATTTATCTCCCAATCTGTACTCAACCTAGAACAGTTAAAGTTCCTAAGGTTGTTAATCGAAGAAAACCTGGACCAATCGGAGGTCCTAATCCTATCAGTATATTAAATCCTTCAAACATTTAAAGCTATGAGTGTATTTATTGGATATCCCAGTTTCATGGCATATCAAATGATGAAAGGTAAAAAAGGTAATAATGACGGCTTCCCCCAACTTCCGGGCGATGTTACGCGCTGGCATTTCGGAGGACTGACGAACGAGATGATGGCAGCTATGGACGATCCGAGGATCGAGGATGCGGACCATAAAGGTAGGTTCTTATCCTTCAAAAATTTCGCTTGGAAAGGGATGTCCGGGGTTGGCGGGTATGGCGATGAAAATTACCAAACATTCTACAAATTCACATTAGATGATTATGTCTTTATAGCTAGCCCACCTAGTGTTGAGTACATGAATTTTACGTTTAGGGTAACGGGGTTACAGCCTGGAAATAAATTAACATTAGCTTTTTTTGGAACAACGAATACTGTCTACGGTACATGGGACAAAGATGGCATATATACTGTTAATTCAGCAGTAGTTGAAGTTGGTAAACCTGTATATTTTTATAACGGATATGGAGCAACCAGAGGAGAGTTTACGATTGAAATCCTTCCCCTCTACCCAGGCTTTATCCTCGGTGACGGAGTAGACGACTTTGCGGTTACAGAGAAGGAGCTTAACTTCGAGGATACCTATACGGTGTACACGGCGTTTATTCCGTTTCAGAATAATCCGACAAGAAATATGATTTTGTGTGGAGCTGATAGCAAAAAAACTTTTTCCATGCAATATTCGTCTTTGGTTTATGTATCTTTTATAGCGGGTAATAACTATTATATAAATGCTGATTTTGTTAATGGGCTTAATTTGTTTGCTTGTAAACGAAATGGTAATAATATATGTATTAAGAACTTATTAACTAATAAAGTTGTAACAGGTACGTGTGGGGACTGGGTGGAAAACGCTGGGCTATATTATTTATGGAAGAATGCAACTTATGCATCTTTTGCTAGAGCCGGCATCGCCGGTCAGATTATAGACAACGGTCACTTTACTACCGATGAAGAGGATGAAAATATTCTCAACTGGCACAAGAAGCAATATCCCTGGCTCTTCCCCGACCAAGCATGGACAGTGGTAGGCAAAACCAACGAGGACGAAGATCGTGCTACCATAGCCAACATTACTGGTAATGGTAATAATCTTGTACTGTCGAATTTTGGGTTTATCGAAGGAAGTGGCTACA
>ERZ1673722.2740-NODE-2740-length-13837-cov-12.289000_pt1 | contig 13837 bp, 20 predicted proteins | sample MGYA00580222_ERZ1673722 | MGnify/ENA primary metagenome ERZ1673722 (study PRJEB41218, sample SAMN15661750) | gut metagenome | host: Homo sapiens | place: Canada: London | collected 2015-08-20/2019-03-30 | study: EMG produced TPA metagenomics assembly of...
CTGCCAACGCTGCTAAAATCCTTATACAATCACTGTCTTTACCACCCGAATAACACAAATAATACGGTTCTGTTTCAGATTCGTACATTTTTAACTGGGCTATGGCTAGACTTACTTTTTTACTTAGTTTCATTTTTCATACCTCAACAAACTCACCGTCTATAAGTTTATACAACGTATCTTCCTTAATTCGTTCGCCGTCCACAAATTCCGTTTTTACGCATTTTGGAATATAACGTTCCTTTTCCTCAGAATATTCCCATTCCGCCAGCGTGATCCAGCTGCCTTTTTTGGCTTTCACGACTGAATTGTGACCGGCGCAGCAAATAACGCAATCTTTTCCGCTACTGCCTATCTGTGCAGAATTTCCGCTACTGCCTATCTGTGCAGAATTTCCGCTACTGCCTATCTGTGCAGAATTTCCGCTACTGCCTATCTGCGCAAAATCTCCGCTACTGCCTATCTTTGCAGAATTTCCGCTACTGCCTATCTGTGCAAAATCTCCGCTACTGCCTATCTTTGCAGAATCTCCGCTACTGCCTATCTGTGCAGAATCTCCGCTACTGCCTATCTTTGCAGAATCTCCGCTACTGCCTATCTGTGCAGAATTTCCGCTACTGCCTATCTGCGCAAAATTTCCGCTACTGCCTATCTTTGCAGAATTTCCGCTGCTGCCTATCTGTGCAAAATCTCCGCTGCTGCCTATCTTTGCAGAATTTCCGCTACTGCCTATCTGTGCAAAATCTCCGCTACTGCCTATCTTTGCAGAATCTCCGCTACTGCCTATCTGTGCAGAATTTCCGCTACTGCCTATCTGCGCAAAATTTCCGCTACTGCCTATCTTTGCAAAATCTCCGCTGCTGCCTATCTTTGCAGAATTTCCGCTACTGCCTATCTGCGCAAAATCTCCGCTGCTTATTTTATTATCAGCAATACATGTTGATGTTTTTTCTATAGCAAAATCAACACAGGCATTTATAAATTTTGATATTGACAGCTTTGCACCTATTTTCAGTTTTTTAGTGCAGTATTTTCTGTTATCATTAGTTTTTACTTCATCTAATGCTTCAACCTCTGCAAACTCATTGAAATCGCCATTATCATTTGTGAAACCATAATAATCCAATACATCAAACGGGGTTTCACAAAAATGCATTCCATAACTGCATATTTCCGCTTCTTCTTCCTCAAATACCGTATTTTCTGCGTACTGTTTGCCTCGGCATATCAGCCCCGGCTCAAATCCTTTATACCCTTTCATTTTTTATTCCTCCTTTTTTAATTTTTAAATCAAATCTTCCCTTAAAACATTCTGTTTCTTATTGATATATGTATAATCTCTAATCATATTATCAATAATCGCACGGTCATTAATTGCCTTTAGTTCTCCCCATGGGTCGGGACTGTAATTTGTCTTGCATTGCCGTGTTTTTATGTTATATTCCGTCTGCTTCATTTCTGTCCTCCTTGGCTTTAAATTTTGTCGCACTTTTGGGCTACATAAATTATATATTTTTCTTTCTTGTTCATTGGTTTACTCCTTGATTTTTTTACTATAACAATGGTTCTAGTTCCTCGGGGTGGGCATTTATATGCCGGCTCACGTTTTCCGAAACCTTATCCATCATTTTTTTTGAGTACTCCGCTCTCTTTTCTTTACTTAGAGAATCCCATCTAACAGGGGCTTCGTCTCCAACACAGATATAACTAACATGCGGAAAAATATCAGTTTGTTTCTTTCTACCCATTTAAAACATCTCCTTTCTATATTTTAATAATATGTTGCTGTTGATTGTCCCCTTGCATTTTATTGCATACCAACATTTTCTCCTTCACGCTGACTTGGTTTCTGTTTCTTGCCCTCTCTGTCAAATTGTGGTATAATTAAATATTAATTTAAGAGGGGGTGATTACTGTGACTAATTCTAACGCACTTGTCGAGAAACTAACACTTGCATACCTAGAAAAAACTTGTGACATATCTTCAATGGCGGTTGAAGAATACGTAAAAAAGTTTATTGACCTTTCAGTAAAGATAAGCAAAGCATTAGAGGAAAACAAACCTGAAAGCAAGTGGCTTATTTAAAAATACGTCAAAAGAATTTTTGCCGTATCGCAAATTGCGTTTGAAAGTTTTGTATAACGCTTAACATCTCGAACTGGTAGTTTAAGTTGTTTTTCTCTAAGTTCATTTAACTGTCTAAGTAAAACAACTTGAACATCAGTTTTTTCTTTAATTTTATTAGCCATAGATTTCTCCTTTCTATGCTGACTTGGTTTCTTCATATTTAAAAAGTTCATTCGGCTTGCAATTTAAAGCCTTACATATAGGGATAATGTACTTTGAATCAAATGCCTGATTGCTTAACAAGCGATAAAACAAATTCCTTTCGATTCCTGCTTTTTCAGCAACACAACATTGTTTGTATCCCTTTTGTTTAATGATTTTTTTAATATTGTTTCTTACAACATCATCATAAATATTTGTCATTGTTTTCACCTCCTTGTACTTTGTCAAAGTTTCTTTGACTGTTATTAGTATAGCACAACTTTCTTTAACTGTCAACACTTTTGTAAAAGAATCTTGTACATATTTCTTACAAATTTATAAAAACATTTTTGACTATAATGACTAAAGTTAAAATATCTTGTACTTTTTTATTGACCTACCAATAAATATATGGTATAATTCGAAAAGAAAGGGCGTGTTAATATGAGCGTGGGTTCAAGAATCAAAGAAAAGAGAGAAGAGTTACGAATAACTCAACAAGAGTTAGCTGATAAAATTAATTGTACAAAAGCTGCAATATCTAACTACGAAAAAAATGTTAGTATTCCAAAAACAGAATTTCTTATAAAATTAATGGACGTGCTTTCTGTAGATGCTAACTATTTGTTTCAAGATGAATTCGACAATGAAATGGAGGAAGACGTTGCACATAATTCTGAAGAAATTAAACTACTTGCAAACTATAGAAAACTAGATGAAATTAGCAAAGAAGTCGTTAACAAAGTAATAGCTATTGAGTTAACACGCAACAACCATATATAAATATCATGTCAATTTTTTCATTTTTGTTGATTTTTGTCACATTTTGCTAAAAACATCTTGAAAAATTATTGTAATATGCGAATTGATTTATTTTGTTTGATATGGTATTATTTTAATATATTTTACATTAAAGAGGTTTGACATAATGGGGCTAAAAGATATTATAAGGTGTAAAGAGACTATAAAAGAAAATGAAGAATTAAAAGAAAAGGTCAAAGAATTAGAATCACTTATAATGCCTGAACATCAGCAAATATCTGATTTAAATGATCGTATTAAGCTTTTAACTGAAAAATCAGAAGATTTACAAGAAACTATATCTTTAAGGGAAAATAAAGTTGCTGAGCTTCAAAATACTTTAGATCAACTTAATGAACAAATAGTTGAAACAAATGAAACTGTTCTGCTTCAATCATATGGCATATATGAACCAACATATGATTTTGCCACATCTGATGAATACAAAGATGCACTAAAGTCTATAAGAGAAGAAGGAAAAGCAATTATAAAAAATGACATTTCTTCTCATTTATATAATAACAGTTGGACTGTTAACGGAGATGCCTCAAAGGGCAAGAAAATGGTTAATGACATGTCAAAACTGCTTACAAGAGCATTTAATTCAGAATGCGATGAACTTATTAGCAAAGTAAAATATAATAATTACGATACTTTTATAAAGCGAATCGAAAAATCATTTAACGCAATTAATAAGTTAGGAAAAGTATTGGGGGTATCAATCACAGAGGTTTATAAGAATAATAGAATCAGAGAGCTTACACTTGCATACGAATATGCCCAAAAGAAGCAACAAGAAAAAGAAGAGCAAAGAGAAATTAAAGCGAAAATGCGAGAAGAAGCAAAACTTCAAAAAGAAATTGAAGAGGCTCGTAAAAAACTTGAAAAAGAACAAACTCATTATCTAAATGCATTAGCTAAAATTAATCATCAGCTTTCAGGAGCTTCTGAATCTGAAAAAGAAGAACTGATTAGCAAAAAGCTAGAATTGGAAGAAAAAATTGAAGATACTGAAAAAGCAATTAAAGACGTTGATTATCGTGAAGCTAATAAACGTGCTGGGTATGTATATATTATATCTAATATAGGAGCTTTCGGTGAAAATGTTTATAAAATTGGCATGACACGTAGACTTGACCCTATGGAACGAGTGTATGAACTAGGCGATGCTTCTGTACCATTTAATTTTGATGTCCATGCTATGATTTTTAGCGATGATGCTCCGAAACTAGAAAACGCTTTGCATAAAGCCTTTGAAGATCGAAAGCTAAACATGGTAAATCAACGACGTGAATTTTTTAATGTTACTCTTGATGAAATAAAAAAAGTTGTTAAAGAAAATTATGATAAAACAGTAGAGTTTATTGACTTGCCAGAAGCAGAACAATATAGAGTTTCAGAAAAAATGCGAAAAGATACAGTACATGTGTAGTTGACCTCCTTCCCCTCTCACGAGGGGAATTTTTTATGCCAAAAGTCTTTTAAATTGCTCTACTGCCCTATCGTTATATCTGAACGCATCAACTTCCTTGCTTGAATAAGGAGACTTATCACGATAAAACTCGCCGTATTCTTCCGTTTTTAAGCCGTTAAGATTAGCTATTCTTCCAACCTTTTGAGCCGTGACACCAAACATATCTCCGATTTCAGTTGCTGAATACATTTTCTGTTCTGATTTTGGCAATGGTAACAATGGTTCTCCTGCAAGAATTTCAGCCGACTTTGCTACTAAAATGTTTTTGTACTGTTGCGAAACTGTATCCACAGCGGCTAATTTTAAGTATTGATTTGACATTCTTACACGAGCATTCATTTCTTTGACCTTAAAATTCATATCTTTGTCTGGTCTGGACTGTGAAATTTGATATCCGCCTGTTCTACGGATAGATGGTAGTACTTCGTCAAAAATCCAACTTTCAAATTTATCTGCTCCAGGTAATTCACTCTTTGCGGCAAGTCTGTAAATGTCACCTTCGGAAATAAAAATCATTTCTTGTAATCCTCCGTTTGTAGGGGTGGGACGTTTCATCCCACCCTTGCAATGGCGGGATATTGCTTTATGTGGCTCTTTATATCCAAGAGCTTTTGCAACATCTGAACCGCAAAACATAACCTTACCATTTTCTTCAATTGTTCTTACAGAACCAAACTCTGTGTTTTCAAAAATTTTAATTTCGTTCATAATTTTATTCCTCACTTTCTAATATTTCTTCTACTTCTACGCCTAAAGCCTTTGCTACCTTGCCAAAAGTACAAGGTCTAACGTTTTTGCCTGAAATCATTGCCTTGACCTGATTAATTCCAACTCCTGCTTTTTCTTGTAATTCATTGCGAGTAATACAAGCCTTAGCCATTGCGATTTCAACTTTTTTCTTGTTTGCTATCATTATTTTCACCTCTGTTCTACCTTATCGGTTGATTTTATGATTGTATTATAACACCTTTACGGTAGATTGTCAAGCGCTTTTATAATTTTTTTATCAAAAATATTGCCAAACTGGTAGAGGTATGTTATAATAGAATAAAATAAGGAGTGAATAATATGAATATTGGTACAAATATAAAAAAATATCGAAAAGAAAAAGGGCTTACGCAAAGAGAACTTGCGGATAAACTTAATATAGCTACAAACAGTTTAAGCCGATATGAAATAGGAGAACGTTGCCCCCCTATTGACATGATAGAAAAAATAGCTGAAATTCTTAACGTCACCCCAATCCAGCTTATGTATGACGAGGAAGTTGAAAATGCCCTTAACCAATCCGCTGAAATTCTCAGTAATTTTAACCCTAATGACCCAAGCACTTTTACCGAAGTTTCTTTTGAAGATGAAGCACAACGTCAGGAAATGTATTTAAAAGAACTGCGTGAAGATACTATAAATAAGTATGATAGTTTAGATTTATTCGGTCAAAAAGCGGCTAATAAGTATATTAATTTTCTGGCTAAAGATGAAGAATAATAATACCTCCTTTCATCGTATTTTGTCGAATCCGGATTACAGTTATTATTATACTCAGCAAATTTTAGATTGCAATAGATTTGTCGTAGAAGTTGCATTTCGTGCCGTAGAAGTTTTAAAATGTCAAAAACCAACACTATGATATGTGAAAAATACACAAAAAACTTGCCAGTTGGCAAGACATGTAAATACAAGGAGGTTAAAATGAAAACAGCAGCTGCATATATACGTGTTTCAACTGATGATCAAATTGAATATTCACCAGACAGCCAGTTAAAGGCTATAAGAGATTATGCACGTAAAAATGACATGATACTACCGGAAGAATTTGTTTTTATTGACGAGGGCATTAGTGGCAGAAAAGCTGAAAAACGTCCGGAATTTATGAAAATGATCGGTACCGCAAAAATGAAACCGAAACAGTTCGATGTTATATTATTATGGAAGTTCAGCCGTTTTGCCCGTAACCGTGAAGACAGTATAGTTTATAAATCTATGCTCCGCAAACAATGTGGTATAGATGTTATTTCAGTTTCTGAACAGCTTGGAGAAGATAAGACGTCAATACTAATTGAAGCCTTAATTGAAGCAATGGACGAATACTATAGCATTAATCTCGCTGAAGAAGTTCGTAGAGGTATGACCGAAAAGGCGCAGCGGGGCGAAGTTGTTAGTGCTCCACCTTTTGGGTATGACATAAAAGACAATGTTTTTATACCTGATCCCGAAGCTGCTCCCATTGTTAAGATGATTTTTGATAAGTATCTAAATGGTCAAGGTTGTCTTGAAATCGCAAAAGAACTTAATAAAATGGGGATAAAAACTAAGCACGGAAACAAGTGGGAAAACAGAGGCGTTGAATACGTCTTACGGAATGTAGTATACACAGGTAAATTAACATGGACTCCCATAAAAACCAAAACACGCGACTATAATTGTAAGGACACAATAATAAGTCGTGGTATGCATGAGCCTATTATAGATCAAGAGACTTTTGATAAGGTTCAAAACATGATTCTTGAAAAGAAAAAGCTGTTCCCTAAGCATTCAAGGCAATCTTCTAATGAATTTATGCTCAAAGGTTTTCTCAAATGCAGCAACTGCGGCGGTGCTTTGGTATATGCAACAAATAACAGGGTTCAGTGCAATAGGTACTCCAAAGGCACATGCGAAGTTTCGCACAGCGTAAGTTTGAGTAAACTTAATTCCTCTGTGATAAGTGCATTAAAAAGTGACCTCGAAACGCAGCAATTTAAAATATATAAAAAAGCTGCGGAAGAACAAGATAATAAAGACATAACTCCGACTCTGATAGCAAAAGAAAGAAAAAAACTTGAACGTGTTAAAGATGCCTATGAAGCCGGAATTGATTCCCTTGAGGAGTACCGCATAAACAAAGAAAAAATCCTTAAAACGATTGCTGAACTCGAAAAAAATAAAAAGCCTGAATCTAGCCAAAAGGATGATTTCCAAAAATTAAGTAAAACTATTAAAAAGAGTCTTGACATCCTAGAGGATGAAAATTGTAGCGAAAGTATTAAAAATATAACGCTGAGAAGTTTTGTACGTCAAATTGTTTACATGAAGAAAACCCAATCTATTGAAATTCTTTATCAAATATAAATTATCTCCTTTTACAACTAGGACCGCCCAGCTGGCTAACGATAAATTCAGCAAGCTTTGGATTAGGATTCTTTATATTCACCGGATATTGGAGTTTCTTTTCATATTGCCACATTAATTAGCGCTCCTTTCCCATGGCCACGGTTCCTGAACCCATGTCCATTTATTTCGGCTCTGCACTTGTTCAGTAGTAAGAGGGCCGTAAAGCTTATTATATTCTTCTACAGCGGCTTTTCTTAATTCATTATATTTATGATAGTATGCCAGGCCATCCTGACAGTCAGGATGAGTATCAAGATAAATACGAATTTCATCAAGTGCAAATCCATACATCTGGATCACTCTGAATAGTTTTTCTTTAGAATTCATAAACATCCCTCCTCAGGAGCCAATGGAAGATCCAGTTCAGGGAAAATAGTACCTCTTTCAAACGCCTTTTCTTCATCGTAAGTCTGACCCCACTGCTGAAGCGGAACATAAGCCATTGCAAGGGGCGTATGCTCCGGAAATCTGGGTCTTGACATCATATTCGGCATATCATTTGGTTCATGCTTACGCATCTCAGGTTCAAAACGAATATTATCAAACATACTGAAATCCAAATTTATTTCCTCCTTATGCATATTTTGTATAGCTATGCCATACACTATTATATTATGAAATTTTTTTATTTTTGTGAACTTGACATTCACAGTAAAATTATGATAATATTATAAAAAAGCAAAAAGGATGTTGAATATGTTTATTGCAAATGAAAAAAGATACGATAAAATGCCCTACAGACACGTAGGAAAATGGGGATTAAAACTGCCTCCTATATCTCTTGGTATGTGGCAGAATTTCAGCCATACCGACAATCTGGAAAATATGGAAAATATGTGCCGTACCGCTTTTGACAACGGAATTATTCACTTTGACCTTGCCAATAATTACGGTAATCCATATAACGGTTCCGCAGAAGAAAACTTCGGAAAAATCCTTAAAAGAGGTTTAGGATATTACCGTGACGAAATTTGCATTTCAACCAAGGCGGGATACGATATGTGGCCGGGTCCTTACGGAGCTAAACACGGTTCACGTAAATACCTTACCGCTTCTCTTGACCAGTCTCTTAAGAGAATGGGACTGGATTATGTTGATATTTTTTATCATCATGTTTTTGATCCGGAAACACCGCTCGAGGAAGTTGCACTTGCACTGGATAATGCGGTAAAACAAGGAAAAACCCTATACGTAGGAATTTCAAATTATAATACAGAACAAACCTCTAAAATAAAGAAAATATTTGATGAGCTGAAAACTCCGTTTATTATTAATCAACCCTCGTATTCTATGCTCAACAGATGGATTGAAGAGGACGGACTCAAAGATTACGCTTACGAAAACGGCTTGGGACTTGCCGTATTTTCCCCTCTTGCACAAGGTCTTCTTACAGATAAATATCTGAAAACAAATACCGGTTCCTCCAGCCGTCCGTGGATGAAAAGCCAACCTGATGAAAATACCTTGAAAAAACTGAAAAAACTTAATGAAATTGCTGCAAACAGAGGTCAGAAATTGTCACAAATGGCGCTTTCCTGGGTTTTACGTGATGATAAGATCACAACTGTTCTAATCGGTGCAAGCCGTCCGGAACAAATTACTGAAAATCTTCAGGCAGTCTTTAAAACTGATTTTTCTCAAGAAGAATTAACGGCAATTGAAGATACTTTATAGATTTATCAATATGTGAAAACTAAAATAATACTGCCTCGGTTTATGCGTTCAGCACAAATCGGGACAGTACAATCTAACAAGTATTTTTAATACTAAACCGGACAGATAAACTGTCCGGTTTTCTTTACTTATTCAATGCAGAACTTAAACAACTGCTTCATGCTTACGAAAAATCAATTCGTTTTTAAGTTCCTTTATCTTCACAGTATAGGTAATAAGCAAAACAACATCTGCAAAAATCCATGCAACCGGACTTGCTAAACATACTGCTGTATATCCTATTGAAGATACAAACAAGATCGCTACAAGAGATCTCGCTGCAAGCTCGCTGACTCCCGCCAGCATCGGCAGCATACTGTATCCCATACCCTGAAGTGAATTTCTGATAATAAACAGTACTCCAAGAAACGGATAGAACAAACCGTTTATTCTTAAATAATACACTGAAAGATCAATTATTTTTTGTATATTTTCAGAATCAGCCGTATTTTTGTCAATAAACAAAGTTGTCAGCGCTCCACCTAAGAATGAAACTGCTGCGCATGCCGCTACACAATAAACCATTGTCATTGCAATACTCTGACCAATTCCGACAGTAATTCTCGAATACTTTCCGGCTCCTCTGTTTTGTCCGCAATAGGTTGCCATAGTTATACCCATGCTTTCCATAGGTCCCACAGCTACGGTCTGAATCTTTATTGCAGCTGTCATTGAAGCTACTGCTGTTTTACCAAGCGTATTTACAGCAGACTGTAAAATAATAGAACCAATAGCTGTAATAGAAAATTGCAGCGCCATAGGTACTCCTATTACAACAAGTTTTTTCATTTTTTCCAAATCCGGTTTTAACTCAAATGAATCAAATCTTAAAATATCATAATTTTTTATAGTATAGAAAAGACACAGCAAAGCAGAAATTCCCTGAGATATAACAGTCGCAAAACTAGCACCAAATACTCCCCATTTAAATACTATAATAAAGGTGAGGTCTAAAATTATATTCAGTACAGAGGATATTCCCAGAAACACCAACGGCGTTTTACTGTCTCCCAGTGCACGAAGAATTCCGGAAAGCATGTTATAAAATATTGTAGCGGAAATACCCGCAAAAATTACTATTATATAACGGTAAGCATCATCATAAATTTCCTCAGGAGTGTTTGTTATACGTAGAATCGGTCCGGTCAGAAGCATAGTTGAAACAGTCAGTATAATAGACGCAATAACGCTTAAATAAATAGAGTTTGCCACATATTTTCGCATTTGTGAGTGATTCCCTGCACCAAAGCTTTGGGCCACCGGAATGGAAAATCCGCTGCAAATTCCAAGTGCAAAACCGATTACAAGAAAGTTTATAGCGCCTGTAGAACCTACAGCGGCAAGTGCGTCAACCCCTACATATTTTCCAACAATAATAGTATCAACCATATTGTAAAGCTGCTGGAAAACATTACCGAAAATCATCGGCAGAGCAAAGCTTAAAATCAGTTTATAAGGTTTGCCGGTCGTCATTTCTTTAGTCATAGACATATTGCATTATCCTTTCTTGAATATTGTAATTTTTTATTTTTTATGATAAAATAAAATCATTCTGAATTTCTATTATGGAGGTCAACCATGGAAGATTACAGCCATGAACAAATTCATTACCAGACAGATACGGGTATGCTTCTTGAAATTGTTGAAGTTTCCGGACATTCCGTTTCTAAGCACTGGCACAACGGATTTGAAGTTATTTTTATTTTAAGCGGTTCAATGACAGTTAATATAAACAATAGAGATTATAAGCTTCAAAACGGAGGGTTTGCAGTAGTAAATTCCAAAACTATTCACTCAACAGTCTGCCGCGGAACATGCAAATATCTTCTCATTCAGATACCCTATGAAACAATAAAGAAAAATATTCCCGATATTGACATAATCATGATAAGATGTATATGTACTTCAGAAGAAAATACAAAAGGTAATTTCATAAAGATCCGTAATATACTTACAAAACTGAAAATGCATTATGAAGCCCCAAGAGACTGCGGATATCTGCTTATGCTTAACAGTCTTATATATAACCTGCTTTATCATCTTGTTATAAATTTCAAAACCAGCATAGATCCTGTCATGAAAGAGAAAGCTGACAGAAACATTCAAAGACTTGGAGTCGTTCTTCAGTATGTCCGTCAGCATTATGCCGAAAATATTTCGCTGAATGACGCTGCACACATCGTTGCTCTTAACAGGGAGTATTTTTCAAGGTTTTTTAAAAGATACATGGGCATGACTTTTATGGATTACGTTTATGCCATTCGTCTTGAACATGCTTATTACGACGTCATCAATACAGATTTTCCTATCGGCAGTATTGCAGATCATCACGGCTTTGAAAAAAATTACAAGCTTTTTGTCCGCAAATTCAAAGAACAATACGGCTGCTCTCCCGGAGAGAAAAGGAAGCAGCTTAAAGGCTCCTGATATCCTCGGCATAACATGTATAGTATAACAGTATCCAACTGTTTTTGCAATAGCGAATCATGACAACTATATTGTACAATATTGACTTCTCTTACGCTTTTTGAAAAAAGCTTTGCAAAAACTTTTATTTCGTCTTTAGTTTAATGTTACATTTTTTATAAGGCTCGACATGTAAATAAATATAAAAATTTAAGGCTAAAAAAGCTTTGCAAAAACTTTTATTTCGTCTTTAGTTTAATATTACATTTTTCATAAGGCTCGACAAGTAAATAAATATAAAAATTTAAGGTCAAAAAAGCTTTGCAAAAACTTTTATTTCGTCTTTAGTTTAATGTTACATTTTTTATAAGGCTCGACATGTAAATAAATATAAAAATTTAAGGTCAAAAAATCTTAAATCTGGAAGCGCTTTCTAAAAACTCGCAAAATTACTTTTGAAGATACTTTATAAAATTAAAGCCGTCGATATTAATCGGCGGCTTTATATTATATAGAGATCATTACATTACTTAATAACTCTAACCTTAATGATTCCGTCAACAGAACTCATCTTATCAGCAACAGCGTCTGTAACATCACCGGCAATGTCAAGCATTGTATAAGCATAATCCTTCTTACTTGCATTAACCATATTGTCAATGTTCAGACCGGCTTCACCAACTGCAGAAGTAATCTGAGCGATAATTGTCGGAACATTCTTATGAAGGATACAAACCTTTGTACCGGTTGCATTCATAATCGCATTAGGGAAGTTTACACTGTTTTTGATATTTCCGTTTTCAATATAATCAATAAGTTCATTAGCTGCCATAACTGCACAATTATCTTCACTTTCAGGAGTTGAAGCTCCAAGGTGTGGAAGAACAATAACGTTATCAACGCCGAGTACAACATCATCAGCAAAGTCTGTTACATACTTTGCAACTTTACCGTCTGCAATAGCCTTAACTACTGCTTCACTGTTTATCAATTCACCTCTTGCAAGATTGATAAGACGTACTCCGTCTTTCATCATAGCAATCTGTTCAGCATCAATAATATTCTTTGTGTCAGGAGTATAAGGAACATGAATAGTAATATAATCACTTGCTGTATATATTTCATTGATATCAGTTACAACCTTTACTGACGGATCAAGATGAAGAGCGCCGTTAACTGACAGATATGGATCATATCCAACCACTTTCATTCCAAGATCAACAGCAGCGTTTGCGATTTTTCCGCCAATTGCTCCCAGACCAATAACACCCAAAGTCTTGCCAAGGATTTCAGGACCTGCAAATTTAGACTTACCGCCTTCAACTGTCTTTGGAGCGTCAGGAGTACCCTTAAGAGATGCAGCCCACGCAGCAGCTTCGGTAATTTTTCTTGAAGACAAAAGCAGCGCACATATAGCAAGTTCCTTAACTGCGTTAGCATTAGCTCCCGGACTATTAAAAACAACTATACCGGATTCAGCGCACTTATCTACAGGAATATTGTTTACCCCTGCACCTGCTCTTGCAATTGCAAGAAGATTTGAACCAAATTCCATATCGTGCATCTTAGCAGAACGAACCATTATTGCATCAGGATTTGAAACTTCTTCCCCTACTGTGTACTTGCTGCTGTCAAACTTATCAGTACCGACAGCGGCAATTTTATTTAAAGTTAAAATGCTGTACATAAAAAACATCTCCCTTATTATTTTTATAATAATTTACCTGTTGAACCATAAATTTTCTGCAAAAATAATTTTGCAAGACTTCAGAAACTGTCTTAAATCAAGTTTGCCCAGTATAAAAGTTTTTACCCAGTTTTTTCAATTTTTTCTTTAATTCTCTGCAAAAGTAACTTTGCAAGGCTTTAAAAAGCATTTTAAGATAATTAAATTCGGCATAAAAGTTTTTGCCCAGCTTTTTTCAATTTTTTCTTTAATTCTCTGCAAAAGTAACTTTGCAAGGCCTTAAAAAGCATTTTAAGATAATTAAATTCGGCATAAAAGTTTTTGCCCAGCTTTT
>ERZ1673722.2744-NODE-2744-length-13834-cov-11.005806_pt1 | contig 13834 bp, 10 predicted proteins | sample MGYA00580222_ERZ1673722 | MGnify/ENA primary metagenome ERZ1673722 (study PRJEB41218, sample SAMN15661750) | gut metagenome | host: Homo sapiens | place: Canada: London | collected 2015-08-20/2019-03-30 | study: EMG produced TPA metagenomics assembly of...
GCCGTCTGAACAAAAAGAAGCTGGTAGAAAATGGATTCACCCCTCTTCCAACCTTGCAGGAGGCTCTGGCAAGATATTTAAAGGAAATCGAATTCTAATTCACAAAACAAAGCGCAGTCAATTTCAAAATCAATTGACTGCGTTTTCTTTATACGTCAAAAATCCCGGAGCATTATTTGCTCCAGGATTTCATAGTTTTTATTTGTTTTCTTCAGCATCCCTCTCTGATGTCTCAGAAATGGATTTCACCTATCTGTTCTTCTGATAAGGGCTGGCGCTGTTTTTTCGCTTGCTCTTGTTTTTACGTCTTTTCTGCGGTGTCCTCTTGTTCTCACCATAATAATCTTCCAGATATTCCTCAATCACATCTTCCTCGTCCACGCCATACTCATCCAGAATCTCATCAATCTCTTTATCATCCGCATCAGACAAATCATCATCTAAATCATCTTCATACTCTTCCGGGCACTTTCTGTACTGCTCCCTAGAAGGATTCTTTTTATCATCACGCTCTTTTTTCCCTCTGCGCTTTGTCTCGTTTTCAGCCTCCTCCCAGTCAGCTTCTTCCCGTTTCTGTCGTCTTTCTGGTACTTTCCCCTGATCCTCATCTTCCTCGTCATCGTAATCATCGTCATATTTCGGCTTATTAATGGCAAACTGGATCAACATTCCCACAAGGGCGAACCCAATGGAAAAAATAATTCCAAAAGGAATTTCCTCCATTTTTGCCAGCTTGGCAGCAGAAAAGCCACTTAAGATACCACCCAGAATACTGGTTCCCACAATGATCACTTCTCTTTCATAGCGAAGCGCCAGCATTCCGAGACCTACTCCCGCCAGAAGACAGATGAAAAAGCTGAAAGAAGTAGTCGGATGGATAATATATACAGTAATCGTCAGCCCAATTCCTGCTCCCATAATAAAAATACCGGCCTTAAACACTGCAAAAGAAAGAATGGCAAGTACCAGTCCTACCCCGATCATTCCCACTGCATAATACATCTTTTCCCCGAATCCGATCTGATGAATGGCAAATAATCCGATTCCTGCTCCAATGAGAAATCCAAAGATCATCATCCAGAATCTTAAAAGACGGTATCCGAGTACACAGTTCATAATTCCGAACACAAGCACTACTCCAAATAACGCCATGGACAAAGTACCCGCGATCTGCATATCCCGAACTCTGTATGCAATATTCATAATATTTTTTAAAATATCAACCATATCTGTTTATACCTCTTCCTTTTAAAACATATAATAGATAGTTTTCATGTTTTCCAGAATTCCATAATGATACTCTACCTGACTCATTCCATATATAGTCATATAATATCTTGCAGCCTCCTGAATGGCATCTCCATTGATCCAGTCTGCTCTGGCCTGTTCAAAAGCTTCCTGTGATGAGAATTTAAACCTCACTACTGCAGCCCCGTTATTCAGCCTCATCTGACAGTATGCCAGAATTTCCTGATAGTCATAACTGTCAAAGCAGCCCTGGTTCAGCACATAAAAATTCATATCTGTTGCAGAACACGCCGGAACCGTAAATTCATCAGAGGGTGTATATGTCATCTCATACTCCTCCGGGAATGGACACAAATAATCATATAGGATTGTCTTATGTTCTGCAAGCTGGACTGCATCGCCCTCCAGAAATTCCGGCTGGTCACCGTTGGTCGCATCAAAATAGTAATCATTTCCATTTAAAGTAATAATGTTCCAGGCATGTCCCTCTGTACTTCCGGCAGTACTGCCTTCCACGTAAATACAGGGCACTCCAAGATATTCCAGCAGATACTGGGCAGCCCCTGCATATCCGGCACACACTGCCTGCTTCCTCCAAAAGATTCCTGCCATGCTCTGGTCGTCCTCAGATTCCTGATATTCGGCAGTATCGATCAGATAAGTATAAACTGCTTTCGCCTTTTCATAATCATCAGCCCCCTCTGAGACCAATGCACTTACCTCCTGACAGGCATTATCAGCAGCTGCCTGTATCTCCCGGATTTCCTCATCCGTATAACTGTAGCCGGGAGAAAACATACAATAATTGGCATTTGAGAAGGTTGTTTTATATACCTGCTTCCGGTTATGCACCCAGAACAGCTCAGGATGATCCATAAGCACCGCATGGTAAACTTTATTTACGGTGTCATCATCATAGATCGTAAGATAAAATTCTTTCTCTCTTGACCGGATTCCTTCTATCATTTCCCGATACCCCCGCTGTTCTTCTTCATTCAGCTGACCAAAATAGTATTCTTGGCGCAGTCGCTGTGTGTCGGTGTCTGCCACCTCCTGCGTCCGCAGTTCCCGGACTTCTTTCGGCTCTCCGGAAAAAATCTCCGGAGCGTTATCCAGAATTCCCTCTCCCACCTTCACAAACAAATCGGCTGGCTCATACTGCTGCTGATAAACATAGATTCCCAGGGAAATTGCCACTGCAAACAGAAGAATAAAAATAAATTTCCATGGTTTTCTTTTTCTCATTCAGCCTCCTTATCCAAGCTGCCGGATCCGTTCCAGAATATCTCTGGTGTTTTCCCGGAATAAAAGTTCCTTATTGTAGCGGTAATATCTTTCACAGGAATATTCCTGAAGAAAAGCCACTGCAGGACTGCTGGTATTCAGTTCTGTAATAAACACCACCAGTTCCTGTCCACCCGCAAAAGCACTCTCCATAAAATCAAAAGCATATTCAAGCTGCCTTGATGCCTTGTCAAAATCATTGTCATATCCTTCTTTTTCCGCATTAAACCAGCCTCTGAGAAGGGAAAAAGCAGACTCGCCATCCTGTACATTCTCTTTCTTCAGATCCATCACATATTTTTCCAGGGTATCCAGAACCTGCTGGTCATGATGGAGGTCCTCCCTGGACAAAAGCCCTGCTTTCTTCTTTGCCAATGAGTCTGACTGGAAGCGGTTCTTTACATCCTCCAGATAAACCAAGGGCTGCTCCTTCTGCGCTCCCATAAGAAGCTTTTTCGCCTCTTTTAAAATATCAAAAATGCTGGCAAGCTTCTCTTCTTCTTCCTGCACATTTCCAAAGACTTTGTTCAGTCTGGAAAGAAGAAGTCCGGTGACACTCAGCTTTTCATCAAAGGAAGCATGTGCCGCCTTTTTTACCAGAATATCATCGATATGGCCGCTTAAAACCTCATCAATCTGATAATCCGTACGGTACTTGTAGAAAAGCTCCAGATAGCTGGCGAAATCTCTTGCAATCTGTGGATGCTGGATATACTGGACCACCACGTCCTTATCCACGGTTTTCTCCAATTTTTCATATACCTGTATCAATTTTGACAGGTCTTCCCATCCTCTTGGTGTAGCAAAATTTTTGCCATCCACAGTGCTCTCCATCTTGTAAAAATTAGCCGGTCTTGTATTCAGATAGGAAATCACTGCAGGGTGAACGCCTTTTGCGTAAGCATACTCTCTCCATGCGTCAAAATCCGGCTCCACCTGGATTTTCTTCACACGGTCCATGGTCACCACATCAAATTCACGGACCGATTTATTGTACTCCGGCGGATTCCCGGCAGCTACGATCAGCCAGCCTTCCGGAATCTTGTGGCTTCCAAAGGTTTTACACTGAAGGAACTGCAGCATGGCAGGTGCCAGTGTCTCGGAAACACAGTTGATCTCATCAATAAACAAAATCCCCTCTCGAAGGCCGGATTCCTGGATTTTCTCATAGATGGATGCCACGATCTCGCTCATGGTATATTCTGTAACTGCCATCTCTTTTCCGTCAAAATTCTTTCTGGAAATAAAAGGAAGTCCAATTGCACTCTGTCTGGTATGGTGGGTAATGGTGTAAGAAACCAGTCCCACCTTACATTCCCGGGAAATCTGCTCCATGATCTGTGTCTTGCCGATTCCAGGGGCGCCAATAAGAAAAACAGGGCGCTGGGCCATAACCGGTATCTCATACTCCCCGTATTCATTTTTCAAAAGGTAAGCTTCTATTGTATTGCGTATTTCTTCCTTCGCTCGCTTGATGTTCATAATATTATATTCTCCTCGTCTTTACAGATTGGCTGTATTATTCCAGTGCATGTTTGAAAAAGGCTTTCTGCAAGATGTGCGTCACAATTTGTGGGAGATTTTGTCCGGATGAGGGCGCCGTAGCGGGCTACGGCAACCGAATTCGGGCAAAATATACCGCAAAGTGGGGCGTGCAGATTGCGGGAATGATTTTTCAAACAGGCTCTAATCTACATATCCTGCTTTACATGAGATCTGACACAGAAAGACTTTTTAAACAGACTCCAGGTCCTCTTCATCAAGGATCAGCCTGATCGCCCATGGCGGCACATCAATGTCCTGGTAATCCTCCTTCATAAATACAAAAGCAGTCTCATAAGGAGGCATTTTTGCCGGATAAATTCCATAACCATCTGTAAAATAAATCAGTCCCCGAAGTTTTGTAAACTTCTTCGCTCTCATAAGCTGTTCCACATAGGCAAAAGCAGGGCGAAAATCTGTGCCGCCCCCTCCTTTCACTGTGAAATGGGACATATATTCCTTCAACTGCATGGCATTTTCAATCACCACATCAGACTGGATTTTCTCGTCACACTGAAGAATGTGTACGTGAATCCGCCTGAAAAAGCTCTCAGATTCACTGAGCACACTGTAGGTTTCCTCCAGAAACTTCCGGACAAGCTCTCCTTTACAGGACATGGAAGTGTCAATAACGATCACAAAATCTTCCACCTTCCGCTCTTCTTTCGTTTCTAAGGGCTCGATCAGCGGCATATTGCCATACAGATTCATTCCATAATTGTAAAATATATAATCGAAAGTGTCCATATCAACTTTCATTTCTTCTTTCAAAACAGAAAATTTCCGCAGAAATTCTTTATAATCATAGCGATTTTGATTCTGGGCACGCAGCTGGTCTACCAGAGTTTCTCCGCCTTCTCCCGCTTCTTTTGAAAAAGTTTCCATCTCTGTCTGCATGCGGTTGCGGATGTCGTCCCAGTTCTTTTTCCGCTGGGACATCTGAGGACTGTTTGGATGGTTTTCATACCACTTACCATGGTCATCCTGAGTAAACTCACGGCGCAGCTCCTGCATTTTATTTTCCGGCAAATGAAGAGTCTGAAGCCTTCGGTAAATTCTCTGAGCCGTCATTACCTTTCCCTCTTCCAGTATCAGCTTCAACGCCTGCCTCTTCACCATAGATGCCGGCTGATGTACACATTTCAGATAAAGCCCGTCAATGATATTTTCCACTGTAATGTCACATGCAAGATTCCAGTACTGGACATCCACAGCAGGATTTCCTTCTTCATCCTTCTCTGGAAAACAGTGGAGAAAAATGCAGTGTAAAAGGCTGTGAAGATAGATTCGATTCACCTTTTCCTGGCTTCTCCTGAACTGTTCCATCAGTTCTTCCGGCTGATAGTACAGGACAGTTCCATCCGTTCCAACAGGATGAACGCCCATATCTCCCTGAAAGAAAAGTGCTGACAATGCGCAGTCCATAAAGCGCATATTCAGGTACAACTGGTTTCTGGCACTGGACAAAATATCCTGGCAGATGCTTTCTGCCGCCAACGCACGATCCCAGGCGTCATGTACCGGATTTACCTTGTACAAAGTATTTTGCCCATATGTCGGACTTATCTGGTATGTAGCTTTTCCCCCCTGCGCTTTATATAACGAATCTTCCTCATGTAATGAATTCAATTTTTTCTCTTCTGAACCACTCATAGTTCAAAACTTCTCCTTTTCGATGGAAAATGCAGTCTCTGGTACTCCATAAGCATACTTAAAATCTCCGGAGATTTCACTGTGTCTGCCAGATTTACCAGACCTGTAAACAGTTCTTTCTGCCCAGGTTCCAGGGGATACGTGTGAAGAAGCCATTCCAGCTCTTCTCCTCTTTTCTGACAGATAAAATCAGAAGCAATCTGTTCTATATGCTCCTTCAGGTACTGCTCGTACTGTATTTTCGCCTGTTCTGTCAGCTCTGTCGGCCAGTTCAGTCTGCCATATACCATTTCTCTCAGGAAATCTGATGATTCCTGGGCTCTCGCCATCTCAAAACGCTTGTCATACTCCAGAAAATGAAATACTTTTCCCTGAAAGCAGTTTCTGTAATACAGACCGCTTCCATGCACCTCAGTCATCAATATCCTGGCAGGAGTATTTTCCACACCTTCCTCATAATATTCCGGAAACCAAAGCATGGCTTCCACTTTTCCATATAAATGTACCCGCAGCTCCTCCCCAACTTCTGAAAGGATCTCTTTCAGCCCGGATTGTTCATCATTCATCAAAACTTCCATTCTTCGGATCCTGTGGCACCCTGTAAAAGCTCCACTTCCAAGATCAGTAAAATCACTGGAAAACCATAGCTCTTCCAGATTCCGACAGTTATAAAAACCGTAACGGCCTATTTTCTGAACTCCCAAGGGAATCCGTATGACCTGACAGCTTTTCCCGGAAAAAAGATATTCAGCCAGTTCTGTGACCGGTACTCCGTCGATCTGTTCCGGAATTTCCACAATCTGGGGATCCCCATCAATTTCCATTACTGCAGCATGATCTTCCTTAATATCAAAGGTAAAACCGCTGTCTGTATGCTTTTTCATTTCATACACTCCTGTATATGTGCCTGTAAAAAAGGCTTGCTATTTTTTCTCATTAATATTAAACTTAATCTATTGCAGTGTTAAAACAGTACTGATGTTCACACTCTATATAATATCGGAGGAATTTCCATGAGCATTAAAATACCGATTGAAACCTCAGCACGGCATATTCATATTTCCCAGGAGGATTTCCAACTCCTGTTTGGAGAGGATGCCCAGCTTCATTACATAAAGGAATTAAGCCAGCCTGGACAGTATCTCTGCCAGGAACGTCTTACCGTAAAGGGGCCTAAAGGTGAGTATAAGAATATGGCCATTCTAGGTCCTTTTCGTAAAGAAACCCAGATTGAGCTTTCCCTTACAGATACCCGCAAGATCGGTCTTCCCGGTCTTATCCGCCAGTCTGGTGATACTGTCGGCTCCCCTGGCTGCACTCTCATCGGACCCAAGGGCGAACTTATCCTTGATCACGGTGTCATTGTTGCCAAACGTCACATTCACATGACTCCGGCAGATGCTGTTACTTTGAAGGTCAAAGATAATGACGAAGTTTTTGTCCTGACCAAAAGCTTCGGCCGCGCTCTTATTTATGCAGATGTGGTAGTACGTGTAGACTGGAGTTACCGCCTTGCCATGCACGTAGATACCGATGAGGCCAATGCTTTTTCCAATGAAAAAGAGCCTTATGGGGTAATCGTAAAATTCTTTGATGATAACTATAATACGGATAAATGGATTGAAGACGTATTGTCCGGTATTAACCGCTAAATGTCAGGGCATACTCTGTGACTCCATTTTATTATTGTTCACTGGTGACATTCCGCAAGGTGTTTTTTGTGAACAGAGTGAACAGTAATTCCATTTTCTTGCAGCAGCATATGCCAGTCACAGCCTCCCGGAGCCTGTCTGAAAATCAATTCTGTAATCTGTTCACTCAGTCTATACAAATGAAAAGTGCTTCCTGCCCGAATCCGGGTGTGGAAGCACTTTTGCGTCACTGAATTCCAATTGTCGCCGCCAACAGCTCCTGAAGAGAATTGGTAACCATAATTCTGGAAAAATCTACTGTCTGGGCTTTATTAACTCCCGCAGTACCTGCTGCCTCATTACTGCCAGCTTCCATCTCTGCGGCATCTCCGTATGTCACCTGACTAAATACACTTACATGCTGTCCTGCATCAAACAGTTCCTGAAGGCTGTTTGCGACATAGAGGCTTCCCGGTGAAACAGTTCCGTCTCCGGAAGCATCTATGGTAACCGTATCCATATCTCCTGTTGTAACAAGGTTCGCCTTGATCAGATCCTGAAGGTTATTGGATACGTCAATTCCTGTGATATACTGGGTATTGGCTATAGTTTTACCACTCTGTCTCATTTCCTCTACCTGCTGTGCGTTCGGATAGAAGGATGGCTGACGGATGTAACGAAAGCTTGCACTATAAGCCTCTCCTACTGTAACACCATTCTTGCTGGAAGAACAATGTACGACGATCCAGTCTCCTGCGTCAGTTTTTCCACAGATAATACCAACATGGTTGGCACTTCCTGCTTCTGGTCCTCTCTGAAAAACCAGGTCACCTGGCTGGGCATCCGCCTCACTTACCACGTTCGCTCTGCCCCACTGGTCTGAGGTACCGCTTCCTACAGCTGCGATCATAGCCTGATTCTCATAGCCATTGATCACTGCCCAGGTAACAAAACCGCTGCAGTCAAGGCCATACGCACGTAAAGTACCGGTACTCTGACTTCCCTCCGCGCTTACCTGCTGTACTGCGCCCCAGCTTGGGTCCATTCCGATCACAGTAGACTTGCCGCCCCAGAAATACCCTACCTTACCAACCAGTGAATAAGCAGCTGCAATTACGTTTACACGCTCTTCTGAAACGTCATCGCCAACACTCTGTCTTACAAAGCCCTTGGCTGCTGTAACAGTTGCACAAAGAAGCTTGCAGTCTGTTTCAAGATATTTCTTCAAAATCCCCCTCTCATCCTTGGGGATCTTATTCTCTTTAATGTAATGGTTAATATGGTAATTTCCATATGTAACTCTGTTAGAATTACTTTCGTCCTTCACAACAGGATTCATCCTGGCAAAAATAGCTGCCAGATCATCCTTACAGGAAGAATCCAGCGTAAAAGAAGTGGCACCATCAAGGCTCTTCTCATAGACATATATGGCAAGTATATCCTGCCAGTTGCGTACAAGAAGGGTATCTGCGGATGTGGTAACACCACCTTCGGAATCAGATACATCTGTCAGTTGATTGGCAGCTTTATACTCTGTCTCAATCTGCTCCATAACATCTGCAAAATCATCAGAAAATGACAGCTGATAGTTCTCCTGCAGGCTGTTCAGATAAAATTCCTTGCCTGCATGAAGATTAGATGCATAGTAGACTGGGGTTCCATTAAGTGCCTGCGTTGTGGTGCTGTCAATCTTATCTGCATCTTTATCGTCTGCTGCCCCGGACAGCTGGCTGATCGTCTTCTCCATATCGATAAGAAGCTTGTAATTAGTAACAGCAGCCTTCTCCTGGTCTGAAAAGCTGTTATAGGTCTTTCTCAGGGCTTTGACTTTTTTCTTCTTTTTCTTATCTAATTCCTGCTTGAAGGTTTTATCAATGTCTTTGATCAGGGCACTTACCTTCTGCTGGCTCTCTGCTGAAAGTCCAGGAGTCACAGTGGGTGTCACCTCAGGTGCAGCACTAGGCTCTGGTGTCACTGTGGGGGTATCGTCCGGCGTTGCACTAGGTTCTGGTGTCACGCTTGGTTCTGGTGTCGCACTTGGTTCTGGTGTCACCTCAGGTGTATGATCTGGCGTCACACTTGGAGCCGGTGTCACTGTAGATGTATGATCTGGTGTTTCACTTGGAGCCGGTGTCTCTGTAGGTATATGATCTGGTGTAGTAGGCTCTGATGGGATCTGTGTAGGCTCAGCTGGTGTTTCTGTGGGCTCTGATGGCGTCTGTACAGACTCTGCTGGTACCTGTGCCGGCTCTGACGTTGTCTCCGGAGGTGCGGAAGGCGTCTCTGCCGATGCCTGCTCTGATGAAATCGGCTCTGCTGCCGCTTCCCGGGCAGCTGTTTCTGTTTCTGACAAGGCTGTCTCTTCTGAGGCAAAAACACTGGCCGTTCCTGTAAAGGATATCGCAGCTGCCATAGTAATACATAAACATTTTGTCAGATATTTATTTTTCATATTCAAAAGATGCTCCCTTCTATTCATGAACATCCCTTTACTCCCCTATATAAAGGTATGCATTCTTACCTTAAAGACAGTTCGCATTAAGTATTAACATGCATTATTGTAGCATACTAACCCTTCTAAATCAACTATCCTCAAAATATACAGACGTATTTTCGTGATTTTTCATTTTTTCTTCACAATTTCTGTACAGATTTAAGTGAAAGCGTTTCCCACTTGCTAAATACCGTTTTTATCGCAGCAGCGAAGAATTCATTTTTCCTGCTGTACAAAAAAATACCAGTCCCGGTACTCACAGACAAGCTGCTGTGATCTCCCGGCACTGGCTCTTCCCATTATCAGCATGCAGCCGGAATCAGAATATCCTCTCTGCCAAACTGCTTCGCAGCCAGCTGCAGGATTCCATGAATAACCTGTGAACAGATTCTGAGAATATACTGAACATCCTCTGCAATATTACGCTCCTTAAGAAGATATCTTTCATGGGCATTTCCAATATACTCCACCAGTTCCCTGAAGCTTCCGAAATTCACTGGAAGAATGACCATACGATCTGCTGCCCCACTCTCTATGTAGCGCTTCAGATGGTTCTTAAGATGCTTCTCGTATTTATTATGCTCGTACAGATTCCCGGTAAAGTTCGTATTATGGGGAAAAGTAAAATAATCTGCCATATAATGCATCACTTCGCCAAACCTGCGCCAGTAAACGCGCTCCTTGCTTTCTTTGGGATCATTGTCAATAAGAGCTTTCATCTTACCCTGGATTTCTTCGAAGGTGCCGAAATATTCATGCTTCTTTGTAAGAAAAGATGGCTTAATATCCGGAAGAATGCTTCCAAGGCAGAACGCCTTTCTGTGGGACTGCAGACTCTTAGTGGCAGGCATCTGGTCTGCCAGATATCTGGCTACCAGTATATGGGATTTTTTACGCAACCGCTTCCTCTTCTTTCCTGTTCTTATCCATTGTAACAGATAAAAAACAATAAACTGTAAAAAGCTTTTGTATCTGCTTTTCAAATCATCGTTATCACAACTTAATATAGCAGAATCTCTGTCAAATTTCAAATAAACATTTTCTGATTTTCTGTGAAATATTTTCCAATATATCGTTAAATTGCACAATTATATCCTGCGTGTAAGCCGGTCTTGTTTTTTTTCGTCATATATTGTATTATTAGGTTACTGTACAGCTGAAAATCATGCAGACCCATGATTTCTGTACATTACAAAGCGTGTTGCTGGTCACGAAATGAACCGTAACATGATCCCAAAAATGAAATGCTGCCAGTGAACAGTAATGAAACACACTGGCATCATGAAATCATTACATAAAGGAGGAATTATATGCCTGGCCATAAACCACGGACAAATAAGGGGCTGGCTATAGCTGCTGTTCTTATGTGTCTTGCATGCGGAGTTTCTTTTACCCAGTCTTCCGCTTCGCACTCACCCATTACAGATACCCAGATCCCGGACATGTTCGTAGCTGGAAATACAGATGATTCCCAGATTCAATCTGGTGGTGCGGCAGCTGAAAATACCGATGCAGAAGAGGAGAACACACCGGAGGATGTCATTCCCACCGAAACGCCTGCCGCAGATACCCCGGCACCTGATACCCTTTCAGGTTCAGACACTTCTTTCGAAGTCTCTCCGGAAGCTTCCCAGGGGGTGTGGACGCCAGTTGACAGTAACTGGTATTTCATGGTAAACGGAGAAGGTTATAAAGGCTGGCTCACAGATACAGACGGACACCGCTATTACTTCAATGACAAAGGCGTTATGCAGACCGGATGGCTTGAGCTTGATGGCAAGCGCTACTACCTCAATGCAGATGGAGTTCTTCAGACTGGTGATGTGACAATAGACGGCGAAATTTATCACTTTGGCGCTGACGGTGCACAACAGGGTGAACCGACGACGGCAGATGATAGTTCCAATCAGGATCTTGTATTCTACATGAATACTACATCAGATTCTTCGAATGCTGACAATCTCACAGCTTCTGCGACAGGTGCTTCCACACCGGCTGCAGAAGCTGATATTTCTTCTGATCGAAATGAAGATTCCAGAAAAGCTTCTTCCGAAGTCGATGATCCTTCTGAAGCCTCTTCTGCAGCATCAGAAGTCTCCCCTGTACCGGAAGCCTCCGTTACTTCGGAACCGACTGTTTCTCCGGAGCCAAAGGGGATGATTGCCCTCACCTTTGATGATGGACCCAGTGATTTTACAGACCGTCTTTTGGATTGTCTGGAAGCAAACAATGTAAAAGCTACTTTTTTCCTGGCAGGTCAGGAAGTGGAATATTTTCAGGAACCTGTAAAGCGTATGGAGGAGCTTGGATGCGAGATTGGAAACCACTCTTATGATCACCCGGATCTCACCACGCTTTCCGCCGATGATGCTGCAAGTCAGCTTTCCCGCACAGATCAGCTGATCCAGGATCTCACAGGGCACATTGCCACTGTTGTGCGCCCCCCTTATGGTTCTTACAATGACACCGTAGCAGAGACTGCAGCAAGGCCTCTGATTTTGTGGTCTGTGGATACTCTGGACTGGGAAACACAGAATGCAGATTCCACAGTACAGAATGTAATGGACAACGCCAGTGATGGACAGATTATTTTAATGCATGATATTTTCAAAGAATCTGTGGATGCTGCTGAAATTTTTATTCCGCAGCTGCTGCAGGAGGGCTATCAGCTGGTAACAGTAAGCGAGCTGGCTGCTGCAAAGGGAATTACATTGGAAAACGGAACCGCTTATGGATCGTTTTGATTTGGCGTGTCCCAAGTTCAAACGCCTTATCGTGCAAGCACGAACGGCTTTTTGACCTTTTGACACTGGTATCATAATATAGCACTACATAAAAACCAGAGTATCGTTTTCAGGAAATCAGCAACTATACTCTGGTTTATTCTATATATTTTTTCAAACACGCAAAAAAAGGAACTGCCATCATGACAATTCCTCTTTTATACTTATTCAGTTTTCTCTTCCAGAAGGCTGCTGTGAACATACGCCTCAGAGCCTTCATAGTCAATCTGGATCCAGTCTCCGTTCTCACCTTTCTTGACTACTTCTGTCCCAGCGGACAATCCACCAATCACTTCTGCATCACTGCTGGCTGCTGCACGGACATTACAATCCTCTGTCACTACCAGCGTAGTTCCATCGGCTGTCTCTGCAGATCCTGTGACATCCTCACCAAGACCATCAAGGAAAGCAGCAAGTGCAGGATCTGCAGTCTGTGCATCCTCATACTGCTTCTGTACCTTGGCCTTCAGCTCCTTCACGTCGTCATCCTGACGCAAAGAAACTTCATATTTCGTTATCTCGTCGCTGTCATCGTGAGCAGCGCCGTCAATCTTCCAGTTCCCGTCTGTGTCCTTTACCACATAGAACTCAGCAAGCGCAGGTACCTTTGTATCAATCCCCTGACAGATGTAGTAAAAACAGGAATATACTACATAGGAATCGTCATCAAGCCCCTTTTTCGTGTAGATATCACCAGCTTCATACCCTTCAATGTACTTGGCATTGGTAATCTTAGACTCGTCTGCCGGTGCAAGATTATCTACCAAAGTACGCAATGTGGTAATATCTTTATCCCCCAGAGCTGTGTAATAGCTCTTGATCAATGAAGTAATCTCTTCATTAGCTTTTTCCATGGGATTGGCGTCTTTCTTCCCGTCAGTCTCCCCATCATTTGCCGGAGAAGAAGGAACATTTCCCTGGTCGTTGTCTGCTGTTACCTGCTCATCGGCTGTATCCTTGCTGGAATCGCCCTTCCCGCTTCCCATAAATGCACGGATACCGAAAAACAGGACAACCACGATTAACAGAATCGCTCCGCCAAGCATAAAATAGCGAAGGTTATCTGATAACCATTCTCTGAAATTATCCAAGTTCTTGTCCTCCTTAATACAACGCACCGGAACGCCCGATCGTTCCAGGCAATACACCTGAAGGGAATCGAACCCCCGCACATGGTACCGGAAACCACTGCTCTATCC
>ERZ1673722.2764-NODE-2764-length-13767-cov-4.639148_pt1 | contig 13767 bp, 10 predicted proteins | sample MGYA00580222_ERZ1673722 | MGnify/ENA primary metagenome ERZ1673722 (study PRJEB41218, sample SAMN15661750) | gut metagenome | host: Homo sapiens | place: Canada: London | collected 2015-08-20/2019-03-30 | study: EMG produced TPA metagenomics assembly of...
ATTCACAAAATATTTTTATGCAGATTTCTCCCGTATCCCCTCACGACAGGAATGCGATACGCACACCTGCCTTTTTCCACGGCTTGATCCATACTGACCTCTTTGTGGGCATTAAGGATAAGCAATGAAACTCATCGGCAGTTATACAAGTCCTTTCGTGCGTAAGATTTCGATTCTCCTGCTGGAGAAAGGGATTGAATTTGAATTCGTAAATGAACAACCCTACAACGCAGAGAACGGCGTTGCGCAGTACAACCCGCTGGGGAAAGTCCCGGCGCTGGTAACGGACGAGGGCGACTACTGGTTTGATTCCCCGATCATTGCGGAGTACATCGAGCTGCTTGGCGTTGCGCCAGCCATGCTGCCGGCGGATCCAAAAGCAGCGCTGGCGATGAAGCAAATTGAAGCCCTGGCGGATGGCATTATGGATGCGGCATTAACGTCCGTACGCGAGCAGGCAAGGCCCGCCGCCCAGCAGTCAGAAAATGAGCTGCTGCGCCAGCGCGAAAAAATCAGCCGCAGCCTGGATATGTGCGAACAGCTGATCCGCGACGGGAAAATTCAGAGCGATAGCCTGAATCTGGCGACGATCGCCATCGCCTGCGCCATCGGCTACCTCAATTTCCGCCGCGTCTCGCCGGGCTGGTGCGTGGATCGTCCGCTGCTGGTCAAACTGGCGGAGACGCTCTTCCAGCGCGAAAGTTTCGCCCGGACTGAACCACCAAAGGCTTGATGCGGGTTATAACACTTCCTGGCGGGAGGCGGTACAATCCCCCCACATGTTAACTCCCTCTCCCGTCGGGAGGGGGGAAGATATTTACTCGCCAGGCGCATTCATGACTACTCATCATTCCCTCTACAGCCAGATCCCCGCTACCGATCGTCTGCTTCGTGACCCGCGCATCACTGCGGTGCTGGAGCAGTTTGGCCATACTGCAACGGTCGACATGCTACGCCAGCTTCAGGACGATGCGCGTCGCCATATTCAGGCTGAGAACGCGCTACCCGGCTGGTGCGAGGCATGGGCGCAGGAAGTTGAAAGGAGGTTGAGCAAGCACGCGCAAAGCGCGTTGCGCCCGGTTATTAACCTGACAGGCACGGTTCTGCACACCAATCTGGGCCGGGCACAGCAGGCAGAAGAGGCAATAGAGGCCGTCACCCGGGCCATGCGCTCGCCGGTGACGCTGGAGTACGATCTGGACGGCGCCGGGCGCGGACATCGCGATCGCGCGCTGGCGGATCTTCTCTGCCAGATCACCGGCGCGGAAGATGCCTGCATTGTGAATAACAACGCGGCGGCGGTGCTATTAATGCTGGCGGCCACCGCGAGCGGAAAAGAGGTTGTCGTCTCTCGCGGCGAGCTGGTGGAGATCGGCGGTGCGTTTCGTATTCCGGATGTCATGCGCCAGGCGGGCTGCACGCTGCATGAAGTGGGCACAACCAACCGTACCCATGCAAAAGATTATCGCGCGGCGGTGAATGAAAACACCGCCCTGCTGATGAAAGTGCATACCAGCAATTACCACATTGAGGGTTTCACCAAAACGGTGGAAGAGGCTGAACTGGCCGCCATCGGGCGCGAGCTAAACGTGCCGGTGATTGCCGATCTTGGCAGTGGGTCGCTGGTGGATATGCGCCAGTATGGTCTGCCAAAAGAGCCAATGGTGCAGGAAATGGTTGCCGCGGGCGTAAGCCTGGTCAGTTTCTCTGGCGATAAACTGCTGGGCGGGCCGCAGGCGGGTATTATCGTCGGCAGGCGCGAGCTGATTGCGCAGCTACAGCAGCATCCGCTGAAGCGCGCCCTGCGTGCCGATAAAATGACGCTGGCCGCGCTGGAAGCCACGCTGCGGCTCTATCTCCACCCGGAGAAACTGGCTGACCGCCTGCCCACGTTGCGTTTGCTGAGCCGTGATGCGGCCTCTGTTCGCGCGCAGGCGGAAGCGCTACTGCCGCAGGTTGCTCCTCATTACCCTGAGTTTGAAGTTCGTATCGAGCCTTGCCTGTCGCAAATTGGCAGCGGCTCGCTGCCGGTGGACAGGTTACCGAGCGAAGCGCTGACGTTCACCCCGCGCGACGGACGCGGAAGCCAGCTTGAGGCGCTGTCGGCGCGCTGGCGCGCATTACCGACGCCGGTGATTGGCCGGATCGGTGACGGGCGCATGTGGCTGGATTTACGCTGTCTGGAAGATGAAGTGCGGTTTCTGGAGATGATGTTGAAATGATTATTGCCACCGCCGGTCACGTTGACCACGGCAAAACCACGTTATTGCAGGCCATTACGGGCGTGAATGCCGATCGCCTGCCGGAAGAGAAAAAGCGCGGCATGACCATTGACCTGGGTTACGCCTACTGGCCGCAGCCCGACGGTCGCGTGCTGGGCTTTATCGACGTGCCCGGCCACGAGAAGTTTCTTTCCAATATGCTCGCGGGCGTGGGCGGGATCGATCACGCTCTGCTGGTGGTCGCGTGCGATGACGGGGTGATGGCGCAAACGCGCGAGCATCTGGCGATCCTCCAGCTGACGGGAAACCCGCAGTTGACCGTCGCCCTCACCAAAGCGGACCATGTGGATGAGGCGCGTATCGACGAGGTGCGTCAAGAGGTGCTGGCGGCGCTGAGTGAATACGGTTTTAAGGATGCCGCACTGTTTGTCACCGTAGCGACAGAAGGCCGCGGTATCGATGCTCTTCGCAACCATTTGCAGCAGATCCCGTCTCGTGAACAGGCCAGCCATCACCGCTTCCGTCTGGCGATCGACAGGGCGTTTACCGTGAAAGGGGCTGGGCTGGTGGTGACCGGTACCGCGCTGAGCGGGGAAGTGAACGTGGGCGATACCCTGTGGCTCACGGGCGTGAACAAACCGATGCGCGTGCGCGGGCTTCATGCGCAAAACCAGCCGGTGGAACAGGCCCACGCCGGGCAGCGTATCGCGCTGAATATTGCCGGTGATGCCGAAAAAGACCAGCTTAACCGCGGCGACTGGCTGCTGGCCGACGCGCCGCCGGAGCCCTCTGAACGGATTATCGTTTCTCTCCAGACCCATACGCCGCTGACCCAGTGGCAGCCGCTGCATATCCACCACGCGGCCAGCCACATCACCGGACGCGTGTCGCTGCTGGAAAACGATCTCGCCGAACTGGTGTTCGACTCCCCGCTCTGGCTGGCGGATAACGACCGCCTGGTTCTGCGCGATATTTCGGCGCGGGAAACGCTGGCGGGCGCGCGCGTGGTCATGCTGGATCCGCCCCGTCGCGGCAAACGTAAGCCCGAGTATTTACAGTGGCTGGCCGCGCTGGCCCAGACCCGCGATGATAAGTCTGCGTTAGATATCCACCTTGAGCGTGGCGCGGTGGATCTGGCGGCGTTCGCCTGGGCGCGCCAGCTCAGCGGCGAAGGATTGCGTCTTCTGACGCAGGAGCCAGGTTTTATTCAGGCCGGGAACAGCCTGCTGAACGCGCCGGTGGCGGCGCGCTGGCAGCGCAAAGTGCTGAGCACGCTGGCGACCTACCATGAACAGCATCAGGATGAGCCCGGCCCGGGCCGTGAACGTCTGCGGCGCATGGCGTTGCCCATGGAAGACGACGCGCTGGTGCTGTTGCTGATTGAAAACATGCGTGAAAGCGGCGTTATTGCAAGTCATCACGGCTGGCTACACCTGCCGGAACACAAGGCCGGTTTTACCGCTGAGCAGGACGCGGTCTGGCAAAAAGTGGCGACGCTGTTTGGCGATGAACCGTGGTGGGTGCGCGATCTGGCGCGTGAAACCAATACCGATGAGCAGCTGATGCGTCAGGTACTGCGCCATGCGGCACAGCAGGGGATGATTGTGGCGATCGTGAAAGATCGTTATTACCGCAACGATCGGATCGTAGCGTTTGCGAACCTGATCCGGGAGCTGGATCAGGCGCGCGGATCAACCTGCGCCGCAGACTTCCGCGATCGGCTGAATGTGGGACGCAAACTGGCGATTCAGATCCTGGAGTATTTCAACCGCATCGGGTTTACGCGTCGTCGTGGCAATGACCATGTGCTACGCGACGCGCAGTTATTTCCGTAAGCGTTAAGCGCTGCGCGCCTGTTTCTGCTTAGCCAGCCAGACCGCGCCCAGCCTTCCCGCCTGGTTACCCAGCTCGCAGGGAAGGATGGGCACCCGGAGCGCCTCCCACTCCTCGAATCGCTGTAGGTATTTATCCAGCAGGAGATAGATTTTCTCCTGCTCGCTAATGCCGCCGCCAATCAGCACCGCCTGCGGATCAAACATGGAGATCACGCTGTAGATGCCCCGCGAGAGGAAATGCGCCCACTCTTCTATGGCCTCACGCAGATGCACGTCGCTGTCCATGCGTTTAAACAGCTCCTCACCGTCAGGCATCTCATCTTCCGACACGGCCAGCGCACGGCGGCAGGCTTTCATCAGGCCGCTGGCGGACGCTACTTCGTGCATCGGCTCGCCGTTGTTGCCAACGGGCAGCACGCCAAACTCACCCGCCCGGTAGTGCGACCCACGGTAGAGATCGCCCTCCATGACGATACCGCCGCCGATGCCGGTGCCGATGGTGATGCAGACAAAATGCTCATAGTCCTTGCCGGCGCCCTGCCAGCGTTCGCCCAGCGCCGCGCAGTTGGCGTCATTTTCGGTTGTTACGGGGAGATCGGTCAGCTGTGCGAAAAACTCGCACAGGTTCTCGCCGTCAAGGTAATCCAGCGCCCCGGCCTTGGCCGCTTCGCCGGTATGGTGATTGATGTGGCCCGGAAAACTCACGCCGATGCCGACGATCTCATGCTCCTGGCGGTACTTATCCACCACCGCTTTCCACTTCTGTTTGAAGGTGCTTTCATCGTCAGGCGTATCATATTCATCGGATGTCAGTTCTTCGCCGTTTTCGTTAATCACGCCGTGTTTGATGTGGGTTCCGCCCACGTCAAAGCCGATAAATAGCTGCATTGCATCGTTCCTCATGAGCCCCTGAGCTATTAAGTATGGCTCTGGCGGCAGAAACGAAACGTAAAGTACGGTAATCCGTGATACGGCTCGTAAACCCGTTACCGACAGGCGAGAAAACCACCAGCCGGAACTACCCTTGTTGTACACCTACTGCAAGGAGACGGTCATGACAAACAATCCTCCCTCATCGCGTATCCAGCCAGGCGAGTATGGTTTTCCCCTTAAGCTGAAGCCCCGCTATGACAACTTTATTGGCGGCGACTGGGTGGCGCCCGTCGACGGTGAATACTATTCCAACCTGACGCCCGTTACCGGCCAGCCGTTGTGTGAAATTGCCAGTTCGGGCAAGCGGGATATCGATTTAGCGCTGGATGCGGCGCATAAGGCGAAAGATAAGTGGGGACAAACGTCCGTTCAGGACAGAGCGGCCATTTTGTTCAAAATCGCCGATCGGATGGAGCAGAATCTGGAGCTGCTGGCGACCGCAGAAACGTGGGACAACGGCAAGCCGATCCGGGAAACCATGGCGGCGGACGTGCCGCTGGCGATTGACCATTTCCGCTATTTTGCGTCCTGCATTCGTGCCCAGGAGGGGGGAATAAGTGAAGTTGACAAAAATACCGTGGCGTATCACTTCCACGAGCCGCTCGGCGTGGTGGGGCAAATTATTCCGTGGAACTTCCCGCTGCTGATGGCGAGCTGGAAAATGGCGCCCGCGCTGGCGGCGGGTAACTGCGTTGTGCTGAAACCCGCTCGCTTAACGCCGCTTTCGGTACTGCTGCTGATGGAGGTGATTGGCGACCTGTTGCCGCCGGGGGTCATTAACGTGGTCAACGGGGCCGGGGGAGAGATCGGCGAATATCTGGCTACCTCAAAACGTATCGCCAAAGTGGCGTTCACCGGCTCAACGGAAGTGGGCCAGCAGATCATGCAGTACGCGACCCAGAACATCATTCCGGTCACGCTCGAGCTGGGCGGCAAATCGCCGAACATCTTCTTTGCCGACGTGATGGACGAAGAGGACGCCTTCTTCGACAAAGCGCTGGAAGGGTTTGCGCTGTTCGCGTTTAACCAGGGCGAAGTCTGCACCTGTCCGAGCCGCGCGCTGGTGCAGGAATCCATTTATGAGCGCTTTATGGAGCGGGCGATCCGGCGCGTGGAGTCGATTCGCAGCGGTAATCCGCTGGATAACGTTACCCAGATGGGGGCGCAGGTATCGCATGGCCAGCTGGAAACCATCCTCAACTATATTGATATCGGTAAAAAAGAGGGGGCCGATGTGTTGACCGGCGGTCGTCGTAAGGTGCTGGGCGGCGATTTGCAGGAGGGCTACTACATTGAGCCGACCATCCTGTTCGGTAAGAACAACATGCGCGTTTTCCAGGAGGAAATTTTTGGACCGGTGCTGGCCGTCACCACGTTTAAAACCATGGACGAGGCGCTGGAGCTCGCCAACGACACGCAGTATGGCCTGGGGGCGGGCGTCTGGAGCCGTAACGGTAATCTGGCCTATAAAATGGGCCGGGGCATTCAGGCCGGACGCGTATGGACAAACTGCTATCACGCCTATCCGGCTCATGCGGCGTTTGGCGGCTACAAGCAGTCGGGCATCGGGCGTGAAACCCATAAGATGATGCTGGAGCACTACCAGCAAACGAAATGTCTGTTGGTCAGCTACTCCGATAAACCGCTGGGGTTGTTTTAATCTCCGGGCTCAGGCCGTCCCGAGTGGGGTGGCCTGAGCCGGGTTAAAGCCGGGTGGCGGCTTCGCCTTACCCGGCCTACTTTTTACTCCCTCTCCCGTGGGAGAGGGCTGGGGTGAGGGCAACAGGCCGCAGTTATTCAGCTTTCATCCACCCATATCCGCATTTCCCCTTCTCCCCGGTTTGCCCAGCTGAACCACGGAATAAAGGTCAGCGTCCGGGGCTGACGTTCTACCGGTGAGTGGTCGTACTGCCACAGGGCATCAGTGTCCTTCGCCTGACACCCGATCCCTTCTGCCTGTATCAGCATCTTGTGCGCGAAAATGCCTTTGCCTTCAAATACCCGAAACGCGCTGTCCTGGGGCAAAGAAAGGTTATGCAGATTTGCGCCGTTATCGGCTTCTTCCAGGCAGTAAATCAGCGGCCCACGCTGCAATGCGACTTTCCCCGCCTGCTGGCGCACCTGCGGGTTGCCGTACACGCGGCGGACCGGCATCGGTAACGTCAGCGTCAGCGTGTCGCCTTCCTGCCAGCTGCGGTTGAGGTATAAGTATCCACGGGAGACCTCGCCTGTAATGGCCTGACCATTGAGCGAAACAGCCGGTTCCGCACACCAGTCCGGTAGCCTCAGGGCCAGCGTGTGAGTCACCGGAACTGGTGAGGTAATCTCGATTTTCACCTGCTCATGCCACGGATAGTTCCCGCTAATCCGCAGCTGGAGGATGTTATCCCCAACCGGAATGGCGACGTCGTTCCCCACGTACAGGTTGATCAACAGCGCGTCCGGGCGAACGGTATAAATGTAGTGCCCCAGCGAGGTCAGCACGCGCGCAATATTCGGCGGGCAACAGGCACAGCCGAACCAGCGCTGGCGCACCGGTTTGACGTGGTCATAGATATGGTTAAAGGACAGGGTTTTCGGGTGCACTTCCAGCGGATTCACATAAAAGAAATGCTTACCGTCCAGCGCCATGCCGCCCAGCACCGTGTTGTACAGCGCGCGCTCCATCACGTCGGCGTAGTGGCCGTCCGCCTCCATCTCCAGCATCCGGCGGGCAAACATCATCAGGCCGATGGAGGCGCAGCTTTCGGCGTAGACCGTATCGTTGGGCAGATCGTAATCGCTGCTGAACGCCTCGCCGCTGCTTTGGGAGCCAATCCCGCCGGTGATGTACAGCTGGCGCTGTGCCATGTTGTTCCACAGCCGCAGGCAATCCTGACGTTTCCCCTCGTCGTTGCTCAGGCGCGCCAGATGTGCCATGCCCGCCATCAGATAGACAAAACGCACGGCGTGGCCGATGGCCGTTTGTTGTGCGGCAAGGGGCAGATGCGCCTGGCTGTAGGCTTTGTCCTTGACCATCCACGCCGGGCCATAGGTGTTCCAGTATGACGTTCTGCCGCGCTTCTCGTATTCGATATCGTAGAAGTGAGGCTGCGCGCCGCGTTCCTCAATAAAGTATTTCACCAGATTGAGATAGCGTGGCTCCTGCGTGACGTCGTACAGCCGCATCAGCGCCAGCTCGATTTCCGGGTGGCCCGGATAGCCGTGCAGCTGGTTTTCGCCCGGGCCAAACACGCTGTCGATATGATCCGCCAGCCTGCACACCACGTCCAGCAGGCGGCGCTTTCCGGTTCCCTGGAAATACGCCACACCCGCTTCAATCATATGCCCGGCGCAGTACAGTTCGTGGCATTCGGCCAGATTGGTCCAGCGCTCGGCCGGTGCTTTCACCGTGAAATAGGTATTGAGATAGCCATCTTCACACTGCGCCGCTGCGACCAGCTCGATCACCTCGTCGGCGGTTTTTTCCAGTTCAGCATCCGGCTTCTGGCACAGCGACCACGCCACGGCTTCGAGCCATTTCGCCACGTCGCTGTCCTGAAAGACCATCCCGTAGAACTCCCCCTGTTCCAGACCGGCCGCGATGCGGAAGTTGGCGATGGCGTGGCTGGGTTCGGCCTCTGCCACGCGATCGTTAAGCGCATCCCACTGGTAGGGGATCACCACATCGCGGACCAGCCGTTGGTACTGACCAAGAAACGGGTCGTTGATTTTCAGCTGATGCAGGTCGGCTTCCATTATGGTCATATCGTTCTCCTCAGGACTGTAGATGACGCTGGCGCAAATCGGTGGCAATGCGCGACATCACGGGATTGTTAAGCTTGCACCAGCGGATAGCGACCGCCAGCAGCAGGTGGAAAAGGGCAGGGAGCAGCGTCTCCATGGCGGTGATGCCCTGCAATGAGGCGGGCGTCTGGTTACCCGCGCCTGGCTGATAGGCCACGGCAATAAACACCAGGCTGATGATCCCGGCGCTGGATGCCCACGCGAGCTTGATGAAAAACAGATTGAAGGCGAAGTTCATCCCCGAGGAGCGCACGCCGGTTTTCCATTCGCCGTAATCATCGGCAAAGGCCATCAGCGAGAAGTGCAGCGGCAGGGTGAAGCCCAGGATCACGCCGTTACTTAAAATCACGATCAGCCAGAGCGTCTGGTGCGCCGGGCTACCCGGCAGGAACCACATTCCCACCGCAAGCGCAGCAAGTACCAGGTTGGTGTAGTAGTAGAGTTTGACGGTATCAATCCGCCGCGACAGCGGGCTGACGATCACCGCGCCCAGAATGGCAGCTAAGGTCACCATGGTGAAAAACAGCGAGGTGTACGCCGTGCTGCCCTGAAGCACGTAGGTGATGAAATACATGTATCCGCCGCCGCGAATGTTGAAGACGTTGATCAGCAGAAACGACATCACCAGCATCAGCAGCAGCTGATCGTTTTTCCGCAGGCCCGCCAGGTGCTCGCGCAGGGTGAATTTACCCATCAGCGCAAGCGGGACGCGCTCGCGCACCCAGAAGAAGCAGCACAGGAACATCACCACAGCGATGGCGCACAGCACGCCAACGCCCAACTGATAACCCCGGGCGGTATTGCCCTGTCCCAGCTCTGACACCAGCCACGGCAGGCCAACGGAGACCAGAAAGCCCGCCACGCCGCACAGTACGAAGCGCCAGGACTGGCAGGATATAACCTCGTTGTGGCGGGTGGTCATGGTGTTGATCAGCGCGCAATACGGCACGTTGATGGCGGTATAGCCCACTGAAAGCAACAGATAGGTGCCGAACGCCCAGGCGATTTTCACGCCCATGCTGGCGTCCGGGACGGTGAAGGTCAGCACGCCGACGATCCCGATAGGAAGCGCGACCCACAGCTGCCACGGACGAAAACGCCCCCAGCGGCTCTGCGTGCGGTCGGCAATCACGCCCATCACCGGATCGGAAATCGCGTCAAATACCCGAAGGGCAATAAACAGCGTGCCCACCAGCGCGGGCGTCAGGCCAAATACATCGGTATAGAAAAAGGTCAGGAAGTTCATGATCAGGCAGGTAATTACCGTGCCGCCCGCGTCGCCCAGGCCGTAGCCAATTTTCTCGCGGACTGACAGCCGTTCATCGGCTGCCTGTTTTGCAACTTCTGCGTCTGTAATCGGTGTGGAAGTCATGGGGTAACTCCTCGATAAACGATTTTTTTATCGTATTTGTGCAAGGTACCCCATTTATTCTGCATTCAACGGGCAGACCAACAAGGGAAGGGAAAAGTATAAAAAGGTGACAATTCCGACCTGATGATAAAACTGTGAGTTTGATCGAGCCGTTCTGCTGATATTTATTAATAATCAAGGGATAAAGACAATATTAGCCACCATAAAAGCGGAAAAATGAATATCCATGCTTGAATTATCCATAGCACTTCCGATCAGGGTTCAAAATGGCGGGTTATTTATCTCCCGGGGCGTGGGCCGTCATCCCGCACGAAAATTATCTTCATGGGAGATAATTTTTGTCGAAAAAGGGACATTAACGATCCAGGAGGAAAATACGCTGTTTGAGGTAAACGCTGGCGAGAGTTTATTACTTTGGCCGAAGCGACGGCATGTCGGCGTGGAAGATTTTCCGGACGATCTCAAATTTTACTGGCTGCATTTTGAGGTGGATGCACGCTTGCCGGTGTTGCCAGGCGCGACGCCGCTGTCGATTGAGCAACACTGTAGCGTGCGGGATCCGCAATATGTTATTGCGTTATTCCGTCAGTTTTTAAGCGAGCAGGAAAAATTACAGCGTAGCCAGGCGCTGGAGATAATTTTGCTGTTAATTTTGCAGCAGATATCGCTCTCGCCGGGATATGAAGATAAAGCGGATGATGCGGGCGCAGCAATGGCGTGGAAGGCCAAGCAGCTTATCCGCACGCACTTTCATTTGCCCCTGTCCACTTCACAGCTGGCGAAAGAGCTGCACTGCAACGCCGATTATCTGGGACGAGTATTTCGCCGGACGTTTCATTTAACCCTGACGGAGGCAATTCACCGCCAGCGCGTCAGGGCCGCTGAAAAACTGCTGCTGAACGATGCGGCCTCATTAACTGAAGTGGCCGCCCGGTGCGGTTTTAATGACGTGGGTTATTTCCGGCAAATATTCTCGAAACATACCGGGTTAACGCCCGCCGTCTGGAAACGGCGGTATTGTAAAGAGCATATTAATTCTGGATGATCACTGGCCGTAATAGGCATTTGCGCCATGCTTGCGCAGGTAATGCTTATCCAGCAATTCCTGCTGCATAACCGGAAGCTGTGGTGCAAGCTGGCGTGAGAAAAGCCCCATATAGGCGCACTCTTCCAGCACCACGGCATTGTGTACCGCATCGGCAGCGTCTTTGCCCCAGGCAAACGGGCCGTGAGAATGAACCAGCACCGCCGGGACCTGCATCGGGCTTATGTCGCGCTCCTCGAAGGTTTTGATAATGACTTCCCCCGTCTGGTATTCATATTCACCCGCGATTTCAGCCGGGGTCATCAGCCGCGTGCAGGGGATCGCACCGTAGAAATAGTCCGCGTGCGTTGTGCCCCACGCGGGTAAATCCTGCCCCGCCTGCGACCAGATGGTGGCGTGGCGGGAATGGGTATGCACAATGCCGCCAATTTCCGGGTAACGACGATACAGCGAGAGATGGGTCGGGGTGTCGGAGGAGGGTTTTTTACTCCCCTCGACCACTTTACCCGTGGCGATATTTACCACCACCATATCTTCTGCGGTCATCACGTCGTACTCCACGCCGGATGGTTTGATCACCATCATGCCGCTGTCACGGTCAACAGCGCTGACGTTGCCCCAGGTGAACGTCACCAGCTGGTGGGCGGGCAGGGCGAGATTTGCCGCCAGCACCTCGGCTTTGAGTTGTTCTAACATGTCATGCCTCCTTCCTGCATTCGGGCTTCAATCCAGCGGCGCGCCTGGATGATCTCCAGTACCGGCTCTTTGGCTTTCTCGGTCCACATTTCAATCAGAAATGCGCCGCGATAGTTAAGTTGATTCAGCGTGTTAAACACGCCAACGAAATCGACGCAGCCCTCGCCAAACGGCACGTCGCGGAACTGGCCGGGGCTTTTTTCGGTTACGGGCCGGGTATCTTTCAGGTGGATAGCGGCGATGCGGTCAATGCCCAGCGTCAGCTCGGCGGTGACGTCGTTGCCCCACGCGCTCAGGTTGCCGATGTCCGGGTAAACGCTGAACCACGGCGAGGCGAGCATGTCGTCCCACTTTTTCCACTTGCTGATGGAGTTCATAAACGCGGTGTCCATGATCTCTACCGCCAGCATTACCTGTGCGGCGGCAGCCTGCTCCACGGCCCACGCCAGCCCTTCGGCAAAGCGCTGTTGCGTGCCCTCGTCATGCTCCTCGTAGTACACGTCATAACCCGCAAGCTGGATGGTGCGAATACCCAAATCACGGGCCAGCCGGATGGCTTTGGTCATGATCTCGCGGGCACGTTCGCGCACGATTTCTTCGCGGCTGCCAAACGGGAAGCGACGGTGGGCAGACAAGCACATCGACGGGATCGCCACGCCGGTCTCCAGCATCGCTTCCACCAGAGAGGCGCGCTGCGTGGTACTCCATTCAAGGCGCGATAAACGCTCGTCGGTCTCATCCACCGACATCTCCACAAAATCGAAGCCGCAGCTTTTTGCCAGAACCAGGCGCTCCGGCCAGGAGAGATCTTTTGGCAGCGCTTTTTCGTAAATGCCTAACGGATGCTGACGCATGGTTACTCTCCCCAGATGTCGCGGATTTGCGAATGGAATGCCTGTGCCACCTGCGGCGGATTATCGGCGCCAGCCAGCGCGCGACCGGCAATGAAGGCTTTGACGTTGATCTGCTTAAACAGCGGCAGGTCAGCGGGGGTGATACCGCCAGTGATGGAAAGCTGTAGCCCGATATCGGACAGCGCCTTCATTTTGCTGAGATCCGCCTCGCCCCACTGCTGGCCGCTGGCCTGTGCGTCGCGCCCGCGGTGGTATATCGCCTGCTTCACCCCGATGCGGTGCCACGCGCGCGCGTCGTCCAGCGTCCAGTTGCCAAACAGCTCCATCTGGATCTCGCCGCCGCCGCGCAGTGCGACCTCGTGGCCACGTTCAACGGTGGCCAGCGGGGCGGCACAGATGATGGTCATCCAGTTTGCGCCTGCGCCAAACGCCTGTTCAGCCAGCGTTTCTCCGGCATCGGCGACTTTCCAGTCCGCCACGATAATTTTATCCGGACACTGCGCACGCAGGGCGCGAACGGCGTTTAGCCCTTCGGTCAGGCACAGAATGGTGCCAGCTTCGACGATGTCGACGTGCTCGGAAAGCGTCGCGACATCGCGCTGCGCGGCCTGAAGCGAGGTGTGGTCGAGCGCCAGCTGCAATAATGGTCGGCTCATAGGTCGTACTCCTTAACGCGGGCGTGATAGCCCTGTAATGCTGAAATCAGTAGCTGGTAACGGTGATATTTGCGCTGGTAGGCGGCATGGGCACGCATGTCAGGTTCAATCATCCGGATGTCATGCCTGAGGGCGCGCTGAGCGGCGTAAAAATCAGGATAGAGACCTGTACCGACGAGCGCGGCCAGCGCCGCACCGGAACAGCCGGTCTCTTCCACCTGCGGGAGTTCAATCGCCAGGCCGCTGACGTCCGCGAGCATCTGCATCCACACGTCCGAATGGGTTGGGCCGCCCGTCACGCGCAGGGCCTGCACGTGGGGAAAGCGTTCGAGCATACGGTTGAGGTGGGTCATGTGGCTGAATACCAC
>ERZ1673722.2799-NODE-2799-length-13635-cov-4.385052_pt1 | contig 13635 bp, 13 predicted proteins | sample MGYA00580222_ERZ1673722 | MGnify/ENA primary metagenome ERZ1673722 (study PRJEB41218, sample SAMN15661750) | gut metagenome | host: Homo sapiens | place: Canada: London | collected 2015-08-20/2019-03-30 | study: EMG produced TPA metagenomics assembly of...
TTGCGTTTTCAAAGATGTTTGGATAGCTTTCCGCATTATCGTCAACGTACTTTAGCGCCACATCGTTATTTTCATCATCCAATGAGCGATAGTCAGGTTTGTAAAGCTGCCCGTAATCCCTGCCGAAATTTCTAAGAGCAAAAGACTCTTCCGGCTCCTCAACTGCCAGGAACAAACCCCAATCCTTGCCGTTTACCTGCACCCATACATAACTGCATAGCGGAGCAGGCACTTCCATAAAGCTCATCATATCATACGCCATATATGTTTTCAGATAACTGTTATCCTGAAAAGACGCATCTAACGAAAATTTATCCAGGCCGTAATAATTTCCGCCGTCTACAAACTGGTCGAACTCCAGCTTTAGACTATACCTGCATAGCCCGTATTCCTCCGTCAGACTTAAGGAATTGTTGCCCTTTGCTCTGATACCTACATTGCGGAAGTCTTCACCGTCAATGTTAACATCGCAAAGAATATACTCTTCTTTTTCAGCTTGCTCTATGAAGTCGTCCCACCGGTCAATCTGAATGTTGATCGTATGCACGCGGCTGTCGTCAAACAATCTTGATACATATCCGGGATTCCGGCTGGCCTTAGGTATGCCCAGTTTATCGCCAAATATCAGAATCACTGTAATCGCCAGGGCCAACAATGCAGCCGCAATGCAAATCTTATCAATATGCTTGCTGTTTAACATGTCTTTATCCCATATAATCCCCGTTGTATGAAACAAGCACTACTCTGGAAACGCCTTCCATAGCTTCAAGTTCATTGACAAAATCACAGTCGTCATTTTGCAAGCGCACTTCGTAGTTCAGCTCAACTTGGCCGCCTGTCACACTTTTACTTTTTACGTTAATCCTTTTAACATGAGCTTTTACAAATTCTTTGGTCTGTTTTTCTATTTGTCCGTTTTCACAATGTACTATTAATATATATGGCGAATCCACCGTCTTTTTTTGAGCGAATATCAGAAGCACTACGCCGATAAAAACGCTGCCTGCTACCGCCAGCAAAATCAAACCTGCTGCCAGCACTATACCTACAGCGATAGCCCAAAATAGGAAGGCAATGTCCATAGGCTCTTTAATGGCCGCACGGAATCTTACAATAGACAGCGCGCCCACCATGCCCAGCGACAGCACCACATTGCTGGCAACCGTCATAATCAAAATAGTGGTGATAAGCGAAAGGGCTATAAGAGTCACTCCGAAGCTGGCAGAATACATCACTCCGCTGTAACTTTTTTTGTAAATGAAAAATATAAACAGCCCCATCAAAAAAGCCAGAACAAGTGCGATAGCCATATCCAGCACAGAGACGCTGGCTATATTTTCGATAAAGCCCGATTTAAAAATATCTTGAAATGTCATTTATATGTTCCTCCCGGCGGATAATCATTATCATACGTACGGACGTGACGCCTTTTGTCTAATCCCATTGACGGCACAAGGCATATTTGGAACATGCCATAGATTTTCTCCCGTCCACTTGCACTGCCATTCTTACAATTTCAGGCAAAAATCTGTCATATTTTACTTCCAGCACTGTGACATCTCCCAATACATTTAGGCAAGACGCAGTTGGATTTAAAAACTCCGCAACGTTGAAAGCCGCCCCAACGTTTCTGTCTAAAGTAATTCTCACATTTCCCGGGTCATAACAGAAAGCTTCCCTGCTATAACTTACAACGGTTTTAGGCCGCAAAACTTTTCCCTGCAGCTTGCTGTAAAACTCCGCAAAAAGCGGCTCTTCCGCATCAAGTAAAAACTCATATTCTCCTGAAATGAGTTTTTGAACTTGTGTGGGTGTCAACAATGCGCTGCGCTTGCCGCAAAGACCGTTTTCTTTGTATTTCTTTTCCACTCGAATGAATGAAATATCGTCTCCGTAATAGCGAAGCCGGAATTTTTCTCTTCTGTTTACTCCGTTGAGCTTTTCTCTCAAGGCATCATCATAAGGAGTGTCAAAGTAAAGGCTGGTAACCTTATAGGTGCCATCTGCCCCTGCGTTTTTATCATGAGGAAAGATTTTTCTAAGACGTTGGGAAAGCACCAGGTCTTCCCTAAGGTTAATCTGGTGCTTTAATTCATGCCGCATAGCATCTGACGCTTTATGATTAATCATCATTGTCATCATCGTCGTCGTCATCGTCATCGCTGTAATTGCTGCCTCCGTCATCATAATTGGTATTGCCGTTATCGTCGTAATTAGTGTTACCGTTGTCATCGTAGTTGGTATTGCCGCTGTAATTGGTGTTACCGTTGTCATCGTAGTTAGTATTGCCGTTGTAATTAGAGTTGCCGTTATGGCTGTTGCTGCTTGCGGTGCTGCCGCTGCTTGAGCTAGCACCGCTGTTGTTATTGCTGATATAGCTGTTGTCGTTATAGTCAGTCACGCCATCATTGCCAGGGCCGTAATCTGTATTGTTAGATACGATGCTGCCGCTGTCGCTTGTGTTGTTTCTTATAGTCTCATGCTCAGCTTTTATAACTTTGCCCGTAACCGCATGAACATCATATTCGTATTTGTTCCCATTGGCTGTAAACTCCAATTCGAAAACAGGTGTGCCGTCGTCATGGTCGAACTCTTTATCTTCAAATACAGCGTCAGATGCGCTGACGTTGGCCTGCAGCAGGGCTATTTCCTGTGCTTTTTGCAAAGTAATGTAAGGAGAAGGCTGGTTATCCTTGGCATAAGCCTGGTCGTAATCATCATCATCTATGGTAACTATTCCTGAAGACAGGCTGAGACCTTTAACGGCGTCCTGCGCGCTTGTGCTCATGTTGATGAGGAAATCATCATCAGGAAGCACTGAGCCCGGCTCCAGCTTCAGTACTATGTTTTTCTTATGTCCATCTATATCATCTACGAAATAACCTGACTCGTTGATTTTTACAACCAATTCTCTCAAAACTTCTTCACAGTCTTTGCCGATATAATCCTGATACGCTTCAACGATCTTTGCTCCGTCATCATTTTGTCCTGTCAGGGCTAAGACTTTTCCCTCTTTGTCATATTCAATTTGAATTTCCGGATTTACGCTTAAAGTTAGTATTCCTTTCTCAGATACAGCCGATTCTTCTGCTGCAGGAGCACTGCATCCGGACAGAAGTACTGCCGTCATAACGGTCAGTGAAGAAACCGCAACCAATATCTTTCTTCTTAATTTCATGCTTATTGCTCCTTTCGTCTTCTATAAAACTTTCTTATCTTATCTTTGTATTAACAGATTACGAATGACTTTACCAAAAATCGGGGTATCAAATAAAATTTTTTTAATCATCATAATTGCTTTGCCCGTTGTCATCATCACTGTCGTCGCTATCGCTGTAATTGCTGCCTCCATCATCATAATTGGTATCATTGCCATAGTTGCTCTGATTACCGGTTCCCGTGTTGCTGTTTTGAGGCGGTGTTTCAGGTTGCTGAGTGACCGATGACTGACTGTCTCCGCTGTTCTGGCTGCTTCCGCCGCTCTGATTATTTCCGCTGCTATTCCCTTTTCCGCTGCTGCTCTGGCCGTAATCTGAATTGCCATAGTCCGAAGAGGACGATGCGGAGCTGCTTGAATCAGATGTGCCGGATGGCTTTTGCGGAGATTGGACATCCTGAGAAGCGGCCAAGTCCGATCCTGATTCACTCTTATCTGCATTGCTTCCTTTTTTGTAATCGATGATTTCGATTTCAACGGTAATACGCCCTTTCAAATGCTCTGTTACCTCCTGGCGAAGTTCCGTACCGTATTGCTGAAACAGCGCGTCTTCAGGACAATCGATGGAAAAAGAAATTTGTCCTCCTTCCGACAAGAATCCCATGTCAATAGCTCTGTCAATCAATTCATCTGCTACTATTGCTTTATCTTTCCTTTCAGCGTCATAACCTTCAAGCAGCGTCATTCCATCCTGGTTGGTGCCGACCAATTCCACCACTTCTCCTTGCCGGTTGAGCTCCATCCGCACTTGCGGATTTATGGCAAGATATACGGAAGAATAAACTTCAATATAATTATGGTAGTAGTTGATTCCAAAGAACAAAAGGAAACATGCCGCCGCTGCCAAGATACCGCTCTTAAGCAATAGCTTTCCGTGTTTTTTCTCAGAAGGATTATCCTTTACAAATATTGGGTCGTATACGGTCTGCCCAACCTCATATCTCAAGTTGGCGGCTTTTAAAAATCTCCCCTCTTCATCCAATAAAATCGCATATCCGGGGTGACATTCCATAACCATATAGCTCATTATCTTGCCACTCCTTTCATCACTTGTTTTAAGTGCCCTCGTATGATTTCATAACCATTGGTATGAATCAGCAACAAAGCCACCATATATTTGCGATGCCTTTCCAATGTTTTTATTTCTATGCCGCACCCTGCAGACAGCTTGCTTATCGGCAATCTTTTTGTCTTTAAAAGTTCTTCCAAAAGTTCAGGGTTCTCTTGGGCGTACTGCAACGCTTTATGACAAGCATAAAGGGTTCTTTGCTGTTTCGGGCAGTTATCCGCTACGTCGCTTAAATTGACTTTAAAATCTTCCATCTGCCGAGTCAGCTCCACTATTTCCGAACGTGTAGATTCTTTTAATTCTACCGTTTCGTGATGGTCTTTGCTATCAGAGATACGATCGATTAAAGGGTTCTCCTCTTCAGATGCAGAATCTAAAGATATATTGCCTTCATGCCGTTTTTCTCTGCGTGCATAATCTATGAGACGGCTTCGTATAATCATGGCCGCATATTTGAAGAATGCTCCACGAGTCTTGGAGTAGCCATTGATTGCTTCATAAAAAGCCATCATAGCTATGCTGAGCTCATCGTCATGGGCCTCAAAGGGCGGTCTTTTCAAAAATTTCGCGGTTTCTGCTTTAATGAAAGGCATATATGTACTGATAAGAAGGTCTGCTTCTTTAACATCCTCTTTCGCCGCATATACTTGCCGGATGATTTTATGTTGTTCTTCCATGAAAGCGATTTCCTTCCTTATATATAATACGTAACGTTATTTAAAAAAACGGGGTGAAAAATTAAATTTAAGTATAATCCAGTATAAAATTACATTTTCTGGATATATGTTGGTATCTTATAATATAAGATTCTGCTGACAAGTGAAACCGCCTACGCATTAAATGTTTGTAAAATACATGTAAAGTAAATCAAAAAGGACTGTTCAAAAACGTTGATACAGTCCTTTCATCGCATATATAGTGTATTTAATAAATATCCGGCGTTATCATATGAGCCCCTGCACCAGTATGATAACTATAAGCACAGGTAGAACTATTTGGAAATAATATTTAAATTTTCTGGACATCTTAAGTCCGGTTCCCTTGTTGGCTTCTTCGATATAATTGTCAAAGCCCCAACCCCATTTGGTAACACAGAACAGCAGATATATCAAAGACCCTATAGGCAGCAGCAAATTGCTTACCAAGAAGTCTTCAGTATCAAGCACGTTTCTTCCGCCTATCAGCTGAAGGTCGCTCCACACATTATATCCAAGCACGCAAGGCAGGCTGGCTGCAAGTACCAATATCAAATTGATGATTACCGCCTTTTTGCGCGTCCATCCGAAGTTGTCCATGCAGCTGGCCAGCAAATTCTCAAACACGGCGATAACCGTAGTGAAACTGGCGAATGTCATGAACAGGAAAAATAGCGCTCCCCAAAGTCTTCCTCCGGCCATATCTACAAATACGTTAGGCAACGTAACGAAAATAAGCGGAGGGCCTGAATCCGGCTGCACTCCAAAAGAAAAGCATGCAGGGAAGATTATCATTCCCGACATAACTGCCACGAAAGTATCCAGTCCGCATATGCGAACTGCTTCTCCCGTAAGGGTATTCTTTCTGGACATATAGCTTCCAAATATCTCCATTGCGCCGATTCCAAGGCTCAATGTAAAGAACGACTGATTCATCGCCGCCATCATGACCTGGCCTATGCCTACTTCAGAAGCTCTTTCAAAGTCAGGAAGCAAATAGAACTTAACTCCCTCAATAGCCCCTTCCAGCGTTACGCTGTTTATGGCCAAAATAACTATCAGAATAAGCAAAGCTACCATCATAAACTTGGATATGCGCTCCAGACCTTTCTGCAGTCCAAAGCTGCATACGATAAAGCCTACCAGCACTGTAGCCGCCATCCAAAAGCCCATTTCTCCGGGGCTTGCAAGCATATCCTGAAATACATTTCCCACCTCTTCAGAACTCATCCCTGAAGAAAAATCACCTGCGACAAACTTTGCAAAATAACTTGTCATCCAGCCTGATACCGTGGTGTAATACATCATCAGAAGGTAGCAGCCCAACATGCAAAACCATCCGTGAATATGCCATTTGCTTCCTTTTGGCTCCAGGCTTTTATATCCGTTGACCGCGCTTTTTCTGCTGGCACGGCCCACAGCCAATTCCATTGTAAGTACAGGTACTCCCATGACAAGCAGAAAAAGCAGGTAAAACAACACGAACACACCGCCCCCGTTTTCGCCTGCCACATAAGGAAATCTCCACACATTTCCTATTCCGATGGCACATCCGGCGCTTACCAGTAGGAACCCCAGCCTAGACTGGAAACTTTCTCTACTCATTATAAAGGTTCCTCCCATTTCACATTAGTTTCCATTTTCACACGCTTGTTTATTATATACTTGTAAATTTAATAATTCAATGATTTCTTTCTTTGGAACTCTTTCAGTGATATAATAAGCAGGTAATATAACAGATATCTGAAAACATGATTCTTTATCAAAGTATCCTGGGAGGAACGACAAAATGAAATACAATTTTGATGAGATAGTCGACAGAAAAAATACCAATTCTCAAAACGTAGAAGGCTGGCGCTCTTATATATTCAAATGCGGGCCTGACAAAAAATTTCGTTATGCCGACGATGAGTTTATCAGAATGTGGATAGCCGATATGGAATTCGCCGTAGCTCCGGAAATAAGGCAAGCCATCAAAGACAGAGTGGACAAGAAGATTTTAGGTTATACAGGAGTCTATGACTCGGATTATTATGATGCTTTTCATAAATGGTGTCTCGATAATTACGATTGGATCTTTCCTAAAGAAGAGCTGACCTTTTCCCAGGGCATAATCCCTGCTCTTTATCAGCTGATTGAAGACCTGGTAAAGCCATATAACGGAAAGGTTCTCACCATGACGCCGGCATACAGCCACTTTCTTCACGCCTGTACATACAACCAAGTGGAGCTGGTTTGTTCGCCTTTGCAGAAAAAAGATTCCGGATTTGAAATAGATTTTGACGATTTTGATAAAAAAGCTTCCGACCCTGATGTGAAAATGCTGATGCTGTGCAATCCTCACAATCCAACAGGCCGCGTCTGGACAGAATCTGAGCTTCAACACATCGCCCAAACATGCGAAAAATACGGTCTATGGATAGTATCAGATGAAATCCACTGCGACCTTCTGCGCACCGGTTTGAAGCATATTCCTATGGGCAAAATCATGACTGACTATGACCGTCTCGTGACTTGCATGTCAGCAAGCAAAACTTTTAATCTGGCCGGTCTATGCTTCTCAGACATCATAATCAGAAACGCTGAAGAGCGAAAAAGATTCGTAGCTCGTGATAAAACCCGCAGCGCTATCAATCCCCTGTCTCTGGCAGCCCACCAAGCCGCTTATCAAGAAGGGGCTCAGTGGTTAAGCGAGCTGAAAGCTTATATCGATGGTAATCTCAATTTTGTTAAAGAGTTTCTCGAGGAAAATATACCGTCGGCCTCGTTCCGAATGCCTGAAGCTACCTATTTTGCGTGGATAGATTTCGGCAATACTCTTCCTGATGAAGAGAACTTATCTCTGTTTTTTGCCAACAAGGCAGGAGTTTTGCTGGAAAGCGGCGATTCTTTATTCGTCAGCAATGCCCAAGGCTATGTTCGGCTCAATTTGGCTATGCCGAGGTCTATGGTCAAATTAGGCATGGAACGTATAGCTGAAGCTGTTTCTTCCTCTTGACTTAAAATAAATCGCGTGATAGATTTTAGATAAATCAAGAAGTTAAGAAGTTGCAAATTTTTTTAGCAAATATGCAAAGCGAGGTGACGCAATGATTAATAAAGGAGAATTGATTCGCAGAATGAAAAACGGCTGTAGCTGTGTTTGCTCAGCAGAATCCGAACTGACAGAAATCGATGCCAAGTTCGGTGATGCAGATCATGGCTTTACTATGGTCAAAATCTGCAACACGATCACCAAAGCGTTGGACGAAGCAGACGGAAACATAAAAGAAACACTGGACGACGCTGCTATGGCAGTAATGGGCTTAAACGGCGGCAGCGCAGTGCCTCTGTGGAACACCTGGCTTGACGGCATGCAAGAAGGAGCTCCTGAAGAAGAGGAGATGAACGTTGAGCAGCTTAAGGCAATGTTTGTACGGGCCTTTGAAGAGCTGGATGACATGTCTGGAGCTAAAGTGGGCGATAAAACTATGATGTATGCACTGATACCTGCCACAGAAGCTATTTCTGCGTATGACGGAGACAGTGAAGAAGAACTGTTTTCTATCGCAGCCAAGGCCGCAGAAGAAGGGGCTGAGAACAGCAAAAACTTCCCTTCAAAATTCGGCCGAGCCAAAAGCTACGGCGACAAAACCATCGGTACGCCTGACGCCGGCGCCATGTCTATGGCTTACTTTTTCAAAGGTATGGCCCAATAAAAGTATGATCCAATAAAACATTAATTAACACCAAATAACATTAAACGGCATCAAAGGAATATGACTGAATGATATCAACCTATACAAAGGAGTGCATAAAAATGATGAAAAAATTTATTAACAATCCGGAAACCGTAACCGACGAACTGCTGGTAGGCCTGGGCCTTGCTAATAAAGACATCCTTGATGTAGACGGCCATATGGTAATCAGCAAAGATCTGGAAAAAGCCGACCGTGTTACAATCGTTACCTATGGCGGCTCCGGCCACGAACCTGCACAGGCCGGGTTTGTCGGAAAAGGTATGCTTGACATTCAAGTAGTTGGAGACATCTTCGCTGCTCCATCAGGTCAGCTGGTTTTTGAAGCTATGCAGAAAGCTGACAAAGGACACGGCATATTGTTGCTTACCCTCAACTACGCAGGAGACCAGCTGGCCGGAAAGCAGGCTATGAAGCTGGCAAAGAAAGCAGGTCTCAATGTGCGCCAGGTTATCACCGGCGAGGAAATCCAATACGACCCTGAAGGCGAAGACAACCAGCGCGGACTTGCCGGCGCAGTAGCTTTATATCACGTGGCAGCCGCAGCTGCCGCAGCAGGAAAAACTTTGGATGAAGTGGCTGATATAGCTCAAAAATACGCTGATAACATGGCTTCAGTAACTGTCAAAGTAACAGACGCAACCCACCCTCAAAACGGAATGTCCTTCGGAAATCTTCAGGACACAGACCTTATGGAAATCGGCGCAGGCCAGCACGGAGAGGGCGGCGGAGTACGCGTTCCTATGCTGAGCGCAAAGGAAACCGTTGCTACTATTGCCAAACCTCTGATGGAAAAGATAGGTCTCAAATCCGGTGACAAAGCATTTGTAATGATTAACGGATGCGGAGCTACAACCATGATGGAAATGCTGGTGCTTTATAAGGACGCAGTAGAATATTTGAAAGATAAAGGCATTGAAGTTGTAGGCAACATGGTAGGCGAAATCCTGACAGTACAGGAAGCAGGCGGCTTCCAAATGAATCTGGCCAAATGGGACGATGAAATCGAAGCTTTATGGAATACTCCGGCACACACACCGTCATTCTTTAAGGAATAAGGAAACGGAGGAACAGCAATATGGCAGATAATGTAGGAAATAAAGCAGCTAAGGAATATTACTTAGATATTCCTGCTGCTCAAGAAGGCTTTTATGTTAAAGGCGCATCCCACTGCGACTGGGGAATGAAAAATCGCCTTTCTCGCCTGTTCAATCCTAAATCAGGCAATACAGTAATGCTGGCTTTTGACCATGGATATATAATGGGACCTACCGCAGGTCTTGAAAGGATTGACGTGGTTATCCCTCCTCTCATCAAGCATGTCGACGTGCTTATGGGCACCAGGGGAATCATCCGTTCTTGTATCTCTCCTGCGGCAGAGGTGGCAAAGTGCGTTCGCGTCACTTACGATTCCACCGTTTTATTTGACGATATGTCCAACGGCGGCGGTATCGCGTGCGATATAGAAAACGCTATCCGCATGAACGCCGACTGCATGGCAGTTCAAACCTTCATCGGCTCTGCCGGAGAGTCCCGTTCGCTGGAGCTTCTGGCAAGGGCAGTAGACGCAGGTACAAGGTACGGAATTCCGACATTGGGAGTCGTGGCCGTAGGAAAAGAAATGGAACGTACTGAGAAGTTCTTCCAGCTGGCAACTCGTGTCCTGGCCGAAACCGGCGCTAATATAATCAAGAGTTATTACTGTGAAGGCTTTGAACGTGTAGCAGCAGCATGTCCGGTGCCTATCGTAATTGCAGGCGGCAAGAAACTTCCTGAAATGGAAGCTCTGGAAATGGCGTACAGGGCAATTTCCGAAGGCGCTCACGGAGTCGATATGGGAAGGAACATATTCCAGTCTGATTCACCTTTGGGCATGGCAACAGCCATAGGTAAGATTGTTCATGAGGGATATACCCCATCTCAGGCATTTGAGGTATATGAAACCATCAAAAACGAAAAGTAATGCTTAAATTTCTAAAGAGTTTGAATTCAAATGCTTTGATTTAAATGCTTTGTTTTTTAAATATTTTGTGTAAAATTGTGTGTTTTTGCTTGTAACGCTGAAGCGCGCAGAAAAGAGGTTTATCATGTCAGTAGAATATATGCACATAGGAATTCCTATCACCAACAAAAAACCGGGAATGGTTTACAATGAAGGCGCTAAATTTTGGGTAAGCAACGTAGACGATTACGAATACAAAATCGAATACCTCAAGTTTGAAGAAGGTACCCCTTTCCCTGAAGTTTTGCATAGAAACCCGCATGTAGCTTACAAAGTAGACGATCTGGAAAAATACATAGCTGACGCAGACGGCGTAATCATAGGTCCTATGATGGCCGGCAACGGTAATGACAGGCTTGCCTTTGTATGGAAAGACGGCGCAATTCTGGAGCTATACGAAGAAAACTAGAGCTGAGAGCCTTACGGCTGACTAAAGTACGACCGGCTAAAATACGCCTGACTAAAAGTCGTGGCGCCCTGTAGGTGATAAAATGTAGTTGACATAGAAGCATCTTGGCTTGCAAAATGCTTCTGATGCAACGACCGCCATCGATACTGACAAAATCTTTGATTTTTTGTAATTTTGTCAGTAAATCTACAGAAAAATGGTTTTCACTGGGCGTAAACCCCGGCAAAAATGTAAAAATTCATAAAAAAAAGGCAAAAAGTCTGCAAAACATGTGATTTTGCAGACTTTTTTTCAAAATTTTCAGGAAAAAGTCAGCCGAGCCTGACTTCCATAAATCACTTGCTTTTTAGTGTTTGTCTGCTATTTAACCCTTACAAAAATTTCAAGAATTTATGGAATTTGCCTCTCAAATTTGCTCATGTTTATCCATGCTAATTAATGTTTGTCCATTCTATTCAATCTTACCGCGCTAAAGTACAACGTCCGGCGGTTGTTCTGCAGAAGCAAATCACCCACTTTCCCTTTCACCTGCAAGGTTATAGATTCCTGTTGCCTTATGGAACGCGATGAAAGTCTGCCTTCATCGCGGCAATTTTCTCTTCGTCGCTGAATATTTTAGCGATATGCCATGAGATTATACGTGCTGCTGTGGCTATAGACTTATGAGCTTTTTCGGTTTTCATAGCCTGCTCAAATTCTCTTGTATGTATCGTTGCGCTGTCTGTAACCTGCAAGCACGGCTGAAAGGCAGGGCAAACATAGCTGACGTTTCCGATATCGGATGACGCGAAGACGGCTCCTTCTGGCACGTTTTCCTCAAGCCCCAGTTCTCCAAACACTTCTTTCAAAGCGGCAGCGCCTGTTTTATTGTCGCGCAAATCCAAATAATAATCGTACTTTTGGGAAATTTCTTCATATGTGGTTTGTGTAGCTATAGCCGCGCCTCTAGCACAATCTTCTACCAATCTAATCAGTTCATTTAAGTGTTCTTTGCTGGAGGCACGCACATAAAGCTCCAATGAACTTTTTTCCGGAACTACATTAGGCGCATCGCCTCCGTCCCTAATAATTCCATGAAACTGGGAATCCGGCTTGGTGTGTTGTCTCAGCATATCTATAGCGTGCATCATAAGTTGAACTCCGTTCAGCGCGTTCCTGCCTTCCCAAGGCGCTGCTGAAGCGTGAGCAGCTTTTCCTCTAAATTCATATACAAAATCGTTTAAGGCCTGCAATTTAGGCATAATCCAATTGCGGTTGTACATATGAACCATTATAGCCATATCGTATTGTTCAAATATTCCTTGCTGACACATAACGCATTTATAACCTTTCGCCTCTTCATCGGGCGTTCCTATGACGTGTATGTCCGCATCCAATTCGTCTTGCAGTTCTTTCAGCGACAGAGCCGCAAGTAAGCTTCCGGCAGCAGAAAGGCAGTGTCCGCAGGCATGTCCCAGCTCAGGCAATGCGTCATACTCAGCCAATATGGCTATTTTATACTTGTGATTATCCGCTCCAAAAGTTCCTCTGAAAGCCGTTTCGCTTCCCGCAAATGGGTATTCCACCGTAAATCCCCGATCGCGCAAAAATGAAACCAGTTTTTTAGATGTCTCATACTCTTCTCCCGGAAGTTCCGGGTGATCTGCTATATAATCGCTCAGCTTTATTATCTCGTCTTCATGCTTTTCTATGTTTTGATTTATCTTGGTTTTTAATCGTTCATATGCTGCGGAACAAGTCTGGCTTCTTTCTTCTGTCATTTCCTCTGCTGCCTCCTAATCTTATTATCTTTTCTATCGGCTCTGCCTGCTATGTCGACAAAGTGACTGCCGCATCAAAGAAGTCTTCTATCAATGCGGCAGCCTCTTAAAAATCATTATAAGGATTTAAATCAATCCATGCGCTCAAATACCAGGTTGCAAACGGTGCGGTCTCCCCCGCCCAAGCCTGTCGAACCTGATGTGGATTGAGCAAATGTATGCAAGCGATATCCTTCTGCATACTGCTCATTGCAAAGATCTTCTATCTCACGAAAGTTTTTTGAACCTTTGCCGACAAATTTTTCTCTTAAAACAACCTGCATTACACGATACTTGCCTGAGTTTTTGCTGATCTTACCTTCTTCGTCGTTAAATGAATCTAAGAATCCCATACTTTCCTTCCTTTCTTATTAAACCATTTGGCTCACACGGTTATAAACCATGTATTTGCTTCTGTTTAATATTATATCACCTGCAGGGCCTGTGTGTATAGGTTTCTTAGTTAAATTGCTCCGCCTACTCCCTTGTATTTTTCGACAAAAGCGGATATATCTGTTAACAGAATATAGAAAATGAAGTATATCCATTATGTCAAAGGCTTTCTTTAAATAAATAACCAATTTGCTGGAGTGAGCTGTACCAATGTCTTTGTAATACTTTTCCGGAAAAACGTGATACAAAGTATACTAAAATGCGAAAAAAGTATGACAGCGGCATACTTTTTTCAAAAAAATTGATACTTTGTA
>ERZ1673722.2804-NODE-2804-length-13624-cov-5.451028_pt1 | contig 13624 bp, 16 predicted proteins | sample MGYA00580222_ERZ1673722 | MGnify/ENA primary metagenome ERZ1673722 (study PRJEB41218, sample SAMN15661750) | gut metagenome | host: Homo sapiens | place: Canada: London | collected 2015-08-20/2019-03-30 | study: EMG produced TPA metagenomics assembly of...
ATTATCGCTTGCTGAACTGCGGAGCGCGACGAGCGGCTTTGAGGCCGTACTTCTTACGCTCCTTCATACGCGGATCACGAGTCAGGAAGCCGGCAGCCTTCAGAGCTGCGCGGTACTGATCGGAATCAGCCTGGAGCAGTGCACGAGCGATGCCGTGACGGATAGCGCCTGCCTGGCCGGTGAAACCGCCGCCGGAAACAGTGCACTCTACATCGAACTTGCCCTCGGTGCCGGTTACTTCGAACGGCTGACGGCAAACCATCTTCAGGGTCTCGAGACCGAAGTAGTTGTCGATGGTACGGTTGTTGATCTTGATCTCACCGGTGCCGCCCGGGAAAAGACGAACGCGGGCAACAGAGGACTTTCTTCTGCCGGTGCCATAGAAATAAGCCTTCTTAGGTGTATACATCAGTTAGTTCCTCCCTTACTTTTCCCAAACTTCGGGCTTCTGCGCCTGATGGTTGTGATTCTCGCCAGCGTAAACCTTAAGACGGGTAGCGGACTGGCGGCCGATCGAGTTCTTCGGCAGCATGCCCTTGACCGCGAGCTGCATTGCAAACTCCGGCTTCTCATGCATCAGGGTCTTGTACTGGACTTCCTTCAGGCCGCCAACCCAGCCGGTGTGGTGGCGGTAGTACTTCTGGGTGAGCTTCTTGCCGGTCAGAACTGCCTTGTCAGCGTTTACGATGATAACGAAATCGCCGCAGTCAACGTGCGGGGTAAAGGTGGTCTTGTGCTTGCCGCGCAGGAGCATTGCCGCGGTAGCAGCAGTGCGGCCCAGCGGCTTGCCAGCTGCATCCAGCACGTACCACTTACGCTCGACAGTCTCTGCCTTAGCCATAAAAGTAGACATGTTTTCTTCCTCCGTTTATATCTATCAAAAATTATTTTGACAACTAATTTACCGCTCTCAACGAGCATATCTATTAAAACATATCTAAATGCGCAAGTCAAGTATTATTTTCAAAAAATATCTCAAATCCGGTGCAATCTCTTTTATTCTCGTTCATTCTCTTTCATGCTCTCGTTTTCTCACTTCTCAATTCACTTTTTGCATTTGCGTCACCGCGTCAAATCTGGTATATATATAGTATAGAATAAGGATAACATGCGAAAAAGAGGACACGCCATGCAGAAAATGCTCTCTTATGTCCGCCGCGCGGTGGACCATTACAATATGATAAAGGAAGGCGACCGCGTGGCGGTCGGCGTTTCGGGCGGCAAGGACTCGCTCGCCCTGCTCGTCGCGCTGACGCAGCTCAGCCGTTTCTATCCCGAAAAGTTCGAAGTCGTCGCGATCACGCTCGAAATGGGCTACGACGAAATGGATTTTTCGCCTGTGCAGGCGCTCTGCGACCGTCTCGGCGTAGAGTATATCCGCGTTCCCACCCAGATCGGGCCGATCATTTTCGACATTCGCCACGAGGAAAACCCCTGTGCGCTGTGCGCGAAGATGCGCCGCGGCGCGCTTCACGACGCCGCTCGCAAGGCCGGCTGCAACAAGGTTGCCCTCGGCCACCATTTCGATGATGTGGTCGAGACGTATATGCTCTCGCTGTTCTATGAGGGCCGCATCTCGTGCTTCCAGCCCGTGACCTACCTCGACCGCGCCGACATCACGCTCATCCGTCCGCTGCTTTACGTGCCGGAGTATTTCGTCCGCTCGTTTGCAAAGCGCCATGAGCTGCCGATCGTGCACAACCCCTGCCCTGCCGACGGCAATACCAAGCGGCAGGAGATCAAGGAGCTTCTAAAAAATCTGGAAAAGACCATGCCGGGTCTGCGGGAGCGGATTTTCGGCGCGATGCAACGCTATCCGCTGGACGGTTGGGCGCCGGACCGGACACGGAAGAAACCGCGCGAGAAAAAATAAATTCTGCTTTTGCAAAAAAACTCTTGTCAATCCGCGCGCAGGATGATATAATAATTAAGCACCTGTGAAACGGGTGCGCTACGGAGAAGTATCGAAGTGGTCATAACGAGCTCGACTCGAAATCGAGTTGGCGGTAACACGCCACGTGGGTTCGAATCCCACCTTCTCCGCCACATGACAGCACTTTTCAGTGATGAAAGGTGCTGTTTTTTATTTTGCAGAGAAAATTACTAACTTTTTTGAATGCTTGATTTTTGCGTACCCCTTAGCGTACCCCAAACAGGTTGTCACAGGTCAGACACATTGTGAATAAACCGGTCCATTTGGACTGAGCTTTCCATACGCATCGCCTCGCTGACATGAGCATATTTTGCCATGGTGAACGATGCGGTAGCGTGTCCGAGATTGGCCTGTACGGTCTTGATGCTGTCGCCGTTTTCCAGCGAAACGGTTGCGAAGGTATGCCGGAGATCGTGAAAACGGCACTCCGGAAAACCAAGCTCACGGACAATATCCTTGAACCGCTTGTAAACGGTGACATGAGCAAGATGCCGTCCGACCTCGTTGGTGAACACCAGATTGTCGGGATTGTCCCATGCACTGCCGGCGGTCTGCGCCCAGTGCTTCTGCTGTTCACGCTGACGATCAAGAATACGCATTACGGTTGGGGCTGGTTTGATGATGCGCGACTTTCTGCTTTTCGGTGAGGAAAATACGTAGCCTTGTCCTTTTTCGGGGAGCTTGACAAGCTGCCGCCGGACAAAGATGATGCCTTTCCGAAAATCTACATCAGGCCAGCTCAATCCGATCACCTCGCTCTGCCTCATTCCGGTAAACAGTGTTACCAGAATAAGATTGGCATCGGGGTGGTTGAGCTCCTGTAATCTGCGAATGAGCAGCATGATCTCGGGCGTTTCCAGCGGGGTAATGCCCGGGTCCAGACTGCGCGGCAGACTGCAATGCTCCGATGGATTATGCCGCAGATAGCCGAGCGTTACGGCCTGCTGCAAACAGCGGTGCATGATGCCGTAAATATTCTTTACGGTCTTGGCGGACAAACTTTCCTGTGCAAGCGAATTGATGAACTTCTGTATCTGCGCAAGGGAAAGCTCGTCCAGTCTGTGATTGCCCAGTACCGGCACAATATGATTGTGTGCATAGCTTTTGTACTGGCTGATGGTCAAGGGGGAACGTCCGGTCAGGTATTCGCTGAGCCATATGTTGATCCATTCACTGTATTTCATGGAGCATGGGGCGACATAGGAGCCGGTGTCAATATCGTTTGTAATCTGACGCAGACGTTCGCGGACTTCTTTCTGCGTTTTGCCGTAAACCGAGCGCCGGATAGATTTTCCCGTTCGCTCGTCTGTCCCGGCGGTATAGCGGCCCTCCCACGTTCCGTTTGGCCGCTTGCGGATATTGCCGCTGCCGGACGCACTGCGGCAGTTTTTTGTGCGTGCCATAAATAAGAACTCCTTTCTGCTGGCACATGAATGCACTTCGTATTTACAGTATAGCATAGGACGATATGCGTTCATAGCCCAGCAGAAAATTTAACAATTTTCCTTAATGTTGTAAAAACGGTACATGAGTCAATGACTGGTCATCTGGTCGATCCACTCCAGCACCTTGCTTTTCGGCGCGATTTTACGCTTGCCGATATGGAGTGTAGGAAAGGAGTCGCAGTTCAGCAGCTGATATGCGCCTGCACGGGAAATGCCGAGCATTTTCGCAAGCTGTTCGGCGTTCAGCATTTCGGGATAACTGTCAAAAGCATCAGGGTTCATAGAAACACCTCCTTCCGTCTAAAAATATAGTTCCATCGGTATTCAGCCGCCGATGGTCGCTGCTGATCCTCTCATTCACGTAACGGGTTGCAGCTTTCCGGTGCTTGCTTTCACGGAGCACACCCGGGTTTAGATTGTCAAGGTACAGAAAACGGAGTATCACTCCGTTCGAGCGCACAGAAGAAACAATGCGTTCGAACGGGGTGATACTTTTTTATCGGCGGAGCATATCGAGAAGCGTGAGAATGACAGCTTCCGCCGCGATAAGCTCATCACGGGTAAACGACGTTTTGAAAGCATATCTGATGTCGGAAACCCCCAGTAAGTAGTCTACGGATACATTGAAAAAATGCGCCATATCGACAAGCGTATTATCCGGCGGATTGCGCAGACCGTTTTCATACGTTGAAATTGCCGCCTTGCTGACGGAAAGGGAACGCGCCAGAGTGGTCTGCGTCATGCCTTTTTCCATTCTCAGCTGCCGTAATCGTTCATATCGCATATCTCGTCTCCTTGGGATATAATGAAGGAATAATCCAGTTGTTTTTTATAGTTTAATCATAGCAGAAATCGGTTTACAGTTGGTCGACAAAGTTGACTATCTGTGGAATTGCAGAAATTTTTTCAGAAACGAAGGATACAATCTGTATTTGTCTGCAAAAAAAGAGCCTCCGCATAGCCGCTGAAGCCATGCGGAGAGCTCTGAAGGTGGAGATCAATAAAATCACATATCTTCAAACTTACGCAGAATATCCGATGGTATGTTCTCTTGATATCCCCAGACTTTGCTTTCACATTGAACAGTATTCTGACAGATAAAGGTGCAAATTGTCAGAATGAGCATTGACATTTGAGGCCGGAGACGTAGTTTCGTTGTAAGATTTCTGGTCATAGTTTTGTCCTGCAATAAATATTTTCCTAATAGTTGAAGAATGCAAATCATTATTATTGCCATTTGAATGCTTTTTCGCGCTTGTGAGTTGTCTAACAAGAATATAGAACACCAATAAAATATGAGTATTTCGCGGGCTATATATTGACTCCGTTTATTCTGTCTTAGATTAGTAATTCTATCCGGTGTCTCAACTGGCGACTGCAACCATACTTCACACGATGCGGCGATTGCAAAAATCAGTAGTATTTTTTCATTTACGTTTTGCACTGACCATATGCTCATACAAAATATACAAATGGTTGCAATGACACAATTTCGATAAGTGCAACAATGAATGCCGCCTGCGAACCTTCGAAGAATGGCAAACGCAGCTGCAAATATCAGTGAGAGGTGAATCGTGCCGAAGCATATGTAGGTAATTAATACCGCGGCTAACAGTGTGGTCAAATCTTCTAAAACTGCAAGTATTGCAAAATGGATAATGGAATAGTGTTTGGATAAATCCATTGATTTTGCAATATGGGTGGATAATTTTTCCGCAATTTGTTTCACAGCTAATCCTCATTTCCTCTTGATTTGTCATTAGTTTACCATATGCGAACTATTAATTATATTGGTTTTGAAAAGTGAACATTTTAGACGCAAAAGTGCGTATTGAAATTGTGTTGTATGTAATGATAATATATAATATATATGTTATAAGGAGACGTTTGGATGATGAACTTAGGATATGTGATATCCGCTGTTGGACCGAATATAATCGAATGGCTTTGTTTGGACAAATTACTTCATCGCAAGAACATATCAACTCCTGTTATGCTTCTTTTTGCAATTGGTTCTGGTATCATTATTGCACTTCAGACGCAATTTGCATATGATTTGATACTTAATTCTATAGTTTCAGTTCTTTCCATTTTTCTGTTTACCTTTTGTTACCGAGAATCTTGGATTTATCGTTTATTCACTTCTTTATCAATCTATGTGATTGCTGTCATCGCGGAAGGAAGCAGTTATCTAATTGCACGTATGTTTATCCCTATCGATATGATGCAGCCAAACCGCGCATCAAACTTTACTTTAATTACCTTTTGCGGTGTAGCAATTGAAGCTATTTATATTACAATAGCGTTGTGCATGATTAAAAGTTACAAAAAGCGAAGTCATGTAATGTCTATATTTATCCTGTTTCTGATTGTGGTGTTGGCATATGCCATGATATTCTTAATTGTCACCTTCGTAGACACCGCCTACCTCATTCCGGCGCTTATTCTGTCGGCGCTGCTGATTGCGGCAATTGCGGGGTGCATTTACCTGTTCACCGACCAGCTCCGTGTGCAGCGGGAGCGGCTTCAGCTTGCGAATTTGGAAGAAATGCTGCAGGACCAGGTCAAGCACTACACTGCGCTTTACGAGGCCAATCGGCAGGTCGCCGTGCAGCGGCATGACCTGAAAAACATTCTTCTCAATGTGCGCAGCTATATTCAGGTCGGGGAATATGAAAAACTGGACAAGTACGTTGCCGGTTTTCAGGAAAAAGTACAGCCGTCCACGTTGATTGACAACGGTATGCCGTTTATTGATGCGGTCCTGTCCGCGAAAATGGCAGAACACGCGAAAATCCCGTTTGAAAACGATATTTCGATGCTGACGCTGGAGAAAATCAAACAGCCGCAGATCGCGTTTATTCTGGCCGGTGCGCTGGATAATGCGATTGAAGCCTGCGAAAAGAGTGCAAAGCCGTTTATCCGGGTGCATATCGGGCAGCATGGACGCATGATTTCGCTGGTCGTGGAAAACGCCGCAGACCAGCCGGTGCGAACCGCGGGTGACAGGCTTCTCACCACCAAGGCGGATAATAAAGCGCACGGCTACGGCGTGAAAAGCATGATGCAGATGGCCGAGCAGCTGCACGGTATGCTCACATGGCGGCAGGAAAAACAGGTTTTCACGCTTTCTGTGCTGATGCAGGATATTGGGGCGTAAATGGGGGAATTTCAGGTTGAATATTATCATCTGTGACGATGACAAGATACAGGTAAAGCAAATCGAACAGTTTCTTTCCGTCCGCGAGGGATATACGATTTTCTCGTTTCATTCCGGCGCAGAGCTGCTGCAATACGGCCCGCCCGCGTGTGAAATCGCAATTCTGGACGTAAAATTACGGGACACGCTCGGCACACGGCTTGCCGAAACGCTGCGCAAACGGTATCCGGAAATCGACATCATTTTCATTTCGTCGTATCCCCAGTACGTCACGAGCGCGTTTCATGTGAAGGCATCGCAGTTCCTGATCAAGCCGATCAACCGGAAAACCTTTCTGGCAGAATTCGATTATATTCTTGCGGAACGCGGCTCGCGGCATTTTCGGTGGGTGGTCAGCAATAAGTCCTCGATTTATTCCTTGCTTCCGAGCGAGATACTGTATGTCGAGGCGTATCATCGGCACCTGTTTATCCATACGGCAAAGCAGAAAATCACGATCTGCGGCAAGCTGAAAGATGTCTGCGAGAAACTGGAAGGCTACGGTTTCGTGCTATGCCATCAGGGGTTTCTCGTCAACACGAGATACATCGAGCGCATCGACGGGGACACGATATACCTCACCGGCGGCGACAGCGTTCCCATCAGCTCCCGCAAGCGGAAAGGGTTTATAGAGCAGTATTCGCAGATTATCAGCAGGCATCAGATAGATACATTGTAAGCAAGGGAAAAGGCCGGACTTGATAAGTCCGGCCTTACTTTGTGTCATTATGCGATCACGCAATTTTCTTCGTCCTCAGTCCCATCGCCCGTACCTGCAATTCCTGCGAATACAGGCGGAGGGTATCGAACTCGCTGTCGGTTTCGTCAAGCTGACGGCGGAAAAGTTCCTCGAACCGCTGCTTTTTCTCCTCAAGCTCGCGAATACGCTTAACCCAGCGTTCCAGAATAGCGGGACTTTGCGTACCGTTGTTGATGAGGTGCGCGGCACGTTCCTCGTACTCCTGCGCTTCGCGGCGCACGAGCGCGTAAAACTCGGCGGTCATTTTCTCGCGCTGCTTATCGTCGTCCGCAACGTAAAAACTGTTCACCACAAGCGGCTTGTCACTGCGGTTAGCCTCGTTCAGTGCTTCAAGAAAGTCCTCAAAAAGGTCTACCTTGTGCATCTGATGGCGCGGCACGAAGTACAGCTTGCCGTAAATCGAAATTGGCAAAGCGTCCAGTGACGCAAGGTAATGCGTTACGATCGTGTCGATCTGACTGCGGCCGAGGCAGTTGCGGTAAATCTCAAACCGCTGCTCCATCTCGTGGCAAAGCTGTGGGACATCAACGGTCGTATCGTTCTGTTCAATATTGCAGAACATGGCATCGCGGTCGCGGTCATAGCACACATTCGCCAGTTTCTCGTACTGATTGGTGCTCAAACCCACAGTTTCGCGCACCAGTTCGCGCGAATAGATCTGTCCATCGCGCATATTGTCGCGGCAGTAGATGCGGAAAATCTCCTGCGAGCCGTGGCTGTTCTGTGTGATGCTGCGCGTCACACGGCCCGTCGCGTTACGGAATGCGTCCACGACCGAAATGCGCCGCGCGGCATACGGGAAGTTCATGGACAGGCAGATGCGCGTGAAATCGTCCTTGTCTACCAGCACATCGGCCAGCGAATAATAGACAAATTTTCCAAGAAGCTGGTTTTCGTCAAGGTTTTCACCCTGAACGATCATAAAATTGTTCTGGTTATTCATAAAAGTTCTCCTTTAACAGATTTTTTGTGCGGCAAAATAGTCATCAATACCGTTGCAGGTTTCGTTCCAGAGAAGCGTCCGACACGGAAGTCCGCAGTCGGCAATCATCTGCCGCAGCCGCTTTCGTGCGGCTACAACTTGCGGATTGCGCAGCTTATCCATATCAAACGCCTCGTAAACGACAGTCAAATGCAGGTTTTTCAGCGTTTCCGGCAGATATTTGATTGCAGATACGCCGGGCACGCAGAGAAACAGCGTATCGCCGGACAGTGCACTGGCGGCATCGCCTTTCAGCGGTCCTTCGGTGATAACGGCGGTAGCTTTTGCACGATTGCCGGTCACATGAACCCAGCTTCGCGCAGGTGTGCCGCAAGGCTTTCCTGCACTGGACAGCCAGACATATTTCATACGCTCGGCACTGTCGCGGCGGATTTGGATACCCTGCATGCGTCCGTCCGCATCGCGGACGGGAATCAGCAGACCGCTGTACGCGCAGAGCCGCCATGCACCGTCCCGAAAATAAAATCCGGGGACACCATTGAGGTCGAAACAGGCGGAAAGCTGCGCGGCAATGCTGTCGCGCAGTTCTTTTCCGTCTGCAAGGGTGCGGTAGCTGTTTCCGCGGATTTTCCGTTCGGAAAGACCGCGATGCAGCAGGTTTTGGTGATGTTCTGCGGATAACGGCAGCAGCCGAAGCATTGCACGATACACCGCGTCACGCTGTTCGATTGATGCAGGTTCGCGTTCCGGCGTTTTCGGAACATTCGGCAGAGGAAAATGCAGCATCCGGTCAGCTTCCAGTTCGTGATACGCATTTGCATAGGACAAGCCGGTGCGCCGCGCGTACAGGCTTACCGCATTTCCGTGCGCGCCGCAGTGAAAGCAATGGTACTGCTCGGTATCGGGATAAAGGTACAGCCGCCGCTTGCCTTCGCCGCAGAACGGACAGTTGATATGCACGGTTTTCCCCGTGTTCCCCACGGAAAGACCGCTTTTGCGCGCGGTTTGCAGAATTGGGAAAGTGATAAGACTCATACGTCACCCTGCTTTCTGCTGCATCGGTTCAGCCGCCTGCACCTGCAAGGTCTGGCCGCTGACAACGCGCGTCAGAATAAGCTGACCGGCGTGCTGCGCCGCGCCGAGGTCGCAGAGCGATTCGGAATTGTCCACGAACAGCGGGTAATTCCGTCCGCTGAGCCGTGACAGCAATTCCACAACCTCCAGTCCGCAGCGCATACGCTCGGACAGCGAAAGCTGCACATAATCGCGGCCGTCGTAGGTCAGCTTGAACACATCATGCACTTCGCCGCTGGATTTGCTGGTTTCGATGAGCTTTAGCGCGGCCTTGTGCATTTGCAGCGGCGCAAACAGAAGCTGTGCGCGTTCTGCCTGATAGGCTTTGGCGGCGGTCAGTTTGTCGTTTAAAACAGCGATTTTCGCATCAAGGTCGCTTAATGCCTGTTTCTGCCCTTGCGGCAGACCGGAAAGCAGCTTGCAGATAGCATCAATTTCGCTTTCCAGACGGCCTTTTTCGGCGGCAAGACTGCTGTACTGCGTCTGTTCCTCGGCAGTCAGACCACCGAGAACACGCACCGCCGTCAGTTCTTTGATACGCGCCTTGATGAGTGCTTTCTGCTGGTCTGCGGTGCTTGCGGACGAGATTTTCTGCAATTCCTGCTCCAGACGAGCAATTTCAGACGCTTTCCATGCGGTGAACTGTTCCTGGTGAGCTTTTTCCTGTGCGGCAAGTGTTTCGGCCTGCTGCCGCAGCGCTGTTCCGTCTGCGCGTATCTTCTGCAACCGCTGACGATAGGCAGACTGCACCTCGGATAAGCCCTGTGCGTCCATGCGCCGCAGGCAGGTCGGACACGCGCCCTGTTTTTGCAGGTAGCCGAGCCGCGCACTGTCATCGCTGTACCGTCCGTACAGTATTTGCAGGTCAAGCTGCATTTTCTGCAACTTTGCGGTGCTTTCGGAAGCATAGCCACGGGAATGTACCGCTTTCAGCCTGTTTTGCAGTTCGGAACGCGCCGTTTCGGCGGAATTATCCTGTACCGCGTCATACTGCGCGGACAGTTTTTGCAGTTCCGCGTCTATCGCGGAAAAATCCTGTGCGTTCTGCCTTTTCTCCAGTGGAGCAAAGGCTGCCGCAGCGTGAGCAAGCCGAGCCTGCTTTTCGGCAAGGTCTTTTTGCAGCTTTGCACGCTGCATTTCGGTCTGCTCCATCTGTCCGTTCAGCACCAGACGGTCCTTCTCGAGTTCTTTCAGTTCCTCGCGGCGGGACTTGACATAGGTTGCCGGAACGGCAATCGCTTCGTCTTTCAGCAGTTCGCGCATGGTTTCGCTGAGTTTGCTCAGCACGGTTTCGTGCGATACGGGAGCAAGGTACTGCTCAATGAGCTTTCTTCCATCCCCGCCGAGAACTTCCGCGAAGTACAGCGGATTGAGCAGCGAAAGAATAAGGTCCTTACTGCCGAATCGTTCCGCGAAACGTTCCTGCGTGGTAGTCGCGCCGTCCACGGAAAGCACGGTGCGGCCGTTCTGCCGGATACGGTGAACAGTATGCGTCTTGCCTTCATCGGTGCGCAATACAGCTTCCACCCACATCATGGCCGCGCCGCTGTGGTGCAGCCGGTCTAAGTCGCGCCCGCCGAAATACGGTGCGCCGGTCAGCGCAAACGCGATCGCGTCCGCAATTGAGGATTTGCCCTGATAATTGTGTCCGGTGATTTTGGTAAGCGGCCCAAGCGCCCAGCTGTTCTCGCCGGAAAAGCCGCGGAAATCGCAGAGGGAAAGCCGTGTGATAACAAAACCAGTCATGTTCTTCACTCCTTCACACCGCCTGATAGTCTGTCAGTTCGTAGTAATTGCCATTTGCGCTGTTTCGCTGCACGATAGACGCGGTTTTCAGAGAAATACCGCCGGTCAGGCCGGGTTTTGTGCCATAACTGAACGCTTTCAATGTATGGCCGTCCGGCGTGGTGAGGTCAACCCAGACCGCGTTCGGATAGCTGCCCATCGGTGCGGGCGTAAGGCCGTTTACAAGGTAGCAGTTCGGTGCATTATTGCTGTTCTGCGCGGTGCAAAGTCCCAGCTTTTTCAGCTTGTCGACATAGTATCGCGTGAGTTCGGCGGGGTTCGCAATGCGTTTTCTCTCGTCCAGCGTCGCCCATTTGGCATCGAAAAGGTACAGATACCGTCCGATGCCCCAGAGAACAGCGGCACGCTTGAAGCTGTCCGAAATACCGCCCTTGATGCTCTCAAAGTCGGTGTTTTCCGCGCCGTCGATTTTCTCGATCCACTCGCGCTTTTCCTCGTCGTAGATGGAAAGACCGCAGAGCTGTGACGCGACCGGCGTGCGGTCGGCTTCAGGATTTTCGCCGCGGGACGGCTTGGGAATGTACTGGTGCCACGGAATGTAGCGCGTGCGCCAGCAGAACGGGCCGACTACATGATCGAGCCGTGTCTGAATGGCGCGGCTGGTGATGTACGGCACCGCCAGACCGGAACGTTGGTGTACCTTGGTGACACGCCACTCCACATCAGCGGAGGGAAACGGCTCACTCAATCTGCGGTAGAGTTCAGAGGCATTCATGCGGCACCTCCCAGAAAATCCGAAAGGGTTTTGCCGGACGCAATCAGCACGTTTTCGTAGTAATACGCCGGTGTCTTGTCTTTCAAATGCTCGAACAGCTCACGCGCGCCGAGGTTCAGCCGCGTCTGCTCCGTTCGGTAATAATCATCACCGAACGGAACGGCCATGACACGGTGCAGAAGCGTCCGCAGTTTGCGGGGCGTGTCGTAGCCAGTGAACACGTTTGAGCCGACACACAGCGAAAATCCGCTGACATTGGGAAACGGGCACTTGAACAGCGCAGTTTCCGGTGTCAGTTCGCCCTGATCGGCGACCGCAAGCCGGAAATTCTGTAATCTGCCGCTGTTTATCGTGCAGGACAGCAGAAGCCGAGGCACGGGAAAGTTCTCGTAAGCGGTGTTGTGATAGAAAACGTCGTAGCAGCCGCAGTCGCTTGCAAGCGTCACGGTCCACTGCTCCTTGTGCGCGGTGAGAGCCACGCAGTTTGGCGGCAGCAGACCGCTGTGCAGCGGCGGTGCGTAGGTGTGCTGACGAATTGCCCGCATCAAGTCCTCGTTTTCGATGAATTTGACGCTGCGCAGACCGTTCTGGTCGATACATTCGGTCTTTACCTGCGTTTGCAGGGGGTCGAAATGCAGAATGGCTTCTCGGATCATGTTACGCCGCCTCGCTTTCTGTAAGCTGCGGAAAGACGATCGGTTCACCGGTCAGCATATTTTGGTGTTCCAGCCTTGCTGTTTCCAGTGAAAAGTACGCCATGACCTCTAAAATGCCGTTCAGCAGATTGCGGAGGTCATAGAACTGTTCGCAGTAGATCCAGACGGACAGGCCGAAGCCACGTTTGTGGTGCGTCTGCGCAACAACTCGAAAACAGCAGTTGTATGGGCAGGCATCGAGCAGGATGTCGTAAACATCATTGCAGATTTCCTGATAATACGGATCGTTTTTCAGGCGGATACCCAGATTATCTGCGTGTTTTTGCACCTGTGCAAGACAGCGGCGAATGACCGCGTCCGAGAAGTACAGACGCTCACAGGTTTCGCTTTCGTCCCAGCGGACATCAACGAAATCCGCCGCTGCTTCGAGCAGTTCCCACCAGTTGGCGTAGAGAAAATCTTCATCGCAGTCGATGCTGCTGCCGCAGTTTTCTTTGTATGCTTCCAGTCGTCCGGCGTGATAAAAAGACTGCACGACCGATAACTGTTTCAGCGCATACGTCAGTTCTTCGTAATATTCCATAAAGTTCTCCTTATTTCTTTAGACAAAATCACAGTCTGCTTGTACTGAGGGACGGGTATTGACCGCCTGCTGATACAGACCGAGGGCAGAGCAACCGCCGTCGGCCTGTTCACCGCGTTCGATCAGTGCGTCAATACAAGTCTGGTCGAATGCGTCCATATCGAGATCATCGATCGACACGTTTTCTCCGTTCAGCAGAGGGAAAATGACCCTTTCAAGCAGATAAGACTCCCCGATGTAATCATCAGGGAGTCCTTCCGCAGAGGGCAGTTCCGCAAGGGCATTAACGAATAACGAGAGGTTTAATTTCGACATAGATACTCCCTCCGTTCATCACGCCGCCCTCCGTCCGGAGAGCAGCGGTCTGACGTTTACGGTTCGGCCGGAGAATGTCGTCATGCGGGTGACGAGTTCTCCGGCGGCCAGAATGTTGTACAGCATACACAGCACGAGCGTTGCCGCCATGATGTTCGCTGTAATGGCCTGCGGCGCAGAAACAGACGCTTCCGC
>ERZ1673722.2808-NODE-2808-length-13613-cov-29.777917_pt1 | contig 13613 bp, 30 predicted proteins | sample MGYA00580222_ERZ1673722 | MGnify/ENA primary metagenome ERZ1673722 (study PRJEB41218, sample SAMN15661750) | gut metagenome | host: Homo sapiens | place: Canada: London | collected 2015-08-20/2019-03-30 | study: EMG produced TPA metagenomics assembly of...
AGGATGAAGATGACGAAGATTCGGAGGACGAAGAAGAAGACGAGGATGAAGATGAGGAAGACGGAGATGAAGAGGATGAGGATGAAGATGATGACGGGGTAACCCCTGAGGACCTGGCCGGCATGGACTTCGAAGCTCTAGAGGACCTCTGCGACGACAAAGAACTCGAAACTGACCCCGACGAATTCGACGAGGAGGACGTGGAGAAACTCCGCAAGGCGGTTGCCAAGGAGCTGGGCATCACTCTACCCAAGGCAAAGGCCGCTTCCAAGAAGGACACCAAGAAGAATAAAAAGTAAGGGTCCTTCCGACTATAACAATTCATGAGGGCTGCTATACTCTTAATTAGCTGAAGATAATACCTGGTAAAGATGACATCAAGTTCATTCATTCAGGTCAGCCCTCTTTTTAATCAAAAACCTTAATCAATAAAAGATATGGCAACCAAGAAGAAAGACAAAGCAGCTGAGGCAAAGGCTGAAGCAAAAGCAGAAACGAAAAAAGGCGGTAAGAAAGAACTGACCGCAGAAGAGAAGAAGGCCAAACGAGAGGCCATGAAGGAGCGACTCAAGAACCGGGCACCTGGTCAGCGACCCAACAGCAAACAGTGCGATATCATCGACCTGGGCGGTGGCAACGTTGCAAAGACCTTCGCCATGAACGTACGGAAGTACGGCGTTCTCATCACCTCAGTGGTTACCGACAAGGACGGCAAGGTTATTGCTGTCTCGAATGCAACCATCCCAGGAGTATCCGTCAAGTCCAAGAAGGAGCACGGCACACTGGTCCCGAAGATGCCCGGCATGGGTAAGAAAGGGAAGGCAGCCGATGCAGAGGATGACGAAGAGGACGAAGACGATGAGGAATAGGCACACGACGCAGCCTAACCAATTCGGACATAGTTTTTGAGTCATACAGGGGAGGCCATCCGAAAACAAAGGGTGGACCTCCCCACTTTGTATAGGTATATGCAAGAAGACGATGAAATTATATACCTGGCATTATGTAATCAACTGCAATCATATCAGCTATTGCTAGAGGAAGAAAAAGACATCACCGAAGAAAATAGACTGATGGCAGAGTATATTATCTCTAGAACTGAGCAATTGATTGAAATATATGCCCAGAAAATAGGAAGTGACACCTTTATTCAAAGACCTCAATGGGACAATTTAACTCCTCCGTAAAAGGGTTGATATATCGGATTAAGGATATGACCCGATTGATTCAGGACATTGATGCTCAACTATCAGTGCCAGGATTATCCCCCGGAAAAAGGCAATCTTTAATCAAAGATAAGACCCTGAAATTAGGTAAGGTCAAGGCATTAGTCAAAAGGGTAGAAGACCTGGCTAATGGAAATATCTTAACCATAACCTTTGAAAACAAGGGCACTGGGGAAAGATATAGGATTATATACACCAACATCTCTCAGGATGATGCCATTGCCCATCTGAAATTGATGGCATATCTTCGGGGAATAGAAATAATCATCTCAGAGATAAAGGAAGTGCAGACCAAAAACTCCATGACCAAACTATAAACATGCAAAGGTAATTCAAACTCATTTTTAATCAACTCAACAACAATGGCAAAGGACATTAGCAAGAAAGACCTGGCAGCAAAGAAAGCTCGCCGGGCTCAGAAGGAAATGCTGGCCTACATGGAAGAGAACAATCTCGACCCCAAGAAAGACTGGACAGGCCACAAGAAACACGGTAAGAAAATCCAGGCATGGATTGACGTTATCAACCTCGGAAACAAGAAGGCCCGGGAACTCAATGAGGAAAAGGCCATCGAGAAGTCTGAGAAGAAAAAGAACAAGAAGCCGGAAGCCCATCCCAAGAAGGAAGAGGTAACCAGCACTCCGAATGCCTACGACTATCCTACGGTAGATGGCAAGGAGATGACTTCGGACCAGAAGAAGAAGTATCGCCAGAAGATGCGTACTCTTCTGAAGACGATGTCGAAGGAGAAGGCCGAAGCAGAAGGAAAGAAGTATGCTGCAGAGCTGGCTTCAGGTTCGACTACTGTTCCAAAGAATGAGAAGGCAAAGAAGGAAGAGCCGGCCAAGGAAAAGAAGGCCGAGAAACCTGCCAAGGAAGGCAAGGACAAGAAGAAGAAAAAGAAGGCAAAGAAAGAGGAGGATTAAACCGATAGGCAATCAGTGAAACTTCTCATGCCCCGAATACACGAGTGGTTCGGGGTTCTTTGTTGAATATACCTATACAACACCACTGAATTTAATTTGCATATTATAATAATAAGTATTATATTTGCATAACGAAATATTATAAAGATGAAAATCAACCGAGGCTGTATTAAACTGAAATTGCAAAGGCATCTATCTGCCCAAGAAATATGGAATCAGATTATGGATGTGCATATTCAGGCGCTGGAATCCCTTTTAGAGGATAAGAGCTTAGATAAATGGAAAATTATATTCCCTTGCTACGGAACTTCTCTAGAAGCGGTAGAATCAATGGCAAGGGAATATATAGAAGCCTTCAAAAGGGTTCAAGGCAATATGTTCAACGAAAGATATGAGGATGTTGAAACTATGTTGGTAACCGGATTAAACCAAAGATGGTTCAATACTATCATGAGTACACTCTATATGATGGAAGAGGACTTAATGGAAATGAGTTCTGATTCCGTCTTCACTCTCTGGGATATTTTCTTCACATGCCAGGCATTGCGTAAAGAAAATAATGTGGTAGCTATGGGACTTAACACTTTCGAGCTTAAAGGACAGTAAAGATGAAAGACACAATTAAAATCACAGGCTCATCAAGGATTGAGAAGGTTATCTTTGATGACGAGACAAGGGACATTGAGATAACCTTCAAAGGGGAAAAGGTATACCGGTATAATTCGGTATCTGAATTCGACTTCAGAATGTTCAAAGAGGATATCCAAAACGGAGAATCCGTTGGGAAGTCCTTCGAGAAAAGAATCAGGAATAAATACGCAGGAGTAAGATTATGAAAAGGTATTACACTCCAGACGGGGAACCCGATGAAGCTAAGACCCTTTGGGTAGCAGTAAAGAAAGGTATTATAGGGGTATCAGTATTCTGTGCAATATGCGTATTGTGGGATACTAAGACAGTTCCCCCTACTCCCGATGCTACTCCTCACTGGAAAAACTGGGATGAATCAAGACACTTATCCGAGGTAAAGAGCTATGACTACAAAAACGGTATCATTCACTATCGGGATGAATCTACCGGAGAGAGACCCAGGGAGTTAAATCTTCATGGGTCTTCTGGCAGTTATGGTTCTGGTATAACTCTGCAAGTATCAGGTGCATCAGTACACCTGGATATGGATGTGGAAGAACTCATGGACCAGTTAACTGAGGATGTAGATTTTTACGAGTACTTCGAACGAAATATGGATTGATATGGCAGGTCGGATTAAATTCAAAGTAAACAAGTACGTTCACGGTTCAAGAAGCAAGGATGTATTTGAATTCAAGCCTAAAGCTCAGATTATATTCGAGGGTAAGAGGATTGGTCAGATAATTGACACAGAGGTATACTTCTACATAAGTGTAAAAGACCCTACCCTAAACTACATACCTGAATTGTGGGGAAAATTCTCTACTCATCAGGAAGCAAAGGAAGCAGTAATAACTCAGGCAGAATATATCTGGAAAACACTAAACATTTATCACCCCCTTAAAACATTAGCACCAAACTACGGATTATGGGAAAAGAAGTAAAGAAACCGACAAACAGCTGGGTATGGAAAAAGATATTCGGTGTAACCCTATTGGGATGGATGAATATCCTGATATTTCAATGGCTATTCATCCGGATATCTTATAATTGGGTATATGTAGACCCTGACAAAGATGAAGATGCTAGAATAGATGATTTCTGGGATGATGAGAAACAGCAGTTTGTTGCAAAAACTTTCTACTACTATGCCATTATCGGGTGTATTATACCTCTAACTGGGTGGTGGGGAGACTATGTAATGCCGTTCAAATTCAAAGGTCGGTTAACTAAGGTAAAAGAATACTACGAATGAGTACAGTAGACTTCAAAGCTGCTTGTGCAGCTCATAGGAAATGTTGCCCATATAAGGCAACTCCATCTACAAAATGTAAAGTGGAGGACAAGGATAAGGAGAATTTATATGAGAGGTATAAAGGTAAATGTGGGGCTAATGTAGAAACTCCAGATGGTAAATGTCCTATCAAGGATTGCTACTATATGGCTAAGTTCAAAAGAACACTCAAGAAGTTATCCGAGAAGTAAACTAACCTATACCTTGTACGTACCAGAAAAGTAGTTGCAAAATTATTTGCAGGGATAAATATTTATATCTATATTTGCATAAACAATAAAAGGGAAAAGCCACAAGAGGTTAACACACAGAAGCCAAGAACACAACCTCAAAGAAATTGATAAAAATATTTGCATATATAGAAAAGTTCCCTTATATTTGCATTAGGAAAAAGAAATAATAAAACACTTTTAATTTATTGTAAAACCTTTAACATTGTTAGTCATGAAAAAGAACAAGAAAATTCAGGCTCAGAAAATCGAAAAGACCAACCTGGTAGAGGGAATCAACAACCTCATCGAAGAAAAGACCCAGAAGGTTGAGAAATCCAAGGAGGCTCTGAAGGCCGAGGCTAAAAAAGAGAAAACTCCTGAAGCGGCCAAAGAGAAGAAGGTCAAGAAGACCCAGAAAGAGAAACTGGTCGATAAGACCAAGAAAAAGGTCGAAACCAACCTCATCGAGGAAGTGGTAACGAAACGGGAAGTCAAGTACATCTATCCGGCAGACTGCGAGGACACTCTTTCCCGGAAAAAGTTCCGGCAGACGGTCCGAAACAAGATTCATCAGCTGGAGCTGGCAATGCTCCGAATCGAGGACCAGGACTCCAAGGAGTTCAAGAAAGCAAAGAAGGAGTACCTCGAGTACAAGAACCAATTCGTCAAGGAATCCGTTGCAATCTAATCTTTCATAGTAGGAGAGGGGCCCGGCCCTTACGTCCTGGGCCCCTTAGTATAACAACACTTTAATGATATGAAAGATTATGGTTGTCGGCTTACCTGAGAAAGCAATTCAGAAAGTAGACAAGGAATTGCTAGAATTACACAAAGAAGTTCTTAAGTCATATCTCACACAACGGAGTCTAAAGCACAAGTACCAAAAGAAATTCTTTAAGATATACGACCACTACATTACGGAGAAGAATATAAGAAGGTTTTTCTTCCGTTCTGCTAAGCTGTTTGTATATGCTTTAGTAACGGACCGATTGGATGAGATTGAAAACTATGTACCCGTAAAAGATAAGAAAAAGCATGTTTCCAGAAAGAGTAAAAAGCGTAACGCTTGATAAGTCCAGGATTACCTATTACCTTCAAACTCAGGAAGGGGTGCAAACCCGTACTGAATGTCCCATAAATCCTGAATTATATCAGGTAGAGGATTTAGCCTTTAATTGCAGTGTAAGGTCTAATCAGTATCTTCCGGATTATGCAATCAAAGGGTATTTCACGGTAGATGAGAATTTACAGCACCCGGTATTCATTGAGAATACAAATGGGCCTCACCTATTATATATCACGGGGATTCCCAGGAATCTTCCTGAGGTAGAGAGGAATAGGTTTAGGTTCCAGGAACATATTTGGTTATCATACTGGGAAGATAAGCATATAGGCTACCTTTTCCAGGTGGTAACTAGAGAACAAGCATTAACTCACTTAATAAACCAATAATAAATCAACTTACAAAATACAAAGCACTATGAAAACTCTGGAGTATGTAAAGCAATTCAAGTTGGACCGGGAACATTACAACTTTAACCGGGAGAAATTTATGGAGGCCTTCGGTCAGGAATTTAAGGACCGAATTGAGGCAACCATTACAGCCTGTAAAAAAATGCAGGTGCAGTTCACCTACGAAAAATTCCTCCATGCCGTAAAAGAGCAACAGGATAAATTCTGGAATATTTCCAACAAGAAAGTTGGGGAACCTTTTTCGGAAGGTTTATTCTCTGCATTCTTTGCCCTTCATGTTATACCTCTACGGGCAAGTCTTTTCCCTAACATTCATGCCAAATTAGAGGAGAAGAGGAGAAAGGCAATTGAAATGGATGCCAAGATTAAGGCAGAACTGGAGGCTGCTGAAAAGAAACGGCAGGAAAGGGAAAGAAAATGGAACCGGTTGTAAATGCTCTGATGACATACGCAATAGCCAAAAGCTTGGCAAAGCAATCCAAGCAGGTGGGTAATAAACCCAAGGGAAGAAGTAAATCCTAATAATACAAGACTCTAAAGTTACTAAGATTTTATGAAGACCCTTTTAGAGATAGCAAAATTGGTAGAGGATAAAATGGTAACCTTGTATCAGGAAGCCGGAGAAAATGAGGTAAACATGAGCTATTGCTTCAGACAAAGTTCTGTAACCATAGAAATGCTTTATCCTAAACCTGTGCATAAGCTGCTATCTGAACTTTTAGCTATGAGTAACCAGCTTAAATGCGAAAGTCATATAGCAGATTACAAGCTCCCAATAAGCTCATCAAGATTGAAGGTAAGCCTATTTCAGTGATCCAGCAACCTGACTATCAAAGAGTTAATTCAAAAAGGCCCTTACCCAATCGGGGCCTTTTTATTTACTTATCTTTGGATTAACTATTAGATACCAAAACTTAACACTATGAAAGAACAAAAGATAGTTCCAAGGTTTCCAAGAGGAATGGGAGTAACCCAATTAGCTCTACAGGCTAATGCTGGAGATGATGAAGCTCTCAAGAATCTGACCAAGTTCATTATCCATATCTGGATTGTCAACAACGGGAAATTATGGGCAAAGGTTTATTCCGTAAATGAACTCGCAGATTTCTTGAAATGTGAACCAGCAATTATTCAGATGCAAATGAAACAAACGTTTCTAGACAACGGTTTATTTGACCGTAGCAAGATGAATGAGATTGCTGATTCTCTTATGGGAGCTTGCATATCATGGGCACTTGAAGACCGTATGGAAGTAAGCCAGCAGGTTCAAATACTCAGGGATTCTCAGGGCGGAAGATATGCTCCATTCATCACCTCCGAAGTCAATAAGGCCCTTGGATTGAAACAGCAATCTACAACTTCTCTTCAGAGTTTAGTAAGGGCAGTAACTGGAGGGGGTACCGTGAATATCTTTGCTCAACAGAACAATCAATTCAATAATGGTGCCCAAGAAGAGCAGACTTTAACTAGAGATGAAGCCATGGAAATGATTCAAAGGGAGTTGGCTGACAAGGGTGGTATAAAGGAAATTGAATATGTAGAGAACCAATATGACTTCAAAGAACTACCAGTTGTAGTTGCAATCAAACAAGATGGCAACAGAGGTAAGAAAGAAGGATTAACCCTTAAAAACGGAGAACTCGATAGCGTAACAGGGGACTACCATGGTGCCTTAAAAGTTTTTGACGAAGACCATCACCAAATCCGACGAGAGATAGAAGAAGGAATAGCTTATGAAGAAGTAGACCCAGAAATCCAAGATTAGCCATTGATTTTTATTTGCATATTTGAAATATAATTATTAAATTTGTATAAACAAAAATCAAAAGGCTATGGATTTAATAATTAGACCCAGTAGCAATGACACTATAGCTATTGCTCTTGGTGGTAAATTAAAGGGAATAAAGGTTAAGAATTCCTGGGTAACTCTATATCTATCCCAAGATGATCTTTGTAAGATACAATATACCCTTGAAAATTATGATTATCAGGGTAAGTACTTAATATCATTCCTGGATAGATTTTTAAGTATTAAAAGTGAAAGTGAACAAGGAGAAGAGATTCAATTCAATCTATAACAAACACCTACTATGAAAGAAGTATTAAACGCAACTCAAGTAGTAAACCGAGTAAATCAACTTATCAATGAAGGTAAGAAGTTAAAGGTATTCGGTTTACCTTATCCACCTTATCAGGAAGACTTGGTCTTTACCGATGAGAGAATCAATCGGCAGGGTTGGCTATGCACCAACTCGAAGGTAACTTTATCAGCATCTGCCTGTGCTACCAAGATAAAGATACACACAATCACGGGTTGGTGCAACCTTTTCCAATATGTTGAAAACGGCAAATACATCGATACCCTCAGTGAAGACGGGAACTACGTCGGTATGCAGGTTATGGATGATATCTGCCCGGGAATGCTTTTGGGAGAGTCTCAGGAAGACAAATTGATAAATCTGGGTATGATTATAGATGTAATGGATGATGAAGATGAAGCTATTCGTACGGTAACAGTAGTTGGTACGGATTTCTTGGAAAGAAACTATCATTCATTAGCCAAAGAACCTTCAAGTTACTTTGTATTCGACAAAATCATGTAACACTTTTAGATATGCACACTAATCATCGCATAGCTCTTTTAATCAGGGCAAGCAGACTTTACTGCCACAGCATGTACCAGGAGTATGAACCTAAATATTACTCCACAATCAAAGAAGTAGTTCTCAACTTTACTAACAAACTCTTCGGTACAAAGAGTATTGAGAACAAGATAGATATCAAGGTATTGCCTCGGTTTGAGGATAATTACATAGGGGTAAATATAGCTATAGAGTTCCCTGATGAATCCGGTCTGGAGTTCGAGCTTTACAAGCAACCACTTATTCCGGAAGAAGATTACTACAAGCCGAGACCTATACCAGCTAAGGCCTAATAAATAAAGGGCCATTAAGACCTCTTATCTAGAGGTCTTTTTTGTGTTACTAAACTAAACTTACCTTTATAAGGATTAAAATCTCTAGAACCTATTCCTACTGCCTGATGCCGAAGTTTTTTTATTTGCATATTAAAAATATTATTGCTATATTTGTATAACGAAAGATAAATAATAAACCATAAATATAATACAATGGAAAAGAAAAAGATTAGGGACTTAGCAAAAGGGGAATACTTTATCCTGAATCCCATCGAAGAACCCAATGCCTCTCAAGTCTGGGTAAGAGGAGAATACATCAGGGAAGCTAAGAAATACAGTACCTACAAATGGGAGGACACTAATCATGAAACTCTCAGGAAAGGAGACAAGGAAGTTTACATAGGTTTTACCTTTTAACACTTACAACTATGGCACAGCAGAAAAGGTACAAATTGCTCATCTGGTTCTATCTCCACAATCACCTTCACAAAAGTATTCATGCTGCACATAGCATGGAGGTAGAACTAACCCGGAAAACTGAAGTTAGTGAATGGATAGATGAAAATGATGAGAGTATTGCAAAAGCATACCTCATTGACCGGGTTAAAGATACCCGAGAAACGGTAATAGAAAGAAATATAGAACGAACGATATACTAAAACTAAAGATTATGATTTACACAGTAGAAGACCTGATTGGAGTCTTGGAAGAAATGGACCCTCAGGCACCAGTAATGGTAGCAGTACAACCTATATGGCCATTTGAACACAGTATCACTGGTGTTATCAATGCTCAGAATGGGACGGTATACCTTGCATCCAAACAGGAAGGTTATTTACCCATAGAAGCTAAAGAAGCTTTCGAAGAGAATGGTATCCCTTTCTAACCTCATCTGACCTCTGATTTATATTTGCAAATATAGATTAAATTCATTATATTTGTAATATAGAAAAGAAATAAAATCGAATATTATGAAAGATTACAAAAAGGTATTGCTGGATGGGTTAAAGAAGTCGAGCAGGATTCAAGAAGAAGAGAGGGATTGCATTAAAGAAGCAATCAAAGAAACCTACCTTGGTATGGTAGAAGAGTTGGATGCCCGATTAGGGTTAGAACTCTTTGATTATCGGGTAGAAGTAAGATACTACTCTGATGGAATCCCGGAAAGGTTCAAACATACTCTCTGGGTTAAATTCTCGGATGAGACCATGCCCAAGATGTCTTTCAGAGGGGCAATGCAACAGGTGATATCTATCCTCTCAACTGGGGATGATGAAGTAAAGATTATCAGTCATAACACTGGACTCAAAATCGAGATAGTAGCATGAGTGCATTCAATAAGATACAAAGAGAATACAACTGGGTATGCAAGCATATCAAAGGGCCTTTGTATAGAATAAAGATGCAAGAGCTATACAATGAGGCTAATAAAGCTATCCTCGACCTAAAGTTAACTCCAGAACAGAAATTAAAACTAATCGGTATCAGAGATACATTAAAGACAAAACTATGAAAAAGAAAGGAGAACAAGGGTGCTTAAGGCCACTACTGATAGCTATCGTATTAGTATTGGTAGCGACGATTTGGTACCAGATATCCTACCAAAGTGAGGAAAAGAAAGAGCCCGAGACAAGGCAATTAGTAAATCCCGACGGGAGCCTAAAATTTGAAGCAGTTCAAAGATTGGCTCCCTATTATATTGATAGCCTCAAAAGAGCCGGTGAAATTGAGAGATGGTTAAAAGAACACCCTCAGCAAAACATCAATATACACATCACTATAGAAGATGAACGCTGGTAAAGGCCGTTAATATTTATTTGCAAAAATAGCAAATATTTGCTATATTTGTATAAAGAGAAATAAATATAAACCATAAATTTAATAAAGCCATGATTAAACAAACTCGTAAACCTATTCAATTAACCAAATCAATGTTAATTAACATACTTAGAGATATGGAGGCTAAACACTTAAAAAGTGCTACCATATACGACAGGGATTCAGAGGAACATGTAATCCTATCAATAGAGGAGATTAAATACTTAATCGACTTACCTCAACAGAATTACCGTATACTCCCCCCGCAGGGTACGGAAATATTTGGTGATACAAAATCAGAATTGGAATCAGTATTCGACCTATATGTTTCTTCCTTGGATTATTTCCAATATGAGGATATAACAGTAATCCGCAATAATGGAGGTATCATTTCTATCCGCTGCCATTACCCTATCTAGCAACTTAAAGATAACTGGATATGAAAACACTTAAGTTATTATTGCAATGCTTACTGGAATGGGCTATCCTTTGCTCAGTAATAGCCATAGTATTATTCCTAATCTTAAAAGCTTATTCAATATGAATAATTACACACATATCATTGGAGATCCCTCAATAGAGGCTTACTTCCGAACCTTCCTGCAATATGCAGAAACCAAGGGCTTCAAGTTAACCGAATTCGAACAACCCTGAGAAGAAAGGGATTAAGGTCACAAGGAGTATTTATAACCATTAACAAATAAAGCCATGAAAGACATTTTAGTATCTTACACTCGGCAAGAAAGGATGAAGCCACAGGAAACTACCTCTCAGTAAATCACAAAGGATATATTCAACACTGGGACTGCTGCCCAACCTACACAATGGCCATAATCCTCAGTATCGAAGGAAAATTCCACTCAGTCTCAATAGATAAAAATCTGAGTAGAAAAAGAAGATATGCCCCAAAACAAAGAATAACCCTGAAATCAATAGAAGAAATCATAAAGGAATTAACATCAATAGAAAAGGTACAAACCTTAATATCTATGATAGATACTCCCATGGGGCAGGAGAAAATATCCCAAGGGTATAATCCTCTTGGCTCAATCCTTAAAAGAAGACTACCCAACCCCAACCCCAAACAAAGAAAAAAATCCTAAATATCAATACCATCCTTAATATATACATCCATATATAAGGGCTTATATAAATACATATACTTATAATCATCAATCATATAAGGCTTTTAAGGTTGGCTTTTATCTTAGAGGCCTTTTATTTGTGTGTTAGGATAGGGTAAAAGTTAACAGGCAGTCGATAATAAGGTTCAGATATCGAAGAAGTCCAAGGGCCATAAAATTGGGGTGAGGAAAAAATTTTAAGGTAGGTGATGGGCCCTCTCAACTGTGTACCCTAAGAGCTCCAGAGCTATCTATGTTACTATACGTATTAGCTAAGTCGACTTAGGGCCCTAAGACCAGGAGCAAGGCCCTAGAAGGCACCTTAAAGGTACCCAAACCCCTACCTTATTCAAATCTATATATATATAATATAAGTCTTATTAAGGATAAGGTTTAAGGCAGTAGCTAAGGCCTTTTCGATAAAGAGACATTAGGCCCCCTGACTCTTGATATCTACAGCTTGACTCTCTATTCATATTGGTACACTAAGGGGTACCTAAGATGGGCCTTAATCCCAAGCCTTAAAGAGTACAATCTATATTATATATATGCGAGTCTTTTAGGTCATTTTGGAACAGGTGTCTAAAATCGATATGCCAGGAATAGAGTATTGGAGATTTGATTTCTCAAGTTAAGGCTGGTTTAAGGCACATTTAGGGTACCTTTTAAGGCCTTTTATGGTATGTTAAGGTACCTTAATATAGCCTTCATATTATATAAGGATTGGCTTTTAGTGGCCTTTGGGATTATGGCCTTGGGCCTTCATAAGGCCCGGTATATTTATTTGCATATATAATATATTATATCTATATTTGCATAACGAAAGATAAATAATAAACCATAAATAATAAACCATAAAACATTTAAGGCCATGCTTAATTCTAAAGACTTCACCACTGCCCTAGAAATTATCTCCAAACACCATTCAACCGAATTGGCAATCAATACTCCTATCAATAACTTCGTAGGGTATATAGGGCAATCCGAATTTAGGTTACACCTAAAGAAATGCGTACCCGCCGTAATCAATAGCCTTATTAAGGAAGGTTTCATATTAAGGATGGGACCTGAAGGATTAGAGGTAGATAAAATCTAGCCTTGGCTAAGGCCTCCAATTATTATTTGCTTATATTATATAAATATATTATATTTGTAATGCAGTATAACAAATTAAATAGATAAAATTATGGATAAAATTATGAATTACTCGGTAAACTCTTTTAAGGTTTGTATTTATAAGGTTAATCCTGATAGTTGGATTATCAGGGCCTTGGAAAATAACGGATATAACCTCGATAACTGTCTCGAATTGGATTACCTGGCGGGGTTTATTGCAATCGAGGTATATAAGGATGATTTAGATTGGGTATGCGAACTCTTGGATTATACTGAGAACCCGGATAACACCAGGGAACAGCTGCTCGGGTTTTATAACTATGCTCGGACAGAGTATAAGGACCTGGAAGGTTATCCGGAATATATTTAGGGTAGGGTGGAGTTGGCCCCCCATTTGCTTTCATATTTATTTCTGTTAAGGCCTGCCAACTCAGGCCTTTTTTATTTATGAACTTATAAGGCCTTTAAGGATTCAATAAAGGTACCTTCTGGCACCCAATAGGGCCTTTTATAATAGGCTGTATTGGTAAGGCCTTATATCGCTTTTAGTGGCTTGGCTTATAGGCCTTTTATAATAGGCTGTATTGGTACCTAATGGTGCCTTGCCAAAGGACCTTTACTAAATTTCCTTTCAATCGGAATTAAATGAAAGGTGTAATTTAATGCAAGCAGGGGTATATCATAGAAGTTTATAATTAACAAGCTGGAGAATTAGTTATTTATAAAATAAAAATATTCTAGATTCCTGAGGACTAAGGCCGAAAATTGAAATGAACATTAAAGGCCTAACCCAAGGAGTTAAGGTACCTCGGGGTGCTAGCTAAGGCTAAGTTTTAATCCAACCTTATACCAACAAACCCTCATGCTAACAATAACC
>ERZ1673722.2814-NODE-2814-length-13589-cov-6.097828_pt1 | contig 13589 bp, 7 predicted proteins | sample MGYA00580222_ERZ1673722 | MGnify/ENA primary metagenome ERZ1673722 (study PRJEB41218, sample SAMN15661750) | gut metagenome | host: Homo sapiens | place: Canada: London | collected 2015-08-20/2019-03-30 | study: EMG produced TPA metagenomics assembly of...
TGCCATCCACCGAACACCGGCGGGAGGCAGAGACTTCTTGTATTTTGCGAGAGGGTAAGTGAATAGACTAAGAGCCGGGCTTCCACCCGGCTCGAATTATATGGAGGTTTCATTATGACAGTAGACATAGACCTGTGGGTGACAGCAACAATCCTCAGAGAGCTGCGAGACAACGGACTGATAACCCAGAAGGAAGCTGAAAAGATACTTTCCCGCGTTGCCAAACAAACCGGCGCGACGCTTATTATTTCCGTTTAGTCAATCACAAATCAAGGGATCCTTCATTCAGCAGGAACTCATAAAGACCCAAGTGCAGAATACCGTCATCGTCTGTCCAAGGTTTCATTGAGGTTTTGCTGATAATGATTTTTTTGAAAAAGTCCTTTGTATTTTTAAGCGGTCTGAGCTCAGTATCCATTTTGGTAGGGTCGCTGACATTGAGCGCAGATTGAATGTAATACTTCTTAGAACCTCTTGCGGCAATGAAATCGATCTCGCATTGCTTCTTTGAGACTTTTCCGTCGGCACGGGCAGATATCTCTACAACCCCCACATCAACAGAGTAATCCCTGCAAAGAAGTTCGTTGTAGATGATGTTCTCCATGATGTGAGTCTCTTCCTGCTGCCTGAAGTTCAGCCTTGCATTGCGCAGCCCGACGTCCGTGCAGTAATACTTTGAGGGATACTCAAAATACTTCTTGCCTTTTATATCGTAGCGCTTGGCATTGCTGAACAGGAAAGACTCCGTGAGATAGCCAAGATAGTTTGATACTGTGGTACCGGAAACAGATATGCCCTTTATGGATTTGAGAGTGTTTGATATCTTGCTTGCATTAGTCAGGGAGCCGATAGATGAGCATAGATCGTCAGTCAGCTCCTCGAGTACATCTGGAAGTTCAATATCGTAACGCTCAGAAATGTCCTTAAAATACACCTCGGTGAACAGACTCTGCAGATATGCCATTTTATCTGCGTCGGTTCTTTTTGAAAAAACCAGCGGCATTCCGCCATACAAAGCGTATTCCTCGTATGCTTCGGATTTGTCTCCACCAACGGAACTGTAATACTCTTTAAAAGAGATTGGATATACGCGAACTTCATCGCCTCTGCCGCGAAAAACAGTCAGCACATCTTTTGTAAGCATTTTAGAATTGCTCCCGGTAACATAGATATCGACATTCCGCAGACGCATCAATCCGTTGAGCACATTATAAAGCCGAATCGTTTCAGGGGCTTTAAGTTCATCCTTCGCAATGGCATACTGCACTTCATCGATAAGGATATAGTACATATCCGGATTGACCAACTTGGAGCGAATATACTTGGAAAGCTCGGCTGGATCACGGTAGTCTACGAAGGTGTCGTCATCGAGCGCAATCGAGATGATTTGCTCCGGTTTGACACCACTGTCTATCAAATAGTCATAGAACAAGTTGAACAGCAGAAAGCTTTTCCCACACCGTCTTATTCCGGTTATGACTTTTACTAACCCGTTTTCTTTTCGATCGATAAGTTTTTGAAGATAATAATCTCTTCTAATGATATTACTCATGGCAAGCTCCGTTCACTTAAAACTTAGTGCAAATGTTACCCAACTTTCAAGTCAGTTATACCATCTATCGAGAATAAAATCAAGTGGAAATAGGTTTGGGTAGAAACATCTTGCTTATTATCTTGCGTACTTTCTTGCGCATCAGGCCGCAGGGGATAGTTAGTGCAGCCGGAGGGAACTTACTTATTATCTTGCACATTTTCTTGATATTTCAGTAGCTTTGTGAAAGGTGTTGTGGTATTGTGTGTTGCTGCAGAGGGAGGTGAACCGGCGCATGGCACAGGAAAACACCGCAAGAGTTATAACAATAGCGGCAACAGAGAAGCCGCAGGATATACGACTGAGAGTCGCGGCCTACGCCCGCGTCAGTTCATCATCTGACGAGCAGCTCAATTCCTTTGCCGCACAGAACCGATACTATACCGAGCTTATATCCGGCAAGGACAACTGGCAGCTTGTAGATATCTATGCCGACGAAGGCGTCACAGGGACTTCAATAGAAAAGCGCGACGACTTTAAGCGCATGCTCCGTGACTGCGAACGGGGGCTGATTGACAGGATACTCGTGAAGTCCATATCCAGATTTGCGCGTAATACTACAGAGTGCCTCGAAACGGTACGTTCTCTGAAAGCTCGCGGCATAAGTGTGTACTTTGAGAAAGAGGGCATCGACACCGGCAAGGTCTCCGGCGAAATGCTCACCGCAGTGTTCGCATCGCTGGCACAGGCCGAGAGCGAGTCTATCTCGAAGAACATGCGCTGGAGCTACCAGAAGCAGATGCAGATGGGGGCCTTTATACCAACGCATTTGCCATACGGCTATTGTAGATTAAATTATAAGATCGCAATAGTAGATGCAGAGGCTGAAATTGTAAAGCGAATATTTAGCGAGTATCTGATGGGTAAGAACATGGAGCAAATCGCAGCATCGCTGAATATAGACGGCATACCGTTTAATAATAGAGGCACTTTGCAAAGCTGGTCCAAATACACAGTGGGGCATATTCTTGAGAACGAGAAGTATATTGGGGACTCACTGTGGCAAAAAACTTACTATACTTCTACACTCCCACGCTATCAGAAGAAAAATCTTGGAGAGATGCCTCAGTACTACGCACAAAATACGCATCCGGCAATAATTGATAGCGAAACATATGCAGCAGCACAAAAATTGCGAAGTTCTAAAACAGATAATCGCCAATTAATGTGCTCTGAAAAACAATATATGTTTAATGGAAAGCTTATCTGCGGGAACTGTGGTTCACCTTTCAGAGTAAAGAACAGCAGAACATTGAGATACTGGATGTGCCTCAATAGAGCAAGTGGGAAAGATAATTGTACAGTTCCTCAGATACCTGAATCAGAGATAGTAGCTGCATTCCTCAGATTGTGTAACAAACTTCAATATAATAAGTTCATACTTAAAGATACATTGGAAAAGCTCAATACAATCCAAAACCGGCGGATGCTATGGAGTCCTGACATAATTGAGCTTAACAAAAAAATATCTGAAATTATCAGTCAGAATCAAATGTTAGCCGTACTGAAACAGCAGGGGCTCGTTGATCCTGACATTTTCATATCCAAGACCAATGCGCTGGCTGAACAGCTTCGCAAGCTGAAGCTTGCGAAAGAGCGTCTGCTGGAATCAAAGACGGATGACACATTATCTCAGACAAAGCAGATCATAGAGGTTATCCGTGATATCCCGGACTTCCTTGAGGAATTCGATGCGGAACTATTCGACGAACTCGTTGATAAGATCATAGTTGAAGATAATACTCACCTGAGATTCAGACTGAAAAATGGTCTTGAGTTCAGAGAGACTATTAGAAGGGCGGTGCGATGATGAGCATCAGGCGGCAGCCGTTCGGGTATCAGATATACAGCGGGCGGATAACCGTTAATGATTCTGAGGCAGACATCGTGAAATACATCTTCCGGGCATATATAGGCGGCGCATCATTCAACCATATAAAGTTGAGTCTGCTGAATCAGCCGGTCTCCTATGATGGGGATAAGGCTTGGAACAAAAATATGATAGCGAGGATCTTGGGGGATAGACGTTATGTGGGAACAGATGTCTATCCCCCGATTTTACCTCGCAATGAGTTCGAGGCGGCTGAAAGCATACGAACATCCAAAGTTCAAACAGACACGCGGTCAGAAGCCCAAAGACTGCTCTTTAAATTGAGTGATAAGCGCCCTGCAGTGCAAACTGAGGCAGATGTGCTCGGTATTATAAATGCACTGATTCACGATCCGAGTTTAATAAAAGAGCAAAAAACTGCGCCGGAAGTAACTGAGTCATTTGGGCTGCAACAGGAGTTTGACGACTTGCTTCTGGTGCAGCCGATAGATGAGGTCAAAGCAAAACGGCTCATATTTCAGATGGCGTCCGTGCAGTACTCCGCGATAGATAATAGCGAGTATGAGACTACACGCCTGCAAAGAAGCATATCCAAGCGCGAACCGCAGACTGAGCTTGATGCAGACCTGCTTGCGAAGGTCGTTGATAAGGTGATCGTAAATAGAATATCCACACAAGTGATCTTAAAAAATGGACAGATCATAAATTCGGAGGAAGTGCTATGAGAGATACAACGCCGACAGTTATATGTATCCCGGCCAAGCCAGAAGTCGTTCTGGCTTCAAAGCACCAGCTTCGGGTGGCGGCTTACTGCCGCGTATCGACCGATGACGAGGAGCAGCTCACCAGTTACGAAGCGCAGAAGAATTACTACACAGATAAGATCATGGCCAATAAAGAGTGGACTATGGCGGGTATCTTCGCCGATGAGGGCATAACCGGCACCTCCGCCCGCAAGCGTCCGGAGTTCCTGCGCATGATTCGCCAGTGTAAGCAAGGCAAGATCGACATCGTGCTTACAAAATCCATCTCGCGCTTTGCTCGAAACACGGTCGATTGCTTGAATTATGTACGTGCTCTAAAGGAGCTCGGTATAGCGGTCATCTTCGAGAAAGAGAACATGAATACCCTCGAGATTGACAGCGAGATACTCATAACCATGCTCGGCGCGTTCGCACAGTCCGAGAGCGAATCCATCTCCGCCAATGTCCGCTGGGGTATCCGGCAGGCCATGAAAGAGGGCAAAGCCACCATACAGTACAAATATCTGTATGGCTATCGCAAGGGCAATGACGGAAAGCCTGAGATAATACCGGAGCAGGCGGATGTCGTTCGCAAGATATACGACCTGTTTCTAAGCGGCACACCGGTTCGCGGGATACAGGAGTATCTGAATACGAGCGCTGTTCCGAACATAAACGGTGAGCCTAAATGGGCGCGGAGCGCCATAGACAGCATACTTACAAATGAGAAATACTGCGGCGATGTCCTGCTTCAGAAAACCTACATCGACGACTGCATCAACAAGAAAGTCAAGAAGAACACCGGGCAGCTCCCAATGTATCTGGTGCAGAATCATCACGAGGGGATAATAAGCCGAGAGACCTTCGATGCTGCTCAAGCCGAACTTGCGCGACGCAGTGCTGGGAAAAGTCCGTCAAAGAAAAATGCCCCGACAGGTCGGAGCAGGTACAGCAGCAAGTACGCGCTGTCAGATAGGCTGTACTGCGGCGAGTGCGGCACAAGGTATCAGCGCTGCACATGGCGCAACCGCGACGGCAGCAAGCGCATAGTCTGGCGCTGTGTCAGCCGAGTAGACTATGGGAATAGGTACTGCCACAACTCGCCGACGCTGGATGAAGAGCCGCTGCACAGAGCCATCCTTGCCGCTATAAACAACGCAGTTGAAGACAAGGACAATATAGTCTACAACCTAAAAGCTGCAATGGAAAAAGAGCTTGCCCCAGTTGCAGGACAGCAGCTCAGTCTGTCTGAGATAGATAACCAGCTCGAACAACTAAACACCGAGTTCAGCAAGGTGCTTGCCGAGGCATCCGAATGTGGTGATCAGGCAGCGTACAGCGATAGATTCCGGGATATAATGCAGAAGCAAACTGCATTGAAATCCCAGCGTGATGAGATACAAGGGATGTTAGCCGAGAGCGGCAAAGCCGCAGCCCATATAGATCAATGCCGGGAGGCTACAGAAGTTATACCCGCAGTTATAACTGAATGGAATGAGGCACTAATACGGCAGATAGTTGAAAGTGTGACGGTAGAAATAGATAGCAAACTGGCTGTTCAAATGAAGAGTGGAGCTGAAATCTTCATCGATATAGGTGATGTTCCAATAAAAACTCAAATGAAATGATATATGCAATTGATATTAAAAAGCCGTTCTGTTACAATATATTTGCTACAAAATAATACAAAGAGGGAGCGCAGATATAGACGACTGGAGGCGGCAATATGGATAGTACAGAGAAATTGGTTTTTGAAAAGCTTACCCCATTAGATGACCACGATATTGGCATATATAAATCAGCAATAGATTTTGCGTTCGAACATAGTGACATTAGAAATATTGCAATTTCTGGCGCGTATGGTGCAGGGAAAAGTAGTGTCCTTGCCTCCTATGAAAAAGCATACCCGGGTAGAAAGTTTATCCATATCTCATTAGCACACTTTCAAAATCTGGACGAGGCTGATGGTATTACAGGGCATAATGCCGATGCGAACGCCATGCTGAAAAGTGATGCTTCCGGTTCTCCAAAGATTATAAGAGAGTCATTATTAGAAGGCAAAATTCTAAATCAGCTTATTCATCAAATACCAGCAGATAAAATTCCACAGACGAACTTTAGAGTAAAAAAATCAATTTCCAAACGCGAGCCAATCGTGCACACTTTTCTCATTGCATTGTTCATTGTTGCGCTTTTTCGCATACTGTTTTTTGACCAATGGAGATCTATGGTTTGCTCTCTGCCAGAAGTGCTAAGAGCGTTATTAGTGTTTTCAACTACTCCTACTGCGGAATTCGTCAGTGGGGTATTGTGCGTTTCAATAGCGGCCTATTTCCTATATAGAGTTGTTTATATACAGGAAAATAAAAATATTTTTAGGAAGTTAAGCATCCAAGGCAATGAAATCGAGATATTCGAGGATAGCGAAGATTCTTTTTTTGACAAATACTTAAATGAAGTTTTGTACCTCTTTGAAAATGCAGACGCAGATGTAATTGTCTTTGAAGACATGGACAGATTTGATGCCAGTGAAATTTTCGAAAGACTGCGGGAAATCAACACACTTGCTAATATTCAGAGAATAAAAGATGGAAAACAGCCGCTTAGATTTTTCTATTTGCTCAGAGACGATATTTTCATTTCAAAAGATAGAACAAAGTTTTTTGACCTTATTATCCCCATTGTACCTGTGGTGGATAGCTCTAACTCGTATGATCAGTTTATCGAACATCTAAAGAAAAACAACTTATTTGATAAGTTTGATGAAAATTTTTTGCAGGGCTTGTCGTTGTATGTCGATGATATGCGGCTACTGAAGAATATTTGCAACGAATTCCTTGTGTATTATGGTCGACTTGATCTAACAGAACTTGATCATAATAAAATGCTTGCAATTATTACATACAAGAACTTATTCCCAAGAGACTTCGGTGATTTACAGCTAAATAGGGGATTCGTTTATGCACTTTTTGAAAATAAAGACAAATTTATCTCGGATGAAATAGCCGGCTTACGAACGGAAATAGAAGCGCTAAAAGGAAGACTCAAGTCTGCCAGTAGAGAGGTAGCTACATCCGAACAAGAATTAGATGTGATTTTTCGTAATCGTAGAAGTTATGGGTTGGTGAACGATAGTGCCGAGTATGATAGACGTAAGCAAGCTATTGCAGACAATTCACAAGGAACAATCCCAGCACTTGAAAATGAAGTACTAAAGCGCGAAAATCAGATTGATATGCTTTTTACTGCGCCGCTTGCCAGAATCATTACACGTGATAATATAGACCGAATTTTCAGTGGACTTACGACTCGAAATGAGCTTGGACAGGAGACTAAATATGAAGAGATAAAGCGGAGTGAATATTTTGATTTGCTCAAGTACTTAATTCGCAACGGTTACATTGATGAAACTTATGCGGATTATATGACCTATTTCTATGAAAACAGTTTGAGCCGGATTGACAAGATATTCCTACGGAGTGTATCAGACAAAAAAGCAAAGTCGAGTGACTACAGATTGAGTAAGCCATCTATGGTTCTGCGGCGCCTGCGCCCGTATGATTTTGACCAAGAGGAAACGCTGAACTTTATGTTGTGCGATGAGCTTTTATCAGACGGCAGATACAACGAACATTTGCGCCACCTTATACAGCAAATAAAAAATAACAACAAATATCAATTTTTGTCGCAGCTGTTTAATTACAACCATCACGAGAAAGAATTCGTTTGTGCCTTTAATAATCAGTGGCCTAGTATATTTGCTGATATTCAAGTGTCAGACGAATTTAGCGAAGATCAAGTGAAAAAATATTCTGTCCTTTCGCTATATTACTCGTGTGATGAGGTACTTGAAAAGGTAGAAAAAGCATCCCATATCGCTGAATATATTAATAAAAAGCCGGATTATCTAAACATCGATGCACCGCAAGTGGACAGGCTTATACATGGCTTTAAGTTGTTAAAGGTAAGCTTTGCGACTATAGATTACAACATCTCCGACAAGACTCTCTATGAAGCGGTATACCGAAATGACCTCTATGATTTGAATTTTTCTAATATTGAGATGGTTTTGGGGAGCTTATTTGGAAATACCATTGATGACACACGGCATAAGAGTTATACACTCATATGCGCTGATCGTGAAAGCCCGTTATATATACGCATAGACAAAAATATACAGGCATATATTGGTGTCATTTTTGAAGAATGCCAAGAGAAAATAACCGATGATGAAGACTGCGCCATAGAACTGCTCAATCGTAATGATATAGAAGTTCAATACAAAAACCAATATATTAATTATTTACAGACGCCAATACAAAGCCTTGCCAGAGTTGCTGATCGAAACACTTGGGAAAAGATAGTCAGTTCGGATATACTACTGCCTTCTGAGAGAAATGTAATTGATTATTTTAATTTCAAAGGAGGAATAGATTCTACACTCATAGGCTTTATCAACAAGGCAGAGATAGAATTTGACTTTTCAGAAAAGAATACTGGCCTTCCAGAAGCTGAACGCAGCATACTGTTTGACAGCTTCATCAATTGCAATGGTCTTGCAGATGATAAGTATTCAGCAATCATGTCATCTCTTGGAATTGAGAAAGCATCGTTTAATATAGCCAACATAGATGATTCAAAGGTTGCCATTTTAATCAGACATGACATAGTTGTAATGAATGTAGATACATTGCAATTCTTCCGGGGATATTACCATTCTTGCCTATATATGCTTATTAGTAAGCACATTATGGACTATATGCAGCTAATGACCCGCCGAATATTTGAATATGAAGAGCTTTGTGAGATACTTACTTGGGATATTGATGACTCTATAAAGCTTGGCCTTCTCGAATTTACGGCTGCGCCAGTGTCTATTACAGGCAAAAACCTTTCACCGATTGTACGCGCATATATCCTTAGAAACAATCTTGATCAAAGTGATCTGGAAAACCTATATCGGTCTTATGTTGATGAGCCGCAGCCTATAAAGGAAATTATATTTAATAATGCTGTGGACAATATTACTCGAATAACTTCTGCGCCACAATCAGTATCCGCTGAACTACTGTACGACATCATCGTATCGGACGCAATTGCCAATCCGTATAAAGTCGATTTAATTATCGCAGATATTTCTTGTGCAGATCGAACCGAGATATCCAAATATTTATTTGCGCTCCATCTGGATGAGTTCGTAAAAATATTCGATTCCCGTAGTAGACCAAAGTTTGAAAACACCAGCGACAATGTGGCCATACTCAATGCATTCAAGGCGCGCGGCTGGATATATGATTATATTCTTGATGAAGCGGGATATTTCAAAATCCGTAGACATGCCCCCAGACTCGTAAGCAAAACAAATTGAATCTACATATGAAAATGAGATACACAGATATTATATGAGAGACGTACAAATTATTATCAAAACCAGAGTATATCTAGCGATGAAATCATAACTCCACTTTCTCTGGCCGCCGCGTATATTAGCTTAATATATAAAAACCCATATGTCGCGACAGGGCTAAAACAGAAATTCATGATGGATGACAAGAAATATGCCCAAGTTTTTGACACGCAAGTAAATCTCAACCTTTGGGTAATAAGTAATAATAGCCACCATAATTAGAAAAACAGATAGATAAGATGTTATACTAAACACATAGATAAAAATAGGGGGTAAGAAACATGCCTGCATTAAAAGACACAGTCTTTTTTAAGGAGCTAACAACGAGAGAATCGGACAACGCTAAAATTTATGCTGGCAAACTACTTGAAATCTCAGATGATGTTGGGCGCTTTCTGGAATTCATAAAGACAAATTTCCCAGATTACCCGGATCATGGGATTCAGCATTCTTACAGAATATTGAACTATGTAGCACGAGTGGTGGATAAGCAAATAGGAGAATTATCTGATACCGAGATATTCTGTTTTGTCCTTGCTGCTCTCTTCCATGATACAGGCATGTCTTTAGTGGGATTCGCGTCTAAAAATTCATTGCGCGCTAAGCACCCTATTAATGCTTCAGTTGCAATTGATAAGTATTTTAATGAAGCTCTTCCCAGATTAAAAAGCGAAGCAAGAATTAATACGGTTGTTAAGTACGTATGTAAGGCACATGGTTTAGATATAGACGTCATGTATAATGATCAAGAGTTTCATGCGGTTGATACAATAAATGGAGATAATGTCAGAAATTCCGTATTATCTGTATTTCTTCGAATTGGCGATTTGCTTGATCTTGATGAAGAACGCACAAATTGGTTGGCTCTTAAATTGTTTCCAGAGGTTTTCTCAGAGGAAGCAACAGCACATAATATAAGACACTTGAACGTTCAAAAGTACCGTTGTGATTCAGAATCACTGAACATTGTGGTAAAAGTTCATAATATTACTGAATATAAAATATGGAATGAATGGTTGGGATTTTTAGATAAAGACATCCTATATGCCAATACATACTTAAAAAAAGAAAAAATATCCTTCCCCGCGCTCTCGAAATCCATAAAAAAGGATGATAATGCGGATTTTGACGTTGAAGAAATTCGTTTTGAATTAGATGACAAAGGGGGAATATGGGAAATTCTCTCCCAATCGATCTATACGAATGAATTTGACTTTGTTCGTGAGGTAATTCAAAATGCAATAGATGCCACATTATTTGACACATATTTAAAAGATTCTATTCCAATTGAACACCCATCGCCTAGATCATGGAAACTTTCCCGCCGAGCAACACCAGTATTTGCTTGTTATTCTGCTGACAAACGGCTGCTGTATGTTATTGATAACGGGATTGGAATGAATGATTCTGATTTAAAACGGTTTTTGTTTAAGGTGAGTGGAACGGGTTATCGAGATGCTAACAAGCGTATATTTTCATTTCCCTCAATTGCTAAATATGGTATTGGTTTTGTGTCATGCCTTATCAACGCTGAAAAAATTGAAATCTATACCGCTAAGGAGAGTAGTGAGCATATTCAAAAAGTAACCCTAGAGACCGGAATAAACCACGCATTTATCGAAAAAATACCATCAGATGGTTATATAGGAACCACTTTGTCACTCGAATTAAAACATCAGTATTCTTTTGATGAAATACATGATTATATTCGTGAAACATTCAAATACCCGAGTGTAGAAATCTGTTGTATTAATATAGATACTTTATCGGTTAATGCAGAAAGACTAGATGATACCAATACACCGTATTGCACAGGAAAACCATATAAGCTAATTGACTGTATTGAACGGATTCAGCAGACAAAGGAGCGGATTACTCGCCCAGTTCGAGATGAATTGCTAAATCTCCGTAATATTAAATATGCCGCCGAGAGTTTAGTTTCCTGGATTAGAAATAACAGAGAATATAACGAAAAATTTTCTGACAAAGAAAAGTTTGCTGATTTTAAAGAAAAAATACGGAAATTGATGAATAGTATTCTTTACCCGGACGTTAAAAAGCAATTTCCTTTTACTCTCACAGGCATTAGTGAGAAGGGATTGTTTACGCAAACTGACGAGTATGTAGATAAAGTCAATACATTTATAGAGTATCTAAAAAATAGCATTGCATATAATGATGAGAAGCTAAAAAGATACCCCCCTTTCTACCATGCAGTACCTAAATATAGCGTTACTTTTGAAGGCGACTGGGAATATCTTGTTGCTGACTTCAATGAGTTTTTCCAAATCAATAATGTCAAACAGTATAAGGAACCAATAGATCTTGGTCATCGTACAGGATTGATTCTAATAAAGCACACATATCAAAATTATGACGAAGGAATTGAATACGCCGCAATAAATGGATTCCTTTTTAACGAGGGATGTGTTGCTACACGATTGGTTCAGATTAAAGGCTACCATAATGTTTTACATGGAGATGAACGAGAGAAAAGATTTATCATTGGAACGTATGACAGTTTTAGAGATATAGACGATGCTCTTAAAGACAACTGCCTAAATGTATTAGAAAATAATGATGACGAAGCATATCTCATTGACGTTGGAAATGGGGATTATGCTCTTGGTCTATCGTTTGAGCCTATGCTTAATGTAGTATCCATTATAAATAATGAGATCGTGTCCAGCATGGATGTTGACAAAAATATCAAAATGGAAGCAATTAGTTCTCAAAAGCAAAATAATATTATTGCTAATCTGCGACCTATTAATTTTGGCAGTTTTTCAGAAGGTATGGATGATCTTCGAAAAATTGACGTTGAAAAATCTGTATATTGTCAAGATGGAATAGTAATTCCTTTTGAAATCGAAGATTTGTTTCCTATTGGCTATACAAAGCTGATTTGCAATACTACTTATAAGGGAAGGATGCCGCTAAATGTAACACGCCATGAGACAAGTCGTATTCGATCAGAGGTTGATTCCTGGTATAACAATGTTGGCCGTAAGATTCAAAAGCAGATATATCAACATATTTCAAAAGTATTAGAAAGCGTAAACCTAGACTTTGATATTTCTGAAATGGTAGACAATTGCTGGCCGCAGGATTACGAAAATATCTTTGGAATGAAAAGCAAACTAACCTTGCGTAAATTGGGCGACAACTAAATCTTTCACCAAGGTGACATCACCCTTAGGCTCTCGTGCCGAGAGGCGTGCAGGTTCGTCTCCTGTTACCAGCGCCAAGTTAAAAGCTGCATTCCAGCAGAGACTGAGATGTAGCTTTTCTTTGCTTTTACTGCTTTATCTGATATAATTATAATACGCAACGGCATAATGAAAGAAAATGAAGAAAGGCAATATAGAATGGCCGCTGATAATAAAATTCAATTATTTGAGGACAAGCGTATCCGCACGGCGTGGGATGAAGAGCAGGAAGAGTGGTACTTCTCCGTCGTCGATGTGGTGGCAGTATTGACCGACTAGCCGGATGCCCGTCACGCCAGTACATATTGGGCGGTTTTAAAAAAGCGGCTGAATAGCGAGGGTGCAGGTCAACTGCTTACAAATTGTAAGCAGTTGAAAATGACCGCTTCAGACGGGAAACGCCGTTTGACCGATGTGGCTGACACGGAGCAGCTTTTGCGGATAATTCAGTCGATCCCGTCACCTAAAGCGGAGCCATTTAAACTTTGACTCGCCCAAGTCGGACAGGAGCGCATTGAAGAAACTATCGATCCGGAGCTGACAATCGACCGCGCATTGGAGACCTACCTCAAGAAAGGGTATAGCCGCGAGTGAATCAACCAGCAGCTGCAGGCGATCCATGTCCGCAAGGAACTGACGGATGAGTGGGATGCCCGCGGTGTACAGAAAGGCGTGGAGTATGCCGTCCTCACGGATGAGATATCCCGTGCGTGGTCAGGAATGTATACCCGCCAGTACAAAAATCTGAAGGGATTAAAAAAGGAAAATCTTCGTGATAACATGACTACGCTGGAATTGGTGCTGAACA
>ERZ1673722.2836-NODE-2836-length-13458-cov-12.094680_pt1 | contig 13458 bp, 6 predicted proteins | sample MGYA00580222_ERZ1673722 | MGnify/ENA primary metagenome ERZ1673722 (study PRJEB41218, sample SAMN15661750) | gut metagenome | host: Homo sapiens | place: Canada: London | collected 2015-08-20/2019-03-30 | study: EMG produced TPA metagenomics assembly of...
TCCACAAGCTGAAAGGATATTCCCCAAGAGAGTACCGAAAGATAAGAAACAAGTTCTAAAATCCACAATATCATAAATCCAGTTTCCCCTCCAAAAGAGGATGCCACGGAATCATCAAATCAACGATTCCATGGCATCCTCTTCTCTCTTTTTGCTATTCTTATTTTACAAACTCAACCGAATAATAATACATATACTCATTATCTGTATCTATGTGTTCTCCTGTAATGTCCTATATCGGCAACGAACTCACTCCTTGTTCGCCATAGATTAGTGCTGGCAATCCTTGCTCTGTTTCATACTCTATCGTACTTTTGTTCCAGACTGATATTCTAACAAGTAAACGTATAATGCTTACACAGTAGAAGAACGTACTATGCTACTGTCTTATCTAAGAACTTTAGAGCAAGATGCCTACACACTTGCAATTCAATTCGCATTTTATGGAATTTTTCGAGTCGGAGAAATCAAAGGATTAACTTGGGATACGAAGAACGAAAATATTATCACAATCAAGCAGCAATTGGTAGAAGAACGTACGTTGCAAGAGGATATGACTTTTTGGGTTATGCCAGTTTGTATAACGAAACGAAAAGACCGGAAAATCCCTATCTTCTCATATTATTTATGAACTTTTCTTTTGCGTATACTAAATATGATTAAGGATATTCCCATTAAGGAAAGCCACATAATTACATTCGTATCGTCTCCCGTTTTTACATTTGGAGTGCGACTGCTATTATCACCCGATGGTTCTTCTGAAACTGGTGGCGTATTCGTGGTAATTGGTGGTATCGATTCATTTTTAAATTTAGGTTCTGCCGTTACATTCCAAATTATCTGACCACCATAATTACCTGGAACTGTTATGATAAAAGGTTCGCTTTGATATACTTGATTGCTAATTTGTGTTTTTTGTGTCTGGACAAAAAGATACACTCCTTTTTCCAGATCTCTGTACATAACTTCTCCGTCTGAGTTGGTCTTTCCGGACATTCCTTTGATGTTGTTATCCTGTACATATTTTTCCAGTTTTTTTGCAGCTTCTGCCTGAGCGGAAGAATCATCAAAATCAAATATGACTCCAGACTTTGCAAACTCACTCACTAATGCCCATGAATTGTTTTTATATGTTCCAACCTGATACATCGTAAATTCAGTATTACTTAGCTTATATACCGTGGTCTCATCTTCAACAGTTGCTTTTAATAATATGCTTCCCTGATCATTCGCAAACACAGGTAACGGAATGAGGAGTAAAAGCATACACATCACACTGGCCATACACATATATATTCGCTTACGTTTACTTATTCTGCTCATGTTTTTTCTCCTTCCTGCGTTTATGTAACTTAATGCTCACCCATATGATGATCAAAGCAACAATTCCAGCAATCAATAGAATCAAATTGAATGGAATTGTATGATGAAGACCAACTTCCTCATCTATATTCTGTGCCTCTTCATACGGAATTCTGGTGCCACGTACAAGCAGTCTGTGTGTATTAACTGCATAAGGAGTGCATGTGACCAGTGTTACATAATCCTTGCCTTTTTCAATCTGTAAAGCATCTGTATCTGATGGCAATACTGTAAGGATCTGATCTACCTGATAAGCAAAGGTATGGTGAAGAACTTTAATATAAAATACATCTCCAACCTCCATCTTGTTCAGGTCGGTGAATATCTTGGCATTTGCAAGCCCACGGTGTCCGGATAATACCGCATGACAGCTCTCACCGCCTACCGGAAGCGAGGTGTTTTTCAGATGTCCTACACCTGACTGCAGTACTTTTTCGGATGTTCCATGATAAACCGGAAGGACAACATCAAGCTTTGGAATATCAATATATCCCATCATTCCAGTATCATCAATTTTCAAAAGATTGTTATACACATCATCTTCTGTCTGGTTTTCATTGCTTTCTGAAAATGGATCTGTTATGGAGCCAGTTCCAATCAAGCTTTCATTGTAGTCCTGTGCCTGCTTGATCATGGCATTTTCCTGTTCTTCCGACAAATGAGAAATCTTCTGTTCATAATCTGTAGCAATCGTTGTGCTGTTCATCTGATTGATGTAATTGCTCACTACCGGATACAGGATTAAAGAAAATGCCGCCAAATATCCAATTCCTCTTAGTATTTTCACTATTTTTTTCATAATACCTTTCACCTTTTGTCTGTTTCTTCTGAAATACCCAGTCCACACTGGATATTTCAGAAAAAGCAGACATCCTCCCGGTGCAATACCGGGAAGATGAACTGTCTTTTTGTCCATTCTTAAACTTCAGGACACCTTAGTTTTTTGCTTTCTTTTTGCCAAAAGCTTTGCTTGCTGTTAATGCACCGAAAAGAACGATACCAGCCAGTGTTACCATAAGGGCACCTTTGCTACCAGTAGATGGAAGCTGTGCGCCTGTTTTGTTTTCTACAGGTACTTCCGGAGAGTTATCTTTGCTTGTGATTGCAGTACCTGGTGTTTTAGTTCCATTGTATGTGTAATCAACTGAATAGCTTGTCAGTTTTCCAGTTGTTTCATCATAGTTTGCTTTAATCTCAACCTTAATGTCGCTGAGAAGTTTATTGTATCCTTCTGGAGCTTTTGTCTCTCTTAAGTAGTAAGTTCCGGCAACAAGACCTTTTACAAGAACTTTACCATCAGCATCGGATACAATTTTTGCAGAAGTAAAGCCTGTTACTTTAGCTTCATCAGCTGTTGCCTGACGGTATACACCTTTTCCTTCGTCTACAATATTAATCTTAGCATTTGTATCTGCTGCATCGCCTGCTTTGTTTGCCTTGTAAAGCTCGAATTCTGCATTTGCAAGTGAAGTCTTCTTCTGACCTTTTAAATAATATTTATAAATTGTGAAATCAAAGGTATGTACGTCTACGATGCTTGGCTCAGATGTACCTGTTCCACCTGTTGTTGGGTCATTGCTGTATTCAACGACCGCCTTGTTGGTATTTGGATTCATACCGATAACAGCATCTTTGTTTAAGGTTGCAGTATAAACAACTGTGATTGTCTCGCCTGTATGATTCTTATAGGAATTATAGAAATCATTTAAGGTAACTGTTAAAGTACGTTTAGCCTGGTCATATGCAAGTGCATATGTATTTGCTCCTGTTCCCTTAGCTGTAAGTGTTGTATTTCCAACTTTTACAGACAGTACTTCTTTTAAGTCCAGTCCTTTGGACAAAGCATCGCTAAATTTAAAAGTATAAGAATTATATCCTGTCATATCCGGCACCTTAGAAGTCAGCTGGTAAGTGACGGTATCGCCAATTCCAAAATCTCCGGCTTTCTTTTCATCTGCTGCGCCACGTGGTGCGATGGTATCTTCAGACTCATTTTCGTCATCTTCTAATCCCATATGATGGCTGCCATCCCATGAAGCATCTACAATAGCACCAACTTTAATTCCGCTTCCACTCTGAGCCGGAATAATTTTTTTGTCTACTGTCGGGTAATTGCTCTTCATGTTAATTGAAGTATCACCTGTAACGTTGACTAAAGATGCTGCAGATGTATAAGTCTGATTTCCTGGTGCTGCGGAGGTATCTGTTGCTCCTTTTGGATAAACTAAATAGTATCCATATGCTAAATCAGAAATCTGTGTAGAAGGTGCTGTTGTCACAACTGTTTTTGTTGCTGTAATATTGTTCTTTGAATCTAAAATCCAGCCAAGCATATCTTTTGCAAATGCTGCGCCATTACTTCCATCTGTTCCGACCTGTGTTTTAACATAATCATAAGCTTTTTCACTTAATGCTTCCCCTGTTAATGCAGAAGCATCTGTTATTTTGCTCTGAAAAAATCCTTCATATGCACTGTTCAGTGTATATGCTACGTTATCGCCACTTTTTGTTGCTGTAAAAATCTGATACAGATCCAGAGTCTTTCCTGCTACTGTATTTTTGACTGTCAGAGTGCCTTTTTGAGCTTCTGCTGCAAATGCAGTCATACTCATGGACAGTATCATAGTCATTGCCATCAGAACTGCCATAAATCTTGATACTAATTTTTTCATGTTCCTTTTCTCACTTTCTTTTGATTTTTTATTGGTTCGCTGGGGATTCTTTCAGCCTTTACGGTGGAAGTTCCCCACGCAGCCTTACCTCTCTCATGACTCTACTCTCCTTTCCTACATCGTCTGTTTCCTTTTCCTTCTACGTTCGGTATAAAGCAGGAACGCTAACAACAAACCACCTGCTATGATGAACATCATGATGCCTTTTCCACCAGTGTCCGGAAGAAGCACAAAATGTCGGTTGATGATAGTGAAGGTAAATCCATCATCAGAGTTTTTTATTGTAGTTGTATATCCTTTTATTTCCGTTTCCGTAACGGAATATGTGTAATAGTGAATGGTTTTATTTTCATCCGTCGTATATGCTGGAAGTCCTTTGATTACTTTCTGCCAGGTAGATTTATCACTAGAACCACTTATAATATAGTCCCCATATCCTGGAACAGTTTCTGTCCGTTCTTTTCCTGCTGCATCTGTCCATGTACGGGAGATTGTTACTGTAATATTATCCGGACGTTTTTTATCCAGATTGTTGAAATCCTTCCAGATTTTATTGATTGTCAGCTTGATGTGCTCATCACATGGATCCTGTGACTCGGACGGTTCCGGAGTATCACTTTCTCCTGTGTTCAATGTTGTTTTGGTATCTGCCATCAATACTGCTTTTGCTGGTGATTCATAGGCATTGAGATCTGCTTTCACTGAGTCACTCTTGCTTGCCAGAACAGCATTCTTTAAAGTCTCAAAGGTCTTTACCGGCTTCATATTTCCTATTGTATAAATATCCCATCCGCTTGCATCATCCTTTTCATGACTGCTGTTCAAGATACTATTATTCTTTTTAATTTCATCTAAAGATTGATACAATTTTCTATAAATACGGTAATTGTCATTTTCGCCTTCCAACTTTTCTTGGCTATTGAAGTCATATACCGTATCCAGTTCACTTTTTCCGTTAAATGGACCAACAAGATCTTTTGTTCCACGAACCACATCACAGTAATACATGTTGTCGTTCTTTAAAAGCCCTTCATCATTGAATCCTACAAAGCCGCCGCTTTGTCCAGCAGCATCTGCAGAACCATCTTTGTCGTTTCCGGCTCCACCGGCATAGACATCGTATCCGAAGCTTACACCGTAAACGTTACTGTCTGTAATCTTCGTTCGGTTGGCCTTAATCAGGTTTACACTGATATTGGATTTTGCATCAGTATCATTCAAAAGCCCCTTCTCGTCACATGGAAGACTGATGGATGAATCTCCTATTGTAATGATTGCAAGATCTGTCGATTGCTGATTGTCTGACTTCTTTGACAATCCCACAGAAATGTCCAATCCGAGTAGATTTACACGAATCAAGTTTCCTTCGTAAAGAGCTTCCACTTTAATAATTCCAAGATTAATTTTCAGAAGATCTAAAGCCTGAGCTTTGTCCAAATATAATGCTTTTACAAGACGATTTATTACTACGAGCAATACATTTACGGCTGTTGAATCCAGTTTCAAATCTGCAAGATAAGCAAAACTTGTTCGTCCGGCAAATCCTCCGGCTGTTCCTCCTGACGCTACCTGTTTTAATCCAATTTTCTGATTGTTCGCATCACCTGCTGTACACTTTGACATTCTCGCAAGATTCGCATATCCGATAAATCCTCCAGCAATTTGCTCATTTCCACCAGTGCTTTGTACTGTATAACCGTCATTGGTTCCTGTAACTGTACAGTCGTCAATGTGAGAACCGAAAATGTCCATAATTCCAAGTGCTCCGCCTAAAACCTGCCCTGCATTATCGCCTATAAAATCTATCTTATCTGCTCCGACTACACCACTCTTTCCAGAATAGCCTACAAATCCACCAACACTATTTAAACCTCTTACATTACTTAATTCCGTTACCTTACTATTTTTCACAGAACCATTTAACAGTGAACCGCCAAATCCTCCGGCCGTTCCGCTATATGTAACTTCATTGTTCTGACCTGATTTTTTTGCTTCATTTGCACTGACACTTAAGCCAGCATCTTTACTTCCGTTTACAGTTCCGTAATATACATAACTTCTAAATGCATCCAGCACATCGGTTCTTCCAAGCTTTAATAATTTATCAAGGAGCGAGGTTTCATTTCCTGCACTGATATTGGCAACTCCGGCTACATCAGCAACACCGAAGCATCCTCCGGCATATTCACCTGCGACTACGGAACGGATATTCTGTACAGAAACTCCTGCCTTTTCCGTATCCTTCTTACCGAGTACCGTTCCTTCCAGATTTCCTGCAAATCCTCCGGCTGCTTTTGCATAAGAAGTGTTATTACTTCCACTTGCGTAAGCACCATTTACGATGATTCCCCAGTCGTTCCAGGATTCCACATCTGCATAACGGATCGTTGCGACTGTAGCATTTAATACTTTTATCAAATCTGCCGGTGTATTTAACAGTTTATTCAGAAGCTGGCTGAGTAATCCTTCTCCTGCAGTAGGATTCAGTGTCGCAACACTTCCCGGTCTTGAGCTTCCGACAAATCCACCGACATAACTGCTTCCGTCAACTCGTCTTAGCTTTGTGACCTGGCAGTGAGCATTATTTTCACCCCAGATCTGTCCACCAATCAGTTTTCCTACATAACCTCCTGCATAACCACAGGCATCCTTGTCTTTGATTCCTTCTGACTGAACAATTAATCCACTCTGATAACCTTCCACAGAAGACTGCTTAATTACTGGTACAAATACATTAAGAACATCTATCATTCGTCCTAATTCCAGTTTAAGACCGAGGATATCAACTCCTCCAAGATCTGCTGCTCCGCCGTTTATCATTTCTCCTGCAAAACCGCCAGCACATCGAAGCCCCTTAATCGTCTTCGCCTGATAAGCCTGTCCATTTGTAATAGTTCCAGTTTGCATCGATCCAACATAGCCACCAGCTACTCCGCCATTTGCCAGTTTTGTTTCATCTCGATAATTTACTCTTCCTGCTACGACATTATATCCGTAAGCATACTTTCCTATAATTGCATCCAGTGCAGCCTGATTAGTTACTGTTCCATGCTCAGCAAGATCACTTCCGTAACCACCTTTTTTACCGACAAATTTCACCCATTTGTTCCAGTTTTCGTAATCCATTAAGGCAAGTGGTCCGTAAACTGCCGTATTTTCTTCTGTCGGATAGACAACACTGAGTGCTCCCAGGATGTTATCTGCTTTTACCAGTCCCCACAACAAGGACAGGTTTCCGGTCTCTGCTATATCGGCTGACTCCATAAGTCCTGTGAAACCACCTGCGATTTCTTCTCCGTATACCGAGCGGATTCGGACTGCTTTACAAATACTTGTTGGTCCGGTATAATCTTTACCTTTCCATTTCTTTGTATTATTTCCCCGGATATGTCCACCTTCGTTATGTCCTGCATAACCTCCGGCCATGCCTCGTTGTACTTGTGTTGTTGACGCTGCATCTGCACGAACTGCACCACCGCAAGGAATACATGTTGCGGAACTGTTTCTGATCGTTGGTACAAAATCCTCAGCAACAGATGCTAATGCACTTTCTGCATTAACAAGTCCGCCTAAAATAGTTGCGTTTCCAAGAACATTTGCCACATTTCCTGGCTGCAAATCTCCCACATAACCACCTGCAGTAATCTGACCAATGATATATGAGAAGTTATTTGCATTGGAATTTTGAATATGTCCGCCAGATATCTTTCCGGCGAAACCACCTGCATCTCCAAGTATGTCATTTGCTGATGCATCGGATGCTGTATTTTCCAGGTCGCTTTTACTGCAAAACCTCCAACATCTCCTGTAACATTCGAATGTTCTATTGTAGAAACAACGACATTCAATGCATCCAGCACATTGCTGATTCCTATCGATTTTCCAAGAATACTCAAGCCTTTTCCAACAGAAGCTGCTGACCCAATATCCATATATCCGATATATCCACCTGCATATCTGGCACCAGTTACTGCATATGTGCTTTTATTTTCATCATAGTATGTTGGTGCTTCATTTGCTTCCAGATCCTTCGGTTCCTTTACAATAGTATGCTTCAGATTCGTAACATCACAGTAGCTTATCTGTACACCGCTTCCATAACCGATAAATCCTCCGGCACTTCCGGAATTGCTGTCGTCTGTTTTTGTTTTGTTGGCAATGACCGTAAATCCGTTGTCTGACTTAACTCCGGCACATTGTACATATGGAATGTAGGAATTGATCAGATTAAGCAGATCACTGACATTAATATTTAGCCCATTGAGATTTCCAAGAATACTGATTCCTTTCCCAGCATCTGCCAACGCTCCAGAGTAAACATTTCCTCCAAATCCTCCGGCATAAGACTGTCCGTTAACGGCTGCAAGATTATATACAGCATAATAATCATCCGCTCCCCGCTTAGAATTATTAACTACACCGCTTTGAAAATCTGCTGTAAAGCCACCTGCAACATCAGCCGTTACACTTCCACCATCTACATAACTTACTGTACAGTTTGTATAACGAGGAATTAAATAACTGATTGCATTAAGTAATCCGTTTGCTTCAATCAAGGATTTAACTTCCGTATCGTCTCCAACTTCAGCAAGTCCTCCTGTTTTGGAAATTGCAACAAACCCTGCTGCATAACCACCTGCATCTGCAGCCTCTACAGATTTCAACTTTGTTACGTGGGCATTTTCTACCTTTGTACAATTACTTCTAGCAATAAAACCGGAAGCTGTATAATCTCGTACAGAATTTTCTTCACGTACACCTGTAGCTTTTACTTCAAATCCTTTTTCTACACCATTAACTTGAACATTTTGAATCTTAACTTCTACTGCTTGTCCTAAAGAAAGTAGATTACTAAGCTTCAAAAGATAGTTAAGGCCAAGGAGATTAACCGTTAATCCACCATCTGTTCCTGCCAGATCACCCGGTCCTGACAATCCGATAAATCCACCAACTAGATTATCCCCGTTAACAGATACTACATTGTTAAGGGTTACATTTTTTATGCTTCCGCCGATCGCATCACCAAGTCCAGCACCAACTCGTTCTCGACCTTCAACTGAGAAGTTCTCGTTTCCCTGTACTAAAACGTTATCCACGGTAAATGCAAGATACGATGCCACACCAAGCGTTGTGTTAAGAAGCCCCGCTACACTAGCTGTACCTAAAGATCCTGCAATCCCACCTACATAATCTCGCCCTGAAATATTGATATCGCCATTTAGAACAACATTTTCGGTTGCAATTGCTCCTGTTTTGTAAATGTTATTTCTCCAGTAAGATACTTTTTGTAAATATTCTGCACTGGATGGTGCTATAGAAGAACCATTACCTCGTCCAACGATACCCCCCACATAATCAACACCACTTACTTTAAGAGGTGCTTTTACTGTACACCCTAAAATATATGATGGACTTACACCTGCTAAAGAAAGTAATGAAGATGTTGCACCTGGATTACTACTTAAAAGCTTTACAACAAGATCTACAACACCACCTAATAAGTTATCCTTTGTATCTCCTTTTCCTATATCCGCTGCCCAACCAAGTGCTGCAACGCCGGCAAATCCGCCGGCATGATTTCCTGAAGCCTTCACTGTAAGTTCATTTTTAGCTTCTACTGTACAGTTCACCGCAGTAGAATTGGCAAATCCGCCTGCAAATCCGCCCACGTAACTTTCACCTGATACTATCATTCGAGCATTATTTAGTGAGCAATTCAAAAGCAAACTTTCTGGATTCATTTTCGGCAATTTTGCTTCAATATCCAATGCACCAGAAAGTGTACCTTCTATCGCATCATCACGAGCTATTCCAACAAATCCACCTGCAAAAGACTTTCCGTTTATCGTATAATTACTATTGGAAATGGAACAATTTTCTACAATTGTTCCTTTCTGTTGTCCAATGAATCCACCTGCATACTCTTTATCAGTAGCTGTAGAAATACTTAATCCATTTACAGTACAATTCATAATTTTGGCATTGATATAACCTGTCGGGATCAGTTTTTTTAAAGGGATAGCATTTCCAAGCAGAATCGTGATTAAGTCACCTAAGCCTAATCCTGGAATTACATTCAATATGTTTGTAAGTAATTTAACAAGTCCACCAAGTGCGTTTGATAAACCATCATACTCAGTTTTACCAACAACATATCCAACAAATCCACCTGTATTATTATTTACGTTTTTGACAACAGCATTATTCACTTCAAGATTAGAAAGTTCTACCTGACCTTCCACACGACCAGCAATCGCGCCAGTTGCTAATGCTGTCGGATCTTTCTTTCTCGCATCAAGAACATCTCCCAATGTTTTTTTTAGATCAATTTTCACCTGGCCGAACGTTAAAATAAATGTTAACCCACTTAAAACTCCACCAAGCAACTTACCCAGAGTACTTGTTAAGGTACTTACAAGAGTTTCCGGATAATAAGTTTCAGAAGTTGATGTTTGAACATTAATATTTTTAAACTTAATATTTGAAACTTGCACTAATCCTTTACTAAGACCGATATCGTTATCACTTACTTCACTCGATATTGTAGAGAAAAAACCTACACCCATTTGTTCTCCAATATTAAGTTTACTTGATTGTACAACTTTCACATTAGAAAGTACTGGTTTCATACTAGCTGTGATTTGACTGGATGTTGAATCCCAAAGGGACTCATTATCATTCGCCTTAGCGCCAATCATTGTTCCTTGAAAAGTAAGCGGCTTCCACTCTTCACTGCTCAAATCTATATCTCGGAAAATAATATAATTTGCATTTGCTGTATATTTCTGTCCTGTTGTTTTGTCTATATCTAAATCAGGGTCAATTTCACCTGTTATCTGATTGACTCCGCACCTGCCTCTGGTGGGATATAGCAATTTATTATGCTGACTGTATTTGCTATCAGCATCTTTAATTTGTCCAAAAGTAAAATCTGCTACTCCATTCTGGTCTCTTGTCAAATCAGCATCACCACTATAAAGCATGATCGGTTTGCCACTTGAATCTGTATCACATTTCCATACAAAACCATCTAGATATGCCTGATAAACCGCACCATTAACTCGTTCATCCGTACCAATTTTCCTTAACTGCTGCTCATTTCCAATCAAGATGTAGGTCTTATCTCCAATAGTCTTGACAACCTGTCCCTTGAAATCTCGACCTTCTGTTCCTTCTGTACTTGCTTTACTTAGCTGATCTGCAACTAATTCCGGCTTATCCGAATTAAACTTCTGCGATAACACATAATTATGAGACTTACTATAAGTCAGATACTCCTGTTCCTCTCCATCTGGATAAATCATCTGCCCCATACCAAACTGTGGTGCATCATAATCCAATGTCATAACTGGTTCCGTTTCAGATTCTTCTTGCGCAAGTACCATTAACTGATATGGATTGTATATGTAGATTGTATCCGTTTCCTTATCATACAGCGTTGGTGTTTCGTTTTCTTCTACCTTCGTTCCAGTAATAGTTCCGGTAAAGGAATCCGGTACTGACCACATCTGTGCAGAGTTCATCTGGATGTCATTCATCAAAATGTACTGGGCATCTGAACCGTATTTCAGCTCTGTGCCTTCACTCTTTACTACATCTCCAGAACCAATCTTTCCATCCTTATCACCTGTGTAAATATAAGCATCTGAGCCAATCTGTTTTAATTGTTCATAATTATAAATGCATATTTTACTATCCTTATAATAAGCATCTATATTATCTGTTGATTCCGCTTTAACATTTTCACCGGAAGATTCCGATTCGTTATTCTTCGAGTTTTCATTTGTTTCCTCCGATATCTTAGATTCGGATTCCATGGTGCCATTTATTTCATCTGAAACTGTGGACTCGGTTGATACTTTACCATTACTCTTATTGGCATCATCAGAAAGTGTCACTTGACTAGTGTTGGTACCCGATGGATTTACATCTGCCGCATCCGCAATATTCACTTGAGAAAATAAGATAGCCATACATAGTATGACTGCGATAATTCTGTTCTCTATCCTTCTTTTTTTCTTCATATCTGGACCTCTAATCTTTTGCCTTCACTTGTTACTTTAATTTTGCCTCTTTAACCAGTTTTGCTGCTTTGCCGCCTCCTGAAAGCATTGCATCAGCTGATTGGAAAACGCTCCACATTCACCATTTGAAATCATCCGTATTGCTTCTTCAGGTTCATACTTTCTTTTGTATGGTCGATCATTGATCAATGCATCATAAGCATCAACAATCCCAACGACCTGCGCACACATTGGAATCGCATTTCCTTTTAAACCATCCGGGTATCCTGATCCATCATATCTTTCATGGTGATGTCTGCATATTTCATAACTATATTGGTTCAGCTTTTCCGTTATTACTCCTTCTGGGAATCTCCGGGTCATCGCTGCACCTACTAATGGATGTTGTTTTACTACATTCATTTCTTCATCTGTCAACTTTCCATTTTTATTCAGAATTTCAATTGGTACTTTTATCTTTCCAATATCATGAATCGGTGCCAAATGGGCTACTGAAGCAATTTCTTCATCCGTAATTCCATATTCCGGATATTTTTTCTGTAATTGAAGATATACCTGTTTCGTATAGAAACTGATATCATCTTGATACCCTGATTCAACTATCTGATTATGATTCAATACAGTAGTTAAAAGTGATACCATATCCCAATACTGCTTTGCCAAATCCTGTTCTTTCTTTACAAGTTCCTGTTCCATTCTTATAACTGTGTTCTGGACAATTTTCTCATTATGTAATGTAATAATTGCAGTATTCTCATTTGCATCTATATATTTTTTTGCTTCCATCCAAACATATTCATTCTTATCTTTTCCCGTAATTCTGCGATATGGAAGATCTTTTTCCATACATCCATCAACCAGGTTTTCTTCTAATCCTTCACTTGATAAGAAATCATGAACCATTTTTTTATCAGAAACATACACATATCTTTCTACATACTGGCTTATGAACTCTTCATAGCTTTCTGTATTTCTTACTTTCTCATACACTTCACGGATATGTGAGTACACACACTCGTAGCTTTTACCCTTCAAGTTCAGTTTTAACACAACATAAAATCGTCCAAAATATTCATCTTCTCCATGGCGGATAACATCTGAAACTTTTACGCTCTCTAATTTATTATTGTATGTATTCTGCAAACTCAACAATATTTTATGTATCTTGCAGGTATCTTCTAAATTTCTGGAACAAAAACGATCTTCTTCCAAACAACGATTAATTGCCATTGTTTCCTCTACATACGATATAATTTCCATCAGAGAAATATTCTCCGGTTGTTTTGCCAGCATATAGCCACCATTTGTACCTTCACAGGCTTTTATGATTCCTGCTTGCTTTAACTTTTTTGTTATTTTTGGAATATAACTGGATGGAACACTTAGTTCCTGAGATAATT
>ERZ1673722.2843-NODE-2843-length-13442-cov-4.954284_pt1 | contig 13442 bp, 8 predicted proteins | sample MGYA00580222_ERZ1673722 | MGnify/ENA primary metagenome ERZ1673722 (study PRJEB41218, sample SAMN15661750) | gut metagenome | host: Homo sapiens | place: Canada: London | collected 2015-08-20/2019-03-30 | study: EMG produced TPA metagenomics assembly of...
AGTCCGGCAGTGATTTCAAACCGGATTTTACAATGGTAGGAGGAAAAAATAATGAATCTGGAGAAACTGTTTCATCTGAAGGAAAACCATACAGATGTAAAGACAGAGGTTCTGGCGGGTATTACCACCTTTATGACCATGGCTTACATTCTGGCGGTAAACCCCAACATTTTGTCGGCATCCGGCATGGACAGAGGCGCGGTCTTTACCGCAACGGTTCTGGCATCCTTTATTGCAACCTGTCTCATGGCTCTGATGTCCAACTATCCCTTTGCGCTGGCTCCTGGAATGGGATTAAACGCGTACTTTGCGTACACCGTTGTGCTGGGAATGGGGTATACCTGGCAGATGGCGTTAGCAGCCGTATTTGTAGAAGGCCTGATTTTTATTCTGCTTTCTTTAACAAAAGTAAGAGAAGCAATCTTTAATGCCATTCCAATGAACTTAAAACACGCAGTATCCGTTGGTATTGGCTTGTTCATTACCTTTATCGGCCTGCAGAATGCAAAAATCGTAGTAAATAACGATTCTACTCTGTTAGGAATGTTTTCTTTCAGCGGTTCCTTAGAAGCCGGTACCTTCCAGACAGAAGGAATTACCGTACTGCTTGCATTAATCGGCATTATTATTACCGCGGTTCTTGTTGCAAAAAATGTAAAAGGCAACATTTTATGGGGAATTTTAATTACCTGGGTACTGGGAATTATCTGCCAGTTCTTAGGAATCTACGTGCCGGACGGGACTGCCTGGTTCAGCCTGCTTCCGGATTTTTCCAGCGGAATCTCTGTTCCAAGTGTTATGCCGACCTTTATGCAGATGGATTTCGCCCTGGTATTTTCCGGAGACTTTCTGATCATCATGTTTGCGTTCCTGTTTGTAGATATGTTTGATACCTTAGGAACTTTAATCGGCGTAGCGTCCAAAGCAGATATGTTAGATAAAAACGGACAGCTTCCAAGAATCCGCGGCGCCCTGTTGGCAGACGCAGTGGGAACTTCTGTAGGAGCTGTTTTAGGAACTTCTACTACCACAACTTTTGTAGAGAGTTCCGCAGGCGTATCCGTAGGCGGCCGTACCGGACTGACCAGCCTGGTAACCGCTCTGCTGTTTTTAGTATCCCTGTTCCTGTCCCCGATTTTCCTTGCAATTCCATCCTTTGCAACGGCTCCGGCCCTGGTAATTGTAGGATTTATGATGCTGACTTCGATTGTTAAGATTGATTTCAGCGATTACACAGAAGCAATCCCATGCTTTATTGCTATTATTGCAATGCCGTTTATGTACAGCATTTCCGAGGGAATCGCAATGGGCGTAATCTCTTATGTAGCAATCAATCTGATTGCTGGAAAAGCAAAAGAAAAGAAAATCAGTGTGCTGATGTACATTCTGGCAATTCTGTTTGTACTGAAGTATGTGCTGATTTAATGTCAGAATCCGCGTACAGGCGTATTATTTCTGTACACGGATTTGAAAAACGCCTCTGCTTTACCGCTGAAATGCGCTGGAGCAGAGGTTTTTTACTTATAATATGAAAAACTGGAGAGAAAGGATCCTATGAAAACACTTGTATTAGCAGAAAAACCTTCGGTAGGAAGGGATATTGCCAGAGTGCTGGGATGTGCCAGACAGATAGACGGCGCCATTGAGGGAACCGATTATGTGGTTACCTGGGGGCTGGGCCATCTGGTAGAACTGGCCGATCCGGAGGAATACAGCGACGATTACAAAGAGTGGAAGATGGAGGTACTTCCCATGATTCCATCTCCTTTTCAGCTTACGGTTATCCGTCAGACTGGAAAACAATTTCGGGCAGTAAAAAAACAGCTGTTCCGCAAAGACGTAGATCAGATAGTGATTGCCACAGATGCAGGAAGAGAAGGGGAGCTGGTAGCAAGGCTGATTTTAGAAAAGACCGGATGCAGAAAGCCGGCCAGAAGATTGTGGATTTCTTCGGTTACAGATAAGGCAATTCGGGAAGGTTTTGCACAGTTAAAGGACAGCAGGGAGTACGACAATCTGCGGGACGCGGCAATGTGCAGGGCAGAGGCAGACTGGCTGGTGGGAATCAATGCGACCAGGGCGCTGACCTGCAAGTACAATGCCAAACTTTCCTGCGGCCGTGTCCAGACTCCGACACTGGCAATTATTGCAAAGAGAGAAAAGGAAATCAAAGAGTTTACCCCCCAGCCCTATTATGGACTAAAAGGAACGTTTTCCGGCCTGTCCTTTGTCTGGCAGGATGGAGAAAGCAAAAGCAGACGTACCTTTGATAAAAAGAGGGCAGAACGTCTTCTTACGGAATTAAAAGGGAAAAATGCAGTTGTCAGGGAAATCCGGAGAAACCGGAAAACAGTTCCAGCCCCTTTGCTATATGATCTGACCGAACTGCAAAGAGATGCCAACCGGAAGTATCAGTATTCAGCAAAAGAAACCTTAACTATCTGCCAGCGTCTGTATGAAAACCATAAAGTGCTGACATATCCCAGAACAGATTCCAGGTATTTAAGCAGCGACATTCTTCCAACCATAGGGGATCGATTGAAAGCCTGCGCTGTAGGGCCTTACCGGAAACTGGCCGGCCGTCTGGCTGGTCAGCCCCGCAGTGAAAAAGCCGGTTATATCAACAACGGAAAGGTATCGGATCACCATGCGATCATTCCAACGGAACAATTTGTCCAGTTAGACCATATGACGATTGATGAGAGAAGAATTTACGATCTGGTGGTGCGCCGGTTCCTGGCTGTCCTGCATCCAGACTGCGAATACGAAGAAATACACATTACAGCTGCAGTCGGAGGGGAGATATTTACGGCTTCTGGAAAACGGGAGCTTCAAAAAGGCTGGAAAGAAGCGTATGAAGAGGAAGCGGCTGCCTTGCCGGAAGAAGACGGGAACTCGGACAGAAACCTGGCAGAACTGGAACAACTGGTAAAGGGAGATACCCTGGAAGCTTCTGGTCAGGAAACTCTCTTAATAACCGAAGGAAAAACAACACCGCCGCCTTATTTTACGGAAGCGTCGCTGCTGTCTGCTATGGAAAATCCTTCTGCTTACATGGAAACAGAGGACGAGGCAGAGAAAAAAGCAATGGCAAAAACTCTGGGAGAAACGGGCGGTCTGGGAACGGTTGCGACCAGGGCAGATATTATTGAAAAATTGTTTCACTCCTTTTTGCTGGAAAAGAAGGGCCAGGAAATTCATCTGACCCAGAAGGCAAAACAGCTTTTAGAACTGGTTCCGGAAGAGCTTCGCACTCCAGAGCTGACTGCCAGATGGGAAAGCCGGCTGACTGCCATTGCAGAAGGAAGGGAAAAACGGAACGATTTTATGGAAGACATAAAAAACTATACCAATACCCTGATTGAAGAAATTAAAACCGGAGAAGGAAGCTTCCGCCATGATAATCTGACCAATAAAAAGTGTCCGGTCTGCGGAAAACGCCTGCTGGCTGTAAAAGGAAAAAACAGTGAAATGCTGGTGTGCCAGGACAGGGAGTGCGGGTATCGGGAAACGGTTGCAAGAACCTCCAACGCCCGCTGTCCAAAATGTCATAAAAAGATGGAACTCAGGGGAAACGGCGATGCAAAGATTTTTGTATGCAAATGCGGTTACAAAGAAAAATTGTCCTCTTTTACCGAGCGTCGTAAAAAAGAAGGGGCCGGAGTATCCAAACGAGATGTGGCCAGGTACCTTAACGGGCAGAGAAAAGAGGCGGAAAAGGCAGTTAATTCCCCGTTCGCCGATGCATTTGCCAAGTTAAATTTAGATAATCATTAGAATCTGACAAAATTGACAACATTTCGTAAGAATTATTTTAAGATTATTCTGGAAATTTGTGCTATAGTTAATACACAAGAAAGAAAAAGTAAAAAATACATTGTAAATTTGTATAAAGTGAATGGGAAAAGGAGGTTTTTTTATGAAAAAGAGACAGGTATTAGCATCTATGGTAGGAGCGGTTTTATTAAGTTCCGCAGCGGCGATGAGCGTATTTGCAGCAGGTTGGTCCCAGCAGTCCAACGGACAGTGGTGCTATCTGGAAAATGACGGAAGCAAGGCTACCGATGCATGGAGAAAGAGCGGAGACAACTGGTTTTATCTGGACAGCTACGGCAACATGGCAGTTAATCAGCTGATTGATGATACCTATTATGTCAATGAAGCAGGAGCCATGGTTACCAACGCATGGAAGGAACTTCCAAACGATGACTGGGATGGAAGCGGCACTGTGTGGTATTACTTTACCGACAGCGGCAAGGCGGTAACCGATGGACTGAGAACCATTAACGGACAGAAGTATTACTTTGAAGGAAACCAGATGCAGACTGGCTGGCATGAAGTAAACGGCAAGAAATATTACTTTAAGGACAGCGGCGCAATGGCTACTGGCTGGGTTCAGATTGACCAGAGAGACGATTATGACAGCTGGAGCGAACCTGAGTGGTATTACTTCTCCTCTTCAGGTCAGATGTCCGTTTCCAGAGAACAGAAGATTGAAGGCGAGACCTACGTATTTGATGATGAGGGACGTATGCTGACCGGCTGGATTGACAACGACAGCTATACCTCCTCTAAGTTCAACGATGTAAGCGGTGCAACGGATTTAAGATACCACAATGAAAGCGGAATCGGAGCCAATGGCTGGAAGTATTTAAGCAATCCGGACAACAGCGAAGACGGCTGGTACTATTTCTACAATGGAAGGGCATACAGCACCGAGTACAAGGGCAAAAAGTTAAATGATGAGTATGCGCTTGCAAGCATCAACAGCAAGACCTACTGCTTCCGCAGAGACGGACGGATGTACACGGGCTTATTAGAATTATCCGACGGACGGAAGTTCTATTTTGACGAGAACGGCGCAATGAAGACCGGACGCGTAGTGGTAAACGATGAGAACCATGACAATGAAGTATTCTACTTTACCGCCAGCGGTTCCTTAGGCTCCAAGGGCGACGGCGTAACCGGAGTAAAGAACGGCTACCTGTATGATGACGGCGCTCTGGTTTATGCAGAAGAAGGAACCAAGTATCAGATCGTAGAAGTTGACGGTCTCCGCTATATGGTAAATGAAGATGGAAAGGTAAAGACCAGCGGTACGGTTCGCGATGGCGACGGCGTGAAGTACAAGATTACTAAGGCTCAGAACGGCGGTTACAACATCGAGATCCTTCCAGAAGATTAATCTTGACAATTTAAACTTCCATGTTATAATGAGGATTAGAAAAAAATAATTAACACGCAGATGGGAAGAGTAAGGAATCTGGATGTGCTCAGAGAAGGATGCATATGGTGCGAGCATCCTGCACAGACGGCTCCCCAAGACCACCCCAGAGTGTCCCTTAATCGGGAACGGTGATTCCGTTATCATCCAAACATCAAGAGGTCTGAGCCGGATGGCTCATTCAAAAAGGGTGGAACCGCGATTGTAAGATCGTCCCTTGCCGTAGGAATATGGCAAGGGACTTTTTTTATATCCTAGGAAATTTCTGCGAATTTCCCAGGATATAAAAGCTCTGCAGGTCACTTTTTCCATTAAAAAGGAGAGATTACTATGAAGATTACATTAAAAGACGGCTCTGTAAAAGAGTACGCACAGCCAATGTCCATTATCGACATTGCAAAAGATATTAGCGAAGGCCTGGCAAGAGTAGCCTGTGTCGGCGTTGTAGACGGCGAAACCGCTGATCTGCGCACGGTACTGGATAAAGACTGCACATTAAGCATCTGCACTTCCAGCGATCCAGAAGGTCTGGCAGCGCTGCGTCACTCCGCAAGCCATGTACTGGCTCAGGCGATTAAGCGTTTATATCCGGCAACCAAGCTGGCAATCGGTCCGTCTATTGCAGACGGTTTCTACTACGACGTAGATCCAGAGACCACCTTTACTGCAGAAGACATGGAAAAGATCGAAGCAGAAATGAAGAAGATTGTAAAAGAAGCGTTCCCAATCAAGCGTTTCACTCTGCCGAGAGAAGAAGCCATTGCATTTATGAAAGAACGTCAGGAGCCATATAAGGTAGAACTGATTGAAGATTTATCAGAAGGCGAAGAAATCAGCTTTTACGAGCAGGGCGAGTTTGTAGACCTGTGCGCAGGCCCTCATTTAATGAATACCAAGGACTTAGGCAAGGCATATAAGTTAATGAATCTGGCTGGCGCTTACTGGAGAGGCAGCGAGAAGAATAAGATGCTGACCCGTTTCTACGGTACTGCATTTGGCAAGAAGGCAGAGCTGGAAGCTTACATTACCATGATGGAAGAGGCCAAAAAGCGTGATCACAGAAAGTTAGGCAAGGAACTGGGCTTATTTATGATGCATGAAGCAGGCCCTGGCTTCCCATTCTTCCTTCCAAAGGGTATGGCATTAAAGAACACCCTTCTGGATTACTGGAGAGAGATTCACAAAAAGGCCGGCTATGTAGAAATTTCTACTCCGATTATTTTAAACAGAAGCTTATGGGAGACTTCCGGACACTGGGCACATTACAAAAACAATATGTATACCACTGTCATTGATGAAGAAGACTATGCGGTAAAGCCGATGAACTGCCCAGGCGGTATTCTGGTATATGCTTCTGAGCCGCGTTCCTACAGAGATCTGCCTCTTCGTTTAGGCGAGCTGGGTCTGGTTCACCGTCACGAGAAATCCGGTCAGCTTCATGGTCTGATGAGAGTCCGCTGCTTTACCCAGGACGATGCCCATATTTTCATGACTCCTGACCAGATTAAAGATGAGATTAAGAGAGTTGCTAATCTGATTAACGACGTATACTCCCTGTTAGGATTTAAGTATCACGTAGAACTGTCTACCAGACCGGAAGACTCGATGGGAAGCGATGAAGACTGGGAGACTGCAACCGAAGGCTTAAGAAGCGCGTTAGACGAGCTGGGACTTCCTTATGTAGTCAATGAAGGCGACGGCGCATTCTATGGTCCTAAGATTGACTTCCATCTGGAAGACTCCATCGGAAGAACCTGGCAGTGCGGTACCATCCAGTTAGACTTCCAGCTTCCTCAGAGATTTGAACTGGAATACATGGGAGCAGACGGAGAAAAGCATCGTCCGATTATGATTCACCGCGTATTATTCGGCTCTGTTGAGCGCTTTATCGGTATCCTCATCGAGCACTTTGCAGGCGCATTCCCGACCTGGTTAGCTCCGGTTCAGGTAAAGGTACTGCCGATTTCTGATAAGTTTATCGACTATGCAGATTCTGTAGCGGCAAAATTAAATGACGCCGGCATCCGTACCGAGGTAGATACCCGTTCTGAGAAGATTGGATACAAGATTCGTTTCGCTCAGATGGAAAAGATTCCTTATATGCTGGTAGTCGGCCAGAAGGAAGAAGAAGAGGGCGTTGTTTCCGTAAGAAGCCGTTTTGCAGGCGACGAAGGCCAGAAGGAATTAGGCCAGTTTATGGAGGCAATTCAGGAAGAGATCGCTTCTAAAGTAATCCGTCAGGCAGAGAATAAAGAAGAAAAGTAATGAATATGAAACAAAAAAGACTGTTTTACCTGGATGTGATTCGGGCAGTCTGCGCAGTGATGATTGTAGTCTACCATTTTCCGCTGGCGATTTCCCAGCCGGTAGATTACTTTCATTCCTTCGCCAATGGCAGCTTCGGCATGATTGCAGTTTACTGTTTTTTCATGGTTTCCGGAGCTGCCCTTATGTACCGGTATCAGAATGAGGGAAAACTGAATTTAAAACAATTTTATAAAAAACGGTTTTTCAGCATCTATCCTCTGTTCTGGATTGCCTATGTCATGGCCTTTTTCTGGGTGTTCTGGCAGCTAAAGGAAGTGTACCGGATTATCCCGACAAAGGCCATTTTCTGGTCTGTTATCGGGATGGACGGGTGGCTGGCCCATCTGGTTCCTACGTTTTATATGGTAGGAGAATGGTTTTTAGGAAGCATTATTATTCTGTACGCATTGTTTCCGTTAATCCGGATATGCTATCAGAAAAACCGGCATATTCTTCTGGCAGTCTCCCTGCTTGCTGCATTGTGGCTGTTTTCCGCTAATCCGTTTCCTATGGAAATTAAGCAGAACCCTATTACCGGAATTTTTTATTTTGTACTGGGAGCCTGGCTGGAAGAATCCCGCCAGAAGATTTCAAAACAGAAACCAAACGCGCTTTTTTATATCTGGGCCGTCAGCGCGGCAGGCGTGGTTCTCTGGATTTTTGTGCCCATGACAAACGGAGTGGAACAGTTTGGAAGAGAAGTGTCTTTTTTGATTTTCAGCGTGATTTTTTACCTGTTCTGGATGGGAGCTTCTGTCTGGCTGGAAAAAAACAGGGCGCTAAAATGCGGCATCAGCCGTCTGGCGGCCGTAAGCTATGGCGTATTTCTGACTCACCATGTAGCTGCCCAGGCAATTACCGGACACTTTGCAGGAACTGCGCCAAGCACCAGGGAAATTTTTACCATGCTTTTGATGACCTTTGCCCTGACCTGGATTTGGACCATTGCAATTTATAAAATCGAGGCGTACATAAAATCATTTTTTTAAGACATACTAACTTTGTCAACCCCAAACAAACGTAAGGGTAAAGGAGGAAACCAGAATGACAAAGTTAGATTGTAATGTAACCAGCTGCATTCACAATGCAGAAAACTGCTGCTGTAAACAGGGAATCGTAGTCGAGGGTCAGACAGCCAAAGACAAGTGCGATACCTGCTGCGGAAGTTTTGATGAAAATACAGGAGATTCTTTTAAAAACCTGTTTAAGACACCGGAAACCCGTCTGGAAGTCAACTGCGAAGCAGTAAATTGTGTATTCAATGAAGGACACCGCTGCGCGGCAGAGCACATCGGAATCGGCGGCGGCAAGGCAAGCAGCGCCAGCCAGACCGAGTGCACCAGCTTTAAGGCCAGATGAGATTCATAAAATAGAAGCTGTAAAGTTACAAGTAAAAAGCCAGTCTGGGCAGCAAGATTAGACGCTGTCCGGGCTGGCTTTTTGTAGTAGTGGCTTTTGCTTATTGAAAGCGCTTTTTCATTTCGCTTGAGAATTGCAATCTGAAATTGAATTTTGATAAAGAGATGGTATAATGTTCTTATAAGAAAAAATTATGAGAAGTTATGCTGACGGGAGGGTAAATATGTCTGTTTGTTATAATAAATTATGAATTAAATTCTTATTGATCGTGGCATGAGTAAAACAGAACTTATCAAGTCGGCTAAAATTAGTACTAATGCTATGGCAAAACTGGGAAAAAATGAAGATGTACGAGTAGAAGTGCTGGTTAAAATATGCGGAATATTGAATTGTACTATTGATGACATTATGGAAATTATTCCAGATTGAACAGCCTGAGATAAGGAGGATATTTTGATGAGTCCAATTTTACCAAAGAAACAAATGTCAGAAGAAGACATCAAATTGAATTATATTACTCCTGCCATTCTAAAAGGTTGGAAGGGTCATATTACGATGGAAACAAAAATCACGGATGGTCGCATTAATATTCGAGGAAATATGGTGGCTCGGAGTAATCCTAAATTTGTTGATTATATGCTTTACCTTAATGACGGTAACCCCGTAGCTGTTGTTGAAGCAAAAGATAATAATCATTCTATCTCTCATGGATTGCAGCAGGCTATTACTTATGCTCAAATGATGGATCTTCCGTTTGCATATTCGTCAAATGGAGATGCTTTTTACGAGCATGACTTCTTGACAGGACAGGAACAACAGATTGCTTTAGATGAATTCCCAACCCAGAATGAACTTGTAGCAAGATATTATGCTGAAATGAATGATGGCAAAGGAATTTCTGATATGGAAAAGAAGATTATAGATCAGCCGTATTATTCCTCTCAAAATACATATCCGCCACGTTATTATCAACGGAATGCTGTCAATAGAACTGTTGAAGCTATTGCCAGAGGACAACAGCGATTGCTGCTTGTTATGGCTACTGGAACAGGTAAAACATATACAGCGTTTCAAATTGTTTACCGCTTGCTACGGTCTGATCTTAAAAAGAGAATTTTGTATTTAGCTGACAGAAATATTCTTATTGACCAGAGTATCTCACAGGACTTTGCACCGCTTGAAAAGACTATTTATAAAGTGGACTTTTCTGACAGGGAATGTCTGAGAAAGATTGCGTCTCATGAGGTAAACTTTGCCCTTTATCATCAAATGGTAGGGCAAAATGACGAAGAACATTTTCGACAGATTCCAGCGGAGTATTTTGACCTTATCATCGTAGACGAGTGCCATCGTGGCAGCGCAAAGGAAGATAGCAACTGGCGAAAAGTGTTGGAATATTTTTCGTTCGCCACGCAGATTGGTATGACTGCTACGCCAAAGGAAAGCGAAAAGGTATCTAACATTGACTATTTTGGAGAACCTGTGTATATCTACAGCTTAAAGCAAGGCATTGAAGATGGATTTCTTGCTCCGTTTAAGGTTATCAATATTACAACCAATATTGGAGAGGGCTGGAGACCGTATCATGGACAGACTGATATTTATGGTAATGTGATTGAAGACCGCATTTATAATAACAGAGATTACGATTACAGCATTATTCTTCAAGACCGTATTGACGAAGTTGCAAGAGAAATTACTGATTATTTGAAAAGCACCGACAGAATGCAGAAAACGATTGTATTCTGTGCTTCCGAAGACCATGCTGAACGCATGAGAATAGCAATTAACAATCTGAATAAAGATTTATCAAAACGAAATCCAGATTATTGTGTTAGAATTACTGGATCGGACGTATATGGAAAATCCAAATTAAATTATTTTATTTCTGTGACTGAACCATACCCGGTAATAGCTACAACATCAGAATTACTTTCAACGGGTGCGGACTGTAAAATGACAAAGCTGATTGTTCTCGATAAGACAGTTGAGAGCATGACTACCTTTAAGCAAATTATTGGACGTGGAACCCGCATCCGAGAAAAAGAGGGTAAGACACATTTTGTTGTTATGGATTTTAGAAATGTGACTCGGCTTTTTGCTGATCCTAATTGGGACGGCCCTGTTGAGCAAGTTGAGGGATTTCAACATGGAAGCGTTGGAAACGGAGGAAAAGGCGGCAGCCAAGGCGGAGGAGGAAAAGAGCCTCCTACTGATCGTACAGAAACACCTATTGTCGATAAATCTGGGTGTAAAGTGAAAATAATCAATAAGATGGTTTCTGTTTATGATGCCAATGGTAAATTGCTTCGGCAGGAAGATATTATTGATTATACGAGAACGAATATTAAAGGGGAGTATGCTTCTTTGTCTGATTTTATCCGCAAATGGAAAGCGTCAGATAAAAAGAAAACCATTGAAGAATCTTTGATGTCAATGGGCATTGATTTGAAAGCGCTAAAGGCAGAGCAAGGTATGTCAGATGTGGATGATTTTGATTTCATCTGTTATGTGGCATACGGTAAGAAGCCGCTGACAAGAAAAGAACGAGCCGAGAATGTAAAGAAGAAAGATTTCTTTAGTAAATATTCTGCTGAAGCACAGGCAGTCCTTTCCATTCTTTTGGATAAGTATATGAACCAAGGTATTACAGAGGTTGAAGACATCAAGGTTCTCTCTCTTGCAGACTTTGCCGATTTTGGCAAGCCTGCAAAAATTGTAAAACTATTTGGGGGTAAGGCTCAATACGAAACTGCTATTAAAGAACTTGAAGCAAATATTTACGAAGTAGAGGTAGGATAATTATGGCAATGCAGTCAGGTTTTATAAAAAGAATCCGTGATATTATGCGTATGGACGCTGGTATTAACGGAGACGCTCAAAGAATTGAGCAAATGGTATGGATGCTTTTCTTAAAGGTATATGATGCCAAGGAAGATGACTGGGAACTGAATGAGGACAATTACGAATCCATCATTCCAGAAGAATGCAGATGGAGAAATTGGGCGAAAACAGATGGCAAAGGTCATGCTATGACCGGAGATAAATTACTGAACTTTGTCAATAACACGCTTTTTCCAGTTCTGAAAGGTAACGATGTAAAAAATGGAGATACGGTTGTTTGTGAGGGAATTAAAGTTACGCCGGAAACGCCTATTAAAAAAGCCATTGTAAGAGAAACATTTGAAGATGCTAACAACTATATGAAAGATGGTGTTTACCTTCGTCAGGTAATAGATGTTATTGATGAAATTGAATTCGATGATGTGAAAGAAAGCCACGCTTTTGGTTTTGTATATGAGGAAATTTTAAGAGAATTGCAAGCTGCTGGTTCTTCCGGTGAATTTTATACACCGAGAGCTGTAACAGATTTTATGGCGTTAATGATTAAACCGCAGCTTGGCGAGAAAATGGCAGATTTTGCGTGTGGCACAGGCGGATTTATTACGTCATGGCTTGGACAACTCTCCAAACAGGTAAAAGATACGACAGCACAAAAACAGCTTGATGAAAGTATATATGGAATTGAAAAAAAGCCTTTTCCATATTTGCTCTGTGTAACCAATCTGTTGTTGCATGATATTGAAATTCCCAATATTCATCACATGAATTCACTGAAACATAATCTGTTGGACTATACTGAAGATGATAAATTTGATGTCATACTAATGAATCCGCCTTATGGCGGTCATGAGGACAAATCTATTCAAGGCTTTTTCACTGATGATTTGACAAGCAGCGAGACAGCAGACCTCTTTATGTCTGTTATTATGTACCGACTGAAAAAGAATGGTCGTGCGGCTGTTATTCTGCCTGACGGTTTCCTGTTCGGCACAGATAATGCAAAGGTTGCTATCAAGAAAAAGCTGTTTTCTGAGTTCAATCTGCATACTGTGATTCGTATGCCGCACAGCGTATTTGCGCCGTACACATCTATCACGACTAACATTCTGTTCTTTGAACATACAAAACCAACAGAGGAAACGTGGTTCTATCGTCTGGATATGCCGGAAGGATATAAAAATTTTTCAAAGACTAAGCCGATGGAACTCAAGCATTTTGATCCTGCTATGAATTGGTGGGATAACAGAGAAGAAATTAATGTAGACGGTTTTGATAAGGCAAAGAAGTTTACGGTTGAAGAGATTGCTGCCAGAAATTATAATATCGACCTTTGCGGTTATCCTCACGAAGAAGAAGAAATTCTCCCCCCTAAAGAGTTGATTCAGCAATATCAGGAAAAACGAGCAAGCCTGAATGCGGATATTGACCGCATTTTGGCACAGATTACAGAAATTTTGGGAATAGACTTGGAGGAAGCATAATGACCGGACAACAGCTGAAAAATTCAATATTGCAGATGGCTGTTCAGGGTAAACTCGTTCCGCAAGACCCAAACGATGAGCCAGCTTCTGTATTGCTTGAGAAAATACGAAAAGAAAAAGAACAACTTATCAAAGAAGGGAAAATTAAGAAAGAAAAAAATCCGTCTTACATTTTCCGAGGTGCCGATAATTTGCCTTATGAGAAAGTCGGAAAGAATGAACCGGTG
>ERZ1673722.2848-NODE-2848-length-13427-cov-20.619952_pt1 | contig 13427 bp, 10 predicted proteins | sample MGYA00580222_ERZ1673722 | MGnify/ENA primary metagenome ERZ1673722 (study PRJEB41218, sample SAMN15661750) | gut metagenome | host: Homo sapiens | place: Canada: London | collected 2015-08-20/2019-03-30 | study: EMG produced TPA metagenomics assembly of...
TAATGTACATAAGTATGGCGCACATATCTTTCATACCTCTAATAAGAAGGTGTGGAACTTCGTCAACTCCATTGTAGAGTTCAACCGCTATACCAACTCGCCAGTGGCTAACTATAAAGGTAAGCTCTATAATCTGCCTTTCAATATGAACACCTTCTATCAGATGTGGGGTGTTACCACTACTGAAGAGGCGCAGGCTAAGATTAATGAGCAGAAAGCGGAAGCTGTTGCTCGTATGAAAGCAGATGGCGTAACAGAACCTCGTAACTTGGAGGAACAGGCTCAGGTATTGATAGGAAAAGACATTTACGAAAAACTTATCAAGGGTTATACAGAGAAGCAGTGGGGAAGAAAATGTACAGAGCTTCCTGCATTCATTATTAAGCGTTTACCAGTTCGTCTCATCTTCGATAATAACTACTTCAATGATAAGTACCAGGGTATCCCTGTTGGTGGTTATAACAAACTCATTGATGGCTTGCTTGAAGGAGTAGAGACAAAGACAAATGTAGATTTCTTTGAAAACCGCCCTTATTGGGAGGGTGTTGCCGACAAGATAGTTTTCACTGGTAAGATAGATGAATTCTATAATTACCAGTTTGGTAAACTAAACTATCGTACAGTACGTTTTGAGACAGAGATCATTGATAAACCAAATTATCAGGGCAATGCGGTGGTGAACTATACTGAGCGTGAGGTGCCATATACTAGAGTGATAGAGCATAAGCACTTCGAGATGTTTGGTCAGAATGTGTATGAATGTCCAAAGACCGTCATTTCGAAAGAGTATTCCACAGAGTGGAAGGATGGAATGGAACCATACTATCCTGTGAATGACATGCAGAACTCTGAGCTGTATGCCAAGTATAAGGTTCTTGCCGATAAGGAAAAAAATGTTATCTTCGGAGGCAGACTAGCGGAATACAAATACTACGACATGGCTCCTATTATTGAGAAGGTGATGGAGAAGTTCTGATACCGCAAATTTCTTCACTCATTGTTTCGATGAAACCTATTCCCATATCGGAATGCGGAATCTTAAGGATAGCATCGAGTGGATAGGCTATACGGTCAATGAGCTCAATAACCTCAATAACGTCATCTCTGGGATAGACTATAACTCCCCAATTATGTTCATAGATATAGCGAAGGGAGGGGGAAAAAGGTTTTGAGAGTGTGGTTAATTGGAAAAATAAATTAGAAATACAGCAGGCGGATTGCCCTCAGTTTATTTTATAAGCTACTTTTCGGCTGTTGGCATGAAGCCTGCTGATTTTAAATAAAAACGATATGGAAAAGTTATTAACAATAGTAATTCCTACGTACAATATGCAAGACTACCTTTGTCGTTGTCTTGACAGCTTGATTGTACCAGAGGAACAGATGAAGCAACTAGAAGTGCTCGTCATCAACGATGGCAGCAAGGATAATTCCTCTGCCATAGCCCATGAGTATCAAGATAAGTATCCTGATACATTCAGAGTGATAGATAAGGAGAATGGTAATTATGGCTCCTGTGTAAATCGTGGCTTGAAGGAGGCGACTGGCAAGTATTTTAGAATTCTTGATGCTGATGATTGGTTTGATTCAAAAGTGTTGAACAAGTTTCTTGTTTATTTACAAACTATAGATGTTGACGTAGTTTATACATCGTTTGCAACAGTACGATATGATGGTAGCATTAAGAAGGATGTTGAGGTAACCAGTCAAAAACAATTTGAGACTGAGATAATTGTTGATTTAACAGTAAATACACTTCAGAATGAGTTTTTTCATATGCATTCTTTAACTTATAAGACATCTTTGTTAAAGAATATATGTTTTAAGCAAGAAGAAAAAATATGTTATACAGATACAGAATATGTTTTTTATCCTTTGTGCCATGCTAAAACTTTGATTTGTTTAGATGATGTTTTATATCAATATTATGTGGGACGAGAAGGGCAATCAATGTCATTAACAAGTATGGCTAAAAACTTTGAACATTTTAACATAGTGTTAAATAATTTGTTGAATTATAATTTGACCTATTGTAATCCAACAAGTTTAAGCCTCTCATCTTATTATTTTGTTGTTTTGCTGAGATACATGTTGGACATTCATTTGTTTTCAGCTTTAGGCAATAATAAACAAGAGCAAGCCTTAAAAAAGCTTGTTGAAATAATAATTGCAAGAAACTCTGATTATAAGATAAGAATAAACAATATTAAAAGAAGTGGCTGTCATTATGTTTCATGGTGGTTAAACAAAACTTGGTTTAATAAAATTAAACTTAGTCTATTTATAAAAATAAAAAAAACTATTCAAAAGTAAATTAGAATGCCTAAAGTTAGTATTATAATTCTTGTATATAATATTGAAAAATATATAGAGAAATGTGCAAGAAGTTTGTTTCAGCAAACCTTGGATGATCTTGAATATATTTTTGTGAATGATTGTACACCAGACAATTCAATAAATGTAATACAAGATGTTCTTAAAGACTATCCTTCTCGTAAAAATCAGGTGAAAATTGTAAATCTGGAGATTAATTCTGGGCAAGCTGCAGCCCGTAAAAGAGGTGTTTTAGAGGCAACAGGTGAGTTTGTCATTTTTTGTGATGGTGATGATTGGGTTGATAAAAATATGTATCAACGTTTGTATGATTGTGCAATTCAACATAATTATGACTTTGTTAGATGCTTATTTAGTAGAGTTTCTGAAGGTCATCAGGCATTATGTAAGTTAATACCGCTAGAATCTTATGCAAATAAAAAACAATTATTGTCGTATTTAATTCGATCTTCAGACTTTTCTTCAACTTGTGATAAACTTGTTCGACGAAATGTAGTGTTCTCGCAAAAATTTGTTTATCCTAAAGACAATATGTGTGAGGATTTGGTCTATGTATTACAATATGTTTTGAATGCAAAGTCTATAGGTTATATAAATGAATCTTTTTATTATTATCGCCAAAATGAATCGTCTATTAGCCATGTTCTAGAGACTGAGCATATATGTCGTAAAGCTCTTCAAATTTCAAATAATGTTGAATTGCTGCAGGCGATTTTGGCTAAAGCAAATTTAAAAACGAACTTTAAAGGTGAAATAGTTGCTGCAAAGTATATGGCGAAGGATTCATTTAGACCTATTATAGGAAGAAATGGCATGTATGAAAAATGGAAAAGTTGTTTCTCTGAGATCAATTCTAAGATTCTCTTCAACAAATATCTATCTGTCAAACAAAAGTTAATTTTTCTCATATGTTTGTTGGGCTTATATCCATTTATTAAAAGATTATATAGAAGATAGTTATGGAAAGATACATTTATTTATTATTATTGTTTGGGTGGGAATTACTTTTGTTATATTATGCTTGGCATAAATTTAATAAAGTATTCTTTTCGCCGTCTTTTTATACATTGTCAGTTTTTGCGGTATCCACATCCCTTTGTATATATTGTGTGAATTTTTGGCAGATTCATTTCTATCCTATTACATTTTTTATTATTGGTTTAGGGCTTTTGATCATGGTAATTGCTGAGTCTTGTTTTTATAGAAAAAAAAGACTTGTAGGGAAAAGTGAAAAATATTTAATAAAATTACCTTCCATGGTTAAGATAGGCTTATCGCTATGTTGTGTTCTTGCTACTTTTATGTATTATAGAGAAATTCAAAAAATAGGATTGGCCCATGCTATGGGGATGAATGAAGCTATTGCTAATGTTAAAGAAGATTGGGAACTTTATGAAAGCCAGTTTAATCCATTTGTAAGGCAAGGATATAAGATGGTAATGGGAATAGCCTATTGCTTTACTTTTATATTTGTCAATAACTTTAATGTATGCAGGCAGAAATTGTCTGATACCTTTTGGTATATATTACCATTGTTTTGTGGAGTCGTTATAAATTTGATTTCTGGATCAAGAGGTGATATGATAAGAATGTTACTTCTTTTTTTGTTTACTTATTATATCTGCAAATGGCAAGCTACTAATTGGAGAATTCAACCATCTAAGCAAATTATTAAGGTAGCCTTTCCTGCTATAGCTTTAGTTTTAAGTATATTCTTTATGGCTCGGCTTTTTGTAAAAGTAGATGTTGAGAATCAGAAGAATATTGGAGGACCAGTTGAGTATTTGGCCTATTATATAGGAAGTCCTATTCAGGTTTTTAATATTCATGCAGAGCAATTGCAACGGCATAGTGATGCAAATGCGTATTCTTCATTTGGAGTTGCTAGTTTTGGTGGTGTCTATTCGCTTCTACAAAATTTAAATATTATAGAAAAAAAAGATATAAAGTATCATAAAATTGGAGTCGGTTTTGAAGAATTAGGTGGTGCCTCAAATGCTGCAGGTAATGTTGATACTATATTTTCTTGTCCGTATGTAGATTTTGGTTTAATAGGAATGTGTATTTATATCTACATTATATATGCAGTGCTTTCCTATTTTTTTTATCGTAATATTTTATATGAAAGTTTATCTATAAAATATATAAAGTTTTTTATTATATTCTCATTTTTCTTTTATGAGGTAGAAATGTCTTTTTATAGTGATGTAATCAATATCATAATTAGTCAGACTGGTATTTTACAGTTCTTTTGTTTATTGATATTAATGCATTATATTATTCGTTCAAAATATTTGGTGCGTGTAGGATAAAAAAAATTCTTTAAGTTAAAAATGACGTAAAGATGAAAAAAATTACAGTTGTTATGTCTGCCTATAATGGTAGTAAATATATAGAAGCACAATTAGATTCCATCTTCCAACAGGTGGGTGTGAAAGTACAGTGTTATGTTCGTGATGATGGATCAACCGATGATACATTGCAAGTATTAAAAAAATATGCATCAACTTCGGGAGAGTTAATCATATGTGAAGGAGAAAATATAGGTTGGGAGCGTAGTTTTTTATTGGCGCTAAAAGATGCACCACAAGCTGATTATTATGCTTTTGCAGATCAAGATGATATATGGTTTGAGGATAAATTGATTTCTGGCATAAAAATGCTAGAGAAAGAAGGTTCTAAAAATAAACCTTGTATGTATCATTGTAATAAGATTTCTGTTACAGAAGATTTGAAGCCATTGGCTCATCAGGTTAGAAGAACGCCAAGACCGTTAAATCGACAGAATGCGCTGATTCAGGAATATGCTCAGGGGTGTGGTATCATTTTAAATGAGCAAGCTCGAAAACTTGTACTTCATCATGTTCCTCATGCTCAACTTGCTCATGATTTCTGGTGTGGTTTGGTTTGTTATCTTTTTGGTGAGGTGATTTATGACAATACTCCTCGTTTCTATCATATTTCGCATGGCAATAATGCTTCCGGTGAGGGACATACTTTGGGAAGTTGGTATGGGCGCCTAAAATCATACCGTAAGAAGGGCGCTATTTATTATTCGCCTTATGATGATTTAATGGAGGGTTATGGTAATATTTTGAATCAAGAAGATTTGCGGTTTATTGAAACGGTTAAAAAATATCACCATTCATTGACTTCCAAGCTTGTTTTGTTGTTTTCTCCAAAGTTTATTCGAGATTCGATAATGGGGTCTTTATCTCTAAAAATTGCTATCCTATTTAACAGATTGTAATCATGGAAAATCGTATTTTGTGCCTCGATTATATGAAGGCGTTGGCTATCTTTTTTGTCGTTTTGGGGCATTTGATAGATGGTGTGGATTCGGAAACTAATCCTTTCCGTATCTTTATTTATAGTTTGCATATGCCTTTGTTCTTTATCGTGTCAGGTTTCCTGTCATCAAAGAAAATAACATCGGTAGGGGATTTGGGAAAGTGGTATCTTCGAAAGATGAGATTACTTATACCTTTCTTTGTCTTTTCTATAGGTGATGTCTTAATTTTGGGTAGTTCTTGGAATGCTTTCCTCGGGTGGAATAAGTATGGGCTTTGGTTCCTTTGGACTTTATTTTTGTTTGATACCATTTACGCTATTACGCAATTGGTGCTGATAAGTAATAAGAATAAGAAACTGGAATTAATCGGTTTGATAGCCCCAGCTCTTGTTTGTATCGCTTTGCGTAGATACGATGATACTTTGCTAGGTGGCATATTCAACTTTATGCAGTTGTACAACTATTCGTTCTTTATCTTAGGTGTTATAGTTGTTAGGTATGGTCTACAAAAGTATATTTTAGACGAGCGAATCCAATTCTTGATGCTGTTGATGTATATAGTTGGGTTGACTACTGGCATCGCTGCTCTAAATATACCGATGAAGGCTTGCGGTATCTTGCTTGTTTATGCCTTTTTTGAGAAAATATTGACTTCAAGAAATAGTAGTTTGCTACAATTCGGGGGGGCAAAATTAATAATCTGATTTTAAGTTTCGGTCAACATACATTATACATTTATATACTTCATTTTTATTTGATTAGAGGCAACTTGAGTCTTCCTGTAAGTGCTCATATTATCTTGTTTTCTGCACCTTTTTACTATTTGACCATCTATTCTGTCTTTTCCATAGTTATTATGTGGATATGTGTACAGGTCGCAGATTTTTTGAATACAAATAAGTACATTAGAATGTATGTGTTTGGAAGTAGAAAGTAGATTTTTTATAAGAACTTTATGAAATATGCAATCAATGGTCGCTTTGTTGTCCGCAAGTTGACTGGACAGGAGCGATTTGCAACGGAGTTGCTTCGTGAGTTAGATAAAATTTGTGAGAAGGATGAATTTGTCATGGTCGTACCAGAGTATGCCGAGACATTACCTGATTACAAGAATATCAAAATTGTTAAGTATGGAAAGGTAAAAAGCCATTTTTGGGAGCAGATTAGTCTTTATCGCTATTGTAAAAAACATCATCTGGTGAGCGTGAACTTAACTTCGACTTGCCCTTTGTTGGATAGTGGTATAGTCTGCTGTCATGATGCAGCTCCTTATGAGATTCATGATCTCTTAACTCAGAATCTTTATGGAAAGTTGTCACAGGTATGGCACATGTGGATGATTGATGCCGTAAAACGTAGCAAATATCCTATAATTACGGTTAGTCATTATTCTAAAGCTAGACTTGCTAAGTTTATGCATGTTCCAGAAGCACGGTTCCATGTCATCTCTAATGCTTGGCAACACTATCAGCGTGTCAAAGAAGATGATTCAATCTTTGATAAACTTCCTGCAGGTTATCAACGTGGGGAGTATTTTATGGCCTTGAGTAGTCTTACACCTCAAAAGAATTTTGTTTGGGTTAAAGAAGTAGCAAAGCGTAATCCGAATAAAAAGTTTGTGATTGTCGGTAGAGCTGAGGGATTTACCAAGTTGGGGAGTGAGGAGCTACAAGATAGTAACCTTCATTTTACTGGCTATTTGACCGATGGTGAGATCAAATCGTTGATGAAGGGATGTAGGGCTTTTATTCATCCTGCTGTATATGAAGGATTTGGTATTCCTCCAATTGAAGCTTTGTCATGTGGTGCGGAACTTATTGTATCTACAGCCGCTTGTTTGCCAGAAGTATATGGTAACTCTGCTCATTATATAGATCCTCATAATTACGATGTGGATTTGGATGAGTTGCTAAAGGAGCCAATAGCTCCTGCAAGTGAAGTGCTGGATAAGTATTCTTGGGCAAGAGAGGCACAAAAGTTTTTGGATTTATTGAGAAAATGAAAAATCAAACAGATTTTTCTATCAAAAATATAAATATATACCTGTAAATCAATTTACTTACTTTTATGAAAAAGAAAATACTTATGGTCTGCGAGGCCTTTGGCGGTGGCGTATTTGCCTACGTGGCTCAGTTGTGTAATGATATGTGTCGAGAGTTCGACGTGTACTTGGCATATTCACTTCGCCCGCAGACACCTAAGAACTATAAGGAAGTATTGGATGAACGTGTTCATTTGATACAAGTAAAGAGTTTTGGTGGAAGTATCTTTAATATTGCTAAAGATATTCAAGTTATCAAAGAACTTCGTTCTGTTGCAAGAGACGTTAAGCCAGACTTAATCCATCTTCATTCATCGATTGCAGGTGGATTAGGACGATTAACTTTTAGTGGTAAGGATATACCTGTGGTTTATACCCCTCATGGATATGCCCACATCTTGATGGGAAAGGGTGGATTGAAGCTGAAAGGTTATGAAATCATGGAGAAGGTTCTTGGAAAAAGACCTTGCATAACCTTAACTTGTTGCAAGAGCGAGGATGATGTTGCTAAAACTCTTACTGAGCGTACTGCTTATGTAGAGACTGGTGTCAATTTGAAGGATTTATCAGAAAGTCTAGATGGTATAAAGCCTATCAAGAATGATAAATTTACTGTTTATACATTGGGTAGAACCTGTGTGCAAAAACAACCAGAACTGTTTAATCGTATTGCAGAGTTAGTACCTGAGGCTCGATTTGTATGGATAGGTGGTGGTGAGTTGGATCATCTTCTTACTGCTCCTAATTTGGAACTTACAGGTTGGAAACCTCGTAAGGAGGCTTTGGCCATGGGAAAAGGCGCCGATGTTTTCATTCTCTGTTCTCTTGGAGAAGCTATAGCTATGAGTTTAATAGAAAACATGTTTATGGGTAAGCTGATTCTTGTAAGCAATGTGATGGGTAACAAAAGTGTCATTAATAATGGGGTGAATGGTTTTGTTTGTGATAAAGCAGAAGATTATGCTGCTCGAATTAAAGAAGCAATGAAACAATTCCCTCAGAACTTGTGCGACCAAGCAGTAGCAGATGTTCATAACATCTATAATACAGATGCGATGGCTAAGAAATATGTGAATTTTTATAATGATGCAATTAATGGAAAATACGAATAAAATGAAACAATATGATTTTTTGATAGTTGGCTCTGGCTTGTTTGGAGCAACTTTTGCTTATCTTGCTAAAAAACAAGGTATGAAGTGTTTGGTAATCGATAAGCGTTCTCATTTAGGAGGTAACATCTACTGTGAGAATATTGAGGGTATCAACGTGCATAAGTATGGTGCACATATCTTCCATACCTCTAACAAAAAGGTGTGGGACTTTGTGAACACCATCGTTGAGTTCAACCGCTATACCAACTCGCCAGTGGCAAACTATAAGGGTAAGCTTTATAATTTGCCATTTAATATGAACACCTTCTATCAGATGTGGGGGGTAACTACGCCAGAGGAGGCGCAAGCTAAGATTGATGAGCAGAAGGCTGAAGCTGTTGCACGCATGAAAGCTGATGGCGTAACAGAACCTCGTAACCTGGAGGAGCAAGCTCAGGTATTGATTGGAAAAGATATTTACGAGAAACTCATTAAGGGCTATACTGAGAAGCAGTGGGGCAGAAAGTGTACTGATCTTCCTGCTTTTATTATCAAGCGCTTGCCTGTTCGCCTTATCTTCGATAACAACTACTTCAATGATAAGTACCAGGGTATTCCTGTGGGTGGATATAATAAGTTGATTGATGGTTTGCTTGAAGGAATCGAGACCAAAACGAATGTAGATTTCTTTGAGAATCGTCCTTATTGGGAAGGTGTTGCCGACAAGATTGTTTTTACTGGAAAGATAGATGAATTCTATGATTACCAGTTTGGCAAGCTCAACTATCGTACTGTTCGATTCGAGACAGAGGTTATAGACAAACCTAACTACCAAGGCAATGCGGTGGTGAACTATACTGAGCGTGAGATTCCTTACACTCGTGTTATTGAGCATAAGCATTTTGAGATGTTTGGTCAAGAGGTTTATGAAACTCCAAAGACTGTTATCTCAAAAGAGTTTTCTACTGAATGGAAGGATGGTATGGAACCATATTATCCAGTGAATGATGAAGTAAACTCTTCATTGTATGCCAAGTATAAGGCTTTGGCTGATAAAGAAGATAATGTTATCTTTGGTGGAAGATTGGCGGAATACAAGTACTATGACATGGCTCCTACTGTAGAGAGAGCGATGGAATGGTGGAAGTAAAGTGTTAAGAACATCTGGTCATCAACAACATCCGTCATCGCAAGCCATTGCCAGTATATGGTAAGGGTGAGAACGTGCGCGACTGGTTGTATGTAGTAGATCATGCCCGTGCCATCGATATGATTTTCCACAAGGGTAAGATTGCCGAGACTTACAACATCGGCGGTTTCAACGAGTGGAAGAACATCGATATCATCAAGGTGGTTATCAAGACTGTTGATAGATTGCTCGGTCGCCCTGAGGGTGCTGACTTGGATTTGATTACTTATGTAACAGACAGAAAGGGTCACGATATGCGTTATGCTATTGACTCTAGAAAGCTGCAGAAGGAACTCGGTTGGGAGCCATCTCTCCAGTTTGAGGAGGGTATCGAGGAGACTGTAAAATGGTATCTCGAGAACCAGGAATGGATGGATCATGTTACTTCTGGGGAGTATCAGAAGTATTATGAGAATATGTATAAAGATAGATAATGTCTTTTTTCGAAAACCTACCCGTCCTTCCTTACCGTTAAGGAAGGCTCCACCTCTCTTCTCGGTCTTCTCCCCTCAGGGAAGAAGAGAAAAACCGCCCTCCGGTGCTCAGAACCGCTACGCTCTAAGGTTGGCGGACCATCAAAGGTCTGCGCCATGTTGTGCGGGCTGGGACCGCTTGTGGATATAGAAAGTTTTTCTTTTATTTTTTTGTCTAAAGTAATATATATTTATAATAGTGAAATGTTATGGTGTATAAATGGGGAAATATAAAGCGAAATATTGTAAAATTTTGCCGCAATGCTTTTGCTGAAAATGGAATACCTGCTTCTGATGAGCAAATAGAATTAAATGTAGAGATTTTTAATAATATCTTATCGCAGAAAACTGGGCATGCTCTCATCGACGGTCTAGATGAAAAACTCAAACCTGCTTTGCAAAGAGCTTGTGTTGATGAAGTCGGTAATGTTGGTGATGTCAATACAATTTTGACATCTCTTGATGCATTTATTAAGATTGTCTTATTACTGAGCGGTCGAAAGAATTATCATGATATAGAGAGGTTGACTCTCATGCCTCTTATCAAGGAAACTGGGATAATACCAAACTCTATTCCGCAAATAGATTCAACAACAATATCTGGATATTTGGGTTCTGTTAATTTTATAGTTGGTAAGGCTTATCTGGGAAGAAATCAAGTACACAATTCACCGGATTGGGACATTAGTGAAGTTACCGCATATCTTAAGTATGGTTTAGCATTTTATATTCTAATAGTTCAACATTTTAAGAATGATATGCTTACTAATTATCCTCAAATTGGTGATAGTAATAGATTTGTAGATTATACTACGGAGAATAATGGAATTCTTTTATATGAATTCTTTGGCTTTGGTACAGAATCTAATAAACTTAAAAATAGAATTGTTAATACACTGATTTTGCATTCATTGTATGGACATGAGGATATGTCTTTTGAAGAATTAAAGGTTAAGGTTAACACTTTGTTTTCAAATTCTGTAAAAGATTCGTTCTTGCATCGAAGAGTCGATGAGTTAATTAGTAAGGATTTCTTAAAAAGAAACCCTGCGAATAAGAATATTGGATTAAAAGCGAATTCTGTGAAACGAATGGAGGATATGATAAATGAGTATAATGCAAATTCTACAGAATTCATGAACGAACTTTCAGAATTGTTAAAGAAATATTCTTTAGAAAATAAATTAAATGAAGTGATTCCCAGAATACTTTCATTCTTTGAGGATAATTTCAATATTGACTTACTAGAAACGTTTGAAGAATCTTCTGATGCAACATCTTTTAAAAATTATCAGTTATTTTTGGATGAGTTAAGTTCTTTAGGATCTACTTCTTCTCTTCATTTATTTAAGGAAATACTTGCTTTGTGTAAAAGAAATGATTTCTTAATAAGGTTAAGCTTAGGTAAAGTATATAGTAATATCAGTAATCCTGATCAGTTTGATAATACTATTCGACAGCTAAAACGTACAACTTATCTTGATACTCAAATCTTATTGTATGCTCTTTGTGTCAATGATGATTATATTACTCCTGATAATCCAATGTTTAATATAGCGAAAGGTATTGTAGAAATTTCTGATACTCGAACGAATATAGAGTTAAAGACGCAAAGACCTTATGTTGATGAGATAGCTTTTCATCTTAAGGAAGCCTTATTACTTATTCCTTTTGAGGAAATGAAAATATTTGAAGGGCCTCAATTCTCTGATAATGTTTTCTATAAGCATTATTACTTATTAAAAGACAAAGACAGTCTGCCTGAAGAAATTGATTCTTTTGCAAGCTATTTGGAAAATAATTTTAATATTAAAGAATCTGATGCTTATAGTAATGATTATGAATTGATTGCGCAGGAGGTTATAGAAGGAAAATTGGAAGATGAGTTGAATATTAATATAGAAGATAAAAAAATCGACAAAAATGATAAAGATTTCGTTCGTTCCAAAAAAGCCTTTGTCAAAGCTTTACCGGAAAGTAAAAGTAGAAGTGAAATCATCTTAGATGATGATGCGGCAATGGGTCAAATTCTTTTCAGTAACAAATTTGATGTTGAACCTTTTTTCTTGACTTGGGATAAATCTTTTGCCAAATACAGAGAGGTATATATTGATAGTTATATCCGAAGAAAAACAATGTCTTGGAAATTGTTTAGTCCAGGAAAATTCTTGAATCATCTAGATTTGCTTGATTTTAAAATTGATTCATCAAAATTATCTGATGAAATGTTGGCTATGATAGAGGTTTCTGCATATAAGCAACATACATTAAAGATTCTTGATGTTTTTAACAAATATATAGGCATAGCCGTACAGGATAAGGCTCAAAGGAAAAAGTATGCTCAGATGACAAAAGAGGTATTCAAAGACTCTGATTTTGCTCAGAGAATAGAGGATGAACGAGCAGATGATAATCAAAATAACATTGTCCGCTTTTCTAAAATCATAGTGAAATTATTTGAGCATTATAAAAACCTTAATACCCTCCAATCTTATAATAAAGTTCTTGGTATAGAGGATTGTTTTAAAGAATTGCTCGATAAAATTAGAAATACTTTTTCAAAGTCCAATCTTGATATTCAGCCTTATGTAGAATTGTTGGATAAATATATAGAATCTGAGATTCATGATAATGAAGAAATAAACAAGGAAGGCTAGTTTAACATAGCTTTTAAAATTATCAACAATAGTGTTGGTTGTAAAAAATATCGACGATAGCGCTGTTTCTGTACCATGCTATCGCTGCAATCGGTATCAAGGTATTGCTTCAAACTCGTTAATCCTTTTCTGTTATAGCGTGGTCAGGGGGCACCTCTTCCTTATTGTATGATGGGGAACAGCTATAAAGAAAGGGTAGTGAGTGGCGGTAAAGATTTGATAGGCAATGGTAAGTTATATACAATAAGAAAAAATATATAAAATGGAAGTAATAAAGACTGATATTGAAGGCGTGCTCATCATTGAGCCTCGCCTGTTTAGAGATGCTCGTGGCTATTTCTTCGAGAGCT
>ERZ1673722.2860-NODE-2860-length-13379-cov-5.173972_pt1 | contig 13379 bp, 8 predicted proteins | sample MGYA00580222_ERZ1673722 | MGnify/ENA primary metagenome ERZ1673722 (study PRJEB41218, sample SAMN15661750) | gut metagenome | host: Homo sapiens | place: Canada: London | collected 2015-08-20/2019-03-30 | study: EMG produced TPA metagenomics assembly of...
AGGCTGTAAATTTTTCTATCAGATTATTGATGAGGCACAGTATATCAAAAACCATATGACAATGAATGCAAAGGCTGTTAAGCAGATAAATGCAGCATATCGTCTTGCTCTTACGGGAACTCCGATTGAAAATAGTTTAAGTGAGCTGTGGAGTATTTTCGACTATCTGATGCCAGGTTATCTGTACAGCTATACACGTTTTAGAAAACAATTTGAGATGCCGATCATGAAAAATGAGGATGTAGCGGCGAGAAATCGCCTGCGAAAAATGACAGCACCATTTTTACTTCGAAGATCAAAGTCTCAGGTGCTTTCAGACCTTCCTGAAAAGGATGAAAAGACTATTTATTCTGGAATGGAAGATGAGCAAAGAAAGCTGTATCTTGCTGCCCATAAGCAGCTTGTTGATCAGCTGCAGGGTATTGACAGTGCATATTATGAGAAGAACAAGATATTTATCTTGAGTCAGCTGACAAAGCTTCGTCAAATTTGTTGTCATCCAGCGCTTTGCTACGATGATTATCAGGGAAGCTCTGCTAAGCTTGAGGCATGTATGGAGCTTGTGCAGCGTGCTGTAAAGGGAAAACATAAGGTATTATTGTTCTCTCAGTTTACATCAATGTTAGATCTGATTCGTGAGCGCTTAGCTGAGCAGAATACAAAGTATTATTGTCTGACAGGAAATACAGATAAGCAGGAGCGTCAGCGCCTTGTTGATGAGTTCCAGAATGACGATACACCTGTATTTTTGATTTCACTAAAAGCCGGCGGCACGGGATTAAACTTAACGGCGGCAGATATTGTAATTCACTATGATCCGTGGTGGAATGTGGCAGCACAGAATCAGGCAACTGACCGTGCACACAGAATTGGACAGAAAAACACAGTAACGGTGTACCGTTTGATCGCAAAGGACTCTCTCGAGGAGGGAATAATAAAGCTCCAGGAGTCCAAGAAAGCATTATCAGACGATATTCTTTCCATGGACTTCGGAGCTATTGCGTCGATGTCTAAGGATGAGCTGTTAGCTCTTCTTTCTACGGGAGAGGTAGCTAATCAGGCAAAGTAACATAAATACTGCCATAATAACAATAAAAATAGGCATATATTTAAGGGTGGCATTCCACATCGGAGTCTTAAACAGGGCAACGCTGTAGGTGTCACCCTTATATGATTTAATGGAATACGTGACCAAATTGTTATCGCCGCTTGATCCTGCATCAGAGAGTTTTTTGCTCTCTGCATTTCTGACAATCAATGATGAATAGCCATCTGGAAGAGATACAGTTACAGTATCCAAAACTTTTGCATATGATGCAGTATCTTTTGAAAGCTGTGCGCTTAATGTGACTTCTTTTTTGGAAAGTTCAGTTTCACGCTCGGTCCATGCAAATGCAGAAGATCCGGCCGGAACGGTGACAGTATACTGATGAATGAGGAAACGCTTCTGCTGGGTCAGCCAGTCAATTGTCGGAAGCAGATCGATAGAAACTGTTACTGAGCTTCGATTAAAGTAGTCAGCCAGATTGGAAAGAAGAAGCTCTGGTGTTGCCTGTGTGTTGTCTTTATTTTGATCCAGATACCAGTCACAGCAAAATTCAAGGTAGGATTTCAGATCAGAGGATTCATCGTCCATTGAGAATTTCTCGGCATCGGTCTTAGCATTTTCATTCTCAATTAGTGAAACAGTGAAATCAGTATTTTCTTTTCCAGTCAGGAAAACATAGCAGTCAAAGAAATTTTCACTAATAGAAAGCTCATAGCCATTGTCTGTTGTGGAATAGCTGCAGCCGAGCGGATAAATATGGCAGCTGTCACTAAGCCCTGAGATAGACAGACATACTTTTTCATCAAGTACAGAATCAGTGAGAGGTCTTGACAGGTGATAGAGGACACCCTTATCCTCTGGGATTGCAGTATTGTAAATCTGACCCTGATACAGTTCGTCAAGTGTCAGAGTACTTTCACCAAGTCCGTTTGCTGAAAATAAAGGAGAATAGTATGACGATTCCTCAAAGGAAGCAGCATCAGTATCTGCAAACATATCAAGCAATTTAAGTGCATCGCTGTCTGTTGTATCGTATGCATGTGCATAGAAGTTATACAGCTTTTCTGGTTCTGATGCCAATGATGCAATCTGTGGAATCAGAATGTCAAACGAAACATCGGTATCGGATTCATTTTGAATCAGATAGTTGTCTTTCATCAGATTATTGTCGTAATCCAGACAGATATTGTGTGTCACCTTGACGCCCTCTGGTTGTTCATCTGTACTATACAGACCGGATGTATACAGTGGTGTAGAAAAAACTTCTGTAGCATTTGCAGCGTCAGCAGAACTTGTGCTTTCAGCAAATGTACAGATTGTGCCGGAAAAACAAGTTCCGGCTGCAAGAAGTAAAGAGGTAAATTTTGTCGTATGCTTTAACATGGAAACCTGACCTTTCTATTGCATGATGGAAGCATTTAATGCTATAATAAGAACATCCAACTCACTTAAAACGAAGGAGGAACTATGGCAGTTGACCTACACACGCATTCCTGCTGTTCAGATGGCTCTCTTACACCGTCTGAGCTGATGGAACTTGCATATGAGAAAAAGCTTTCGGCAATTGCATTGACAGATCATGATACTGTAAGTGGTATCAAGGAGGCAAAGAAGGCAGCAGAAGATCTGTCTATTACATTAATTCCAGGAATTGAGATTTCCAGTCTATATGATCTTGGAAATGTTGTGAAGGAATTTCACATTCTTGGTCTTGGTGTTGATGAGACAGATGTACAATTTTTAAAAAAGTTGGAGCAATATGGTGCGCTTCGTCAAGAAAGAAACGAGAAAATGCTGCGTCTAATCAGCGAAAACGTTTGCAATATTGACAAGGACGAATTTTATGCTCGTTTTGACCGATCTGTAATCACGAGAGCTCATTTTGCACAATATCTTTACGAAAAGGGTATCGTATCCTCTGTAAAAGAGGCATTTGACCGCTACCTTGGAGATGGAAAGCCGTGCTACATTCCGAAAGAAGGGGTAACTGCAAAAGAGGCAATTACCTGTATTCGTGAGGCAGGAGGACATCCAGTTTTGGCACATCCACCGCAGTATCGTCTTAGTCTGACCATATTAGATAAGGTCATAAAGGACTTAAAGGCATGTGGATTAGAAGGAATCGAGGTTGTTTACTCTACCTATACAAATGCGCAGGAGCGGGAACTTCGTACACTTGCCGTAAAAAATGAGCTTCACATGACCGGAGGTTCAGATTACCATGGAACTCCTAAGCCAGATATTCAGCTTGGGACAGGACTGGGAAATCTTTATGTACCGGATGCACTTGCAAATTGGCTGCTTGCATAAATGCTTATTTTATAATAATAACATAAACAGGAATTGATGTCCAGTAAGAAAGGGGATTTACCATGATACAGGAAGAAATCCAGAATTGGATCTACGAAATAAAGGAGGTGGATGCGCTCAGTGCAAAGGCACTTCTGCGTGTTTACGAGCAGCTTGGCTTAAGTGCAGCTGCAGATCGTCTTGGCGCAATAAGCAGCGAGCAGACAAATGTAGAATATGCCAGTGTTTGGTTGTGGGCTGTTGATCGAAATCCGGAAAGACGCGAATCATTAAATAAAATTCGCGAAGAGCTGACTGCGAAATATTGCAGCGAAAATAGTAAAGATGTTCACTTAACAGGTCAGCAGGTGTTCTACGAACTTAGTTTCTTTACAGAGTATGAGACTAAATATGGTACACTCCAGTATTACGAGAATATTTATCGCCAACTGTGTCAGGTAGAGAAAACGCAGCGTGATGGCTGGTATCTGTATGGTTTGACACAGATTAAAAAGGCAATGAAAGAGGGTGTTTTTGAGTATCAGGCTCAGATCACCGATCTTTTCAAAGAGACATTTTCTGTGCTTAGAGAAAATTTTGCCACACTTGATGCATTGCAGAGAATTTTGATTGTGGCAGCCGCTTATGAGGCATGCAGTCAGAAAATTTTACTTCCTTATAAATATCAGGAGTTACTTTTAGAATGGTATCGTGTGATTTGCCGTCATGAGCGCAATAATGATCAGCTTGAGGCTGCAATGGTGCTGATGGAGATGGCAAAGCAGAAATTAGAGGCATAACGAAACTGTAATTACATTTAAAGGAGTATATCATGAATTTTCATATATTATTTTGCTCATCCCGACATGTAACAATTGAATTAGATGAGGATGCAATTTACGAAACTGCGAGCTACGAAATTTGGGTAAATGGTCGCTTAAAGGGTGTTTTCCACAGAATGATTCAGACAATCGATGGGCTGCTTCCAGATACTGATTATGAGATTATGCTGGTGCGTGCAAATGAAGCCTCTGAAACAGTTACATTTCATACCGAGCCGGAACCAATCACATTAAACGTCAGAGATTTTGGCGCATTTGGTGATGGCGTTCATGACGATACAAGCGCAATTCAGGCAGCTATTCTTTGTTGCCCTAAGAATGCAAGAGTTTTGATTCCAAAGGGCACTTATCCTGTAACAGCGCTGTTTTTAAAGAGTGATATGATTCTGGAGCTGCAGGAAAATGCAGTGTTAGCAGGTATTTATGACCGTGCGCGTACACCGATTCTTCCAGGACAGATTGAGTATGACAACGAGGATGGATATTATAATCTTGGAAGCTGGGAGGGAAATCCTATTGACAGCTTTGCATCAATGATTACAGGAATCCATGTAAAAAATGTTACTATCTGCGGTAAGGGTGTTCTTGATGGCCGCGCTGATTTTGAGAATTGGTGGAGCCGTCCAAAGGACAAGATTCGTGCCTGGAGACCAAGAATGATTTTTCTAAATCATTGTGAAAATATTACTGTTGTAGGTGTTACAGTACAAAATTCACCGGCATGGAATCTGCATCCATATTTTTCAAATCAGATTCGATTCTTAGATATGGAAGTAAAGGGACCGGCAAATTCTCATAATACAGATGGCTGTGATCCAGAGTCCTGTACAAATGTTGAAATTGCAGGCGTTCATTTCTCTGTAGGTGATGATTGTATTGCAATTAAATCAGGAAAGATTTATATGGGCAAGAAATTTAAGGTTCCGTCAAAGCATATCCATATTCGTCAGTCCTGGATGCAGGATGGTCATGGCGCAGTCACGGTAGGAAGTGAGATTGCGGCAGGTGTTGATGATATTCATATTTCAAAGTGTCGTTTCTCAAACACAGACAGAGGTCTTCGTGTAAAAACAAGACGCGGACGCGGAAAAGATTCTGTATTAAAAGGAATTGTATTTGAAGATCTTGAGTTAGAAGGTGTAAAGGCACCGTTTGTAGTAAACAGCTTTTATTTCTGCGACCCAGATGGCCGTACAGAGTATGTTGGAACAAAAGAGGCGCTTCCAGTTGATGAACGTACACCAAAGATTGAATCTATTGAGTTTCGCAATATTGTCTGTCGCAATGCACATTATTGTGGTGCGTACATCTATGGTCTTCCAGAGCAGAAGATAGAGCGTCTTGTATTTGATAATGTTTCTATCACATATGCAAAAGAGGCACAGACAGGCGTTGCAGCCATGATGATGGGATGCGAGCCGGCAAGCAGACTTGGACTTGTGATTGGAAATGTTAAAAATCTGATACTTCATAATGTTTCAATAGATGGTCAGGATGGCGAGAGACTTTGCCTTAGCGGTGTTGAAAATGTAGAAGAAGAGCAGGATTAATTCTGACAAAGATGTTTTTACGTGCCCCTGGTGCTGCAAGCACCGGGGGTATTTTTATATTCATCTAAATCTGTGTCATGTCGTGTCATATTTCGTGTCATATAGATGGCTGAAATGATAAAATAGAATATAAAATATCAAACATCTATATATAATAAAAAATGCCCGAAACCCCTTATTTTAAGCGGATTCTCGAACATTCCAGTAATTATGCGGATATTAACAAAAAGCGGAGCGAGTGGGATTTGAACCCACGTGCCCGGAAACGGACAACCGCATTTCGAGTGCGGCTCGTTATGACCACTTCGATATCGCTCCAACTAGCAGATTAGCGTCTGCACTATCTGTTAGTTTACAATAAAAAAGGGTTGTTTGTCAAGCAGATTTTTATGACTTGAATTTTGTATAAATTCGTCTTTTTGTAAGATACTTTCTATATCAAAGCAGGAGGTGAAAGCATGCAGGACAAACTGACAAAGCAGCAGGAGCAAATTCGTGAGAGTGGAGAATTGATACTAGATGAAAATAAAGAGAAACATAAAATTTTTCTGCTAAATATTATCGGAGAAATTGAAGGTCATGAATGTCTGGCATCAAACTTAAAAACGACAAAGTATGAGCATGTGCTGCCGCAGCTTGCTCAGATTGAGGACAGCTGTGAGGTGGATGGACTTTTGATTTTAATTCATACAGTAGGCGGTGATGTGGAGGCAGGTCTGGCAATAGCAGAGATGATTGCAGGTATGTCAATTCCAAGCGTAACGCTTGTGCTTGGCGGAAGTCATTCAATCGGTGTGCCGTTAGCAGTATCGTCTGATTATTCATTTATTGTGCCGACAGCCACGATGATGATTCATCCGGTCAGATTAAATGGAATGATTATCGGTGTGCGTCAGAGCTATGATTATTTTAAGCGCATACAGGATAGGATTACTGGATTTGTGACGAACCATTGTAAAATTTCAGAAAAGAGGCTTTTGGAACTTATGATGGATACAAAAACATTGACGAGAGATGTGGGTTCAATTCTCGTGGGAGAGGAAGCCGTAAAGGAAGGTTTGATTCATGAAGTTGGTACAATAAAAGAAGCGATTGCAAAACTTCACGAACTGATTGAAAAAAACAAACACGTGTGTTATACTAAAACGGTTATAGAAAAATGAAAGGAAGGGGAATCATGGCTGCAGCACAAAAAAAGCCGGCAGGCACAGCGAAAATGACAGCTCCAAGAACCAGCACAGCGGCAAAGAAAACACAGTCAGCCGCAGCAGGCAGGGCACCGAAGACAAAGAAAGCATCGTCATCAAAGCCAGTCGCAGCAAGGTCATCGCGAACAACGACGGTAGTAAAGACAAATAAAAAAACTACAGCGGCAAAGGGGTATTCATCTTCCGCGAAGCGAAAAAAGAACCATTCAAAGAATCAGGTTCAGGTAGATTACACAATTTTAAAAGATATTGCAGTTATTGCAGTATTTGTGTTTTGTGTAATTTTGCAGTTGAGCTGTTTTTTTACAGGCGGAGGTCTGATGCAGCTTCTGCATACATATAATTTTAGATGGTTTGGCGTAATGGCTTATTGTATGCCACTTATTTTATTTCTTTTGCCATGTTTTATAATAAGTAACTGGCATAACAGCGGATTGATTCAGAAGGTGACAGCGAGTATCTTGTTGTTTTTGTCAATTGAAACAATTTTATCAATTGTCTATGAAACATCAAACATCGTTACAGTAGGAGGAGGTCTTGTTGGCCACACTTTGTTTGGCGTTTTATATAGTGCATTTGGAATCATTGGCTCATTTGTCATTATGATTGCATGCCTTTTTATCAGTGTAGTATTGTTTTTCGGCCATTCTGTAGTTACACAGCTGCAGCAAAACTCGAAAAATGCTTATCGTGCAGTTTCTTCCCATCATAAGCTTCAGCAGGGAAGACGTAAGATTCGTGCACAGGAAAAGCGTTTGCACAGAGAGCAGGAAGAAAATGAGCAGCTCAAGATGCAGCGGATGCGTCTGGAAAATTTACAAAAGCAAAGACAGGAAATTTTCGAAAAGAAAAATATCAATCGTGAATTTGTAAATATTCAGCTGGAAGAAAGTAAAAGGCAGGAAGCATTGAATCGTGAGCTATTAAAGGAACAAGGCTCACAGGGAAAGCGCGAACTGCGTACAAATACAGAGCTTGAAGAAGAAGACCGCAGCATGAAAGAGGTCGTTCTTGGAAAGGAAGAGCAAAAGTCAGCAGAAGATACAAATAAGGTCACACAGCCAAGCATGTTTATTGAAGGTGAGGAAATTACGACACCGCTTCGCCTTGATACAAGCAATATTTTAGAAGAAGAGCCGCAAAAACATGATGATGGCTGGGTGCTTGAGACTGATGATGAAGTAAACGAAGAAGATGATCTGGAGTTTGACGATATTTCAGAAAATATTATAAATAAGGCAATGGAATCATCTTCAGATACTGAGTCATCCGAGAATACGTCATCTGAAATTGCATCATTTGAAAATGTCTCATCCGAAAATGTGTCATCCCAAAATATGTCATCAGATACTGTCTTTACAGATGCTGCAGATGAAACAGAAGAAGATATTTCAGGGGCATCGGCAGCAGGAGATGAGTCGGTGGACTATCGAATGCTTATGCGTGATACAAAAAATACAGGGAAGCATGATGAGGATGAGTCTGTATATACAAAAACAGTTCGTACTGCAACTGGAAAGGTGATCACAGTCGAGCTTGATGGTCTTCCAGGAGAAAATAAGCGTCCGAAGGATTCGGTGAAAATTAAGGAAAGACTTGATCAGTATGATGAAAAGGTTGTTCCGATCGCATATGAGGAGCCAAAAGAATATATCTTTCCGTCAACAGATCTTCTTACACCGGGAACTGCATCAGGCAAGGGGCGCGAAGAGCTTGCCAGAAGTATGCAGGAGACGGCAGATAAGCTAAAGCGTACACTGCAGGATTTTGGTGTAGGTGTTACGATTACAAATATTAGCAGAGGGCCGAGTGTTACACGCTATGAGTTACAGCCAGAGCAGGGCGTAAAGGTCAGCAAGATTGTTAACTTGGCTGATGATATTAAGCTTAATCTTGCCGCAGAAGATATTCGTATTGAGGCACCAATTCCAGGAAAGGCAGCGATTGGTATTGAAGTGCCAAATAAGGAAAAACAGATGGTTGCATTTCGTGATCTTCTGGAAAGTGATGAATTTACAAAAGCAAAGTCGAAGACTATTTTTGCCGCAGGAAAGGATATTGCGGGAAAAACTGTCGTTGCCGATATCGAAAAGATGCCGCATCTTCTGATTGCCGGTCAGACCGGTTCAGGAAAATCAGTCTGCATCAATACAATTATTATGAGTATCCTTTACAAAGCAAGACCTTCTGAGGTAAAATTAATTATGATTGATCCGAAGGTGGTTGAGCTTAGTGTTTATAATGGTATTCCACATCTTCTTATTCCGGTTGTAACAGATCCGAAGAAGGCTGCTGCTGCATTAAACTGGGCAGTAAACGAGATGGAGGAGCGATATAAAAAGTTCGCTGAGCATAAAGCAAGGAATATCATTGGATATAATGCACAGATTGATCAGATCGAGGATGTTCCAGGCAAGGATCGCCCGGAAAAAATCCCACAGATCATTGTAATTGTTGATGAGTTGGCAGATCTGATGATGACAGCAGGAACAGATGTAGAGGATGCAATTCAGAAGCTAGCACAGAAAGCCAGAGCAGCTGGTATTCATCTGATTATTGCGACGCAGCGACCATCAGTAAATGTCATTACTGGTGTGATCAAGGCAAATATTCCATCAAGAATTGCCTTTAGTGTTGCCAGCGGAATCGATTCCAGAACTATTCTGGATGAGACAGGAGCAGAAAAGCTCCTTGGAAAGGGCGATATGCTGTTTCATCCGTATTATATCAGCAAGCCAGTTCGTGTTCAGGGCGCATTTGTATCCGATGATGAGGTAACAGAGGTTGTAAACTTCTTAACTCAGCAGAAAAATGTAAGAGGCGGAGAGATCAACACAAATATTGATCTTCAGGCAAATATGCCGGGAAGCAGCCTGCCAGGCGGTGATCAGGATGAGCTGTTTGAGACAGCAGGAAGATTTATCATTGATCAGGAAAAGGCTTCTATTGGTAATCTGCAGCGCCATCTTAGAATCGGATTCAATCGTGCAGCACGCATCATGGACCAGCTCTATGCAGCGGGAGTGGTCAGCAAGGATGAGGGAACAAAACCGCGCAAGGTCTTAATGAAGGCCGAAGAGTTTGAAGAGTACTTGCAGAGCAGGTAACTACAGGACAAGGGAGGATACGTTTATGAAGACAGACATCCAAATCGCACAGGAGGCACAGATGATGCCGATCCGCGAGGTGACAGCAGGTTTTGGTATTACAGAGGATGACATGGAATTATATGGAAAGTATAAGGCAAAGCTTTCCGATGAGCTATGGAACCGCATCAAGGACAGACCAGATGGAAAGCTGGTTTTGGTAACTGCAATTAACCCAACTCCGGCAGGAGAGGGAAAGACAACTATCAGCATTGGACTTACACAGGCATTAAACAAGATTGGCAAGAAGGCAATTGTTGCACTGCGTGAGCCTTCTCTTGGACCGTGCTTTGGTGTAAAGGGTGGTGCTGCAGGAGGTGGCTACTCTCAGGTAGTTCCGATGGAGGATATGAACCTTCATTTCACAGGTGATTTCCATGCAATCACATCTGCAAATAATTTGCTGGCAGCGATGCTTGACAATCACATTCAGCAGGGAAATGAACTTCGTATTGACACAAGAAATATTGTGTGGAAGCGTTGTATTGATATGAACGACCGTGTTCTTAGAAATGTGGTTGTTGGATTGGGTGCAAAGGCAGACGGAGTTGTTCGCGAAGATCATTTTGTTATTACTGTTGCATCTGAGATTATGGCAATTCTTTGTCTGTGCAGTAACATCCGTGATTTAAAAGAAAGACTGGGAAAGATTATTGTTGCATATAATATGGACGGAGAGCCAGTTACAGCAGCAGACTTAAAGGCAGTTGGTGCAATGGCAGCATTGTTAAAGGATGCCATCAAGCCAAATGTAATCCAGACACTTGAGCATACACCAGCACTTGTACATGGCGGACCGTTTGCCAATATTGCACATGGCTGCAATAGTGTAAAGGCAACTAAGATGGCACTGAAATTATCTGATATTGCTGTTACAGAGGCAGGCTTTGGTGCAGATCTTGGTGCAGAGAAATTTATGGACATCAAATGCCGTGCAGCAGGTCTAAAGCCAGATGCTGTAGTTATCGTAGCAACTGTAAAGGCATTAAAATACAATGGCGGCGTAAAGAAGGATGAGTTGGCAGCACCGAACCTTGAGGCAGTAAAGAAGGGTATTGTAAACTTAGAGAAGCATATTGAGAATATCCAGAAGTTTGGTGTTCCGATTGTTGTTACCTTAAATTCCTTCTTAACAGATACCGAGGAAGAATATGAATATATTCGCAGTTTCTGTGAGGAGAGAGGATGCGAGTTTGCACTGTCAAAGGTATGGGCAGACGGCGGTGACGGAGGTATTGAATTAGCAAATAAGGTTGTTAAGACACTTGAGACAAAGAAGTCTGAATATCATCCGCTGTATCCGCTTGAGATGGCGTTAAAAGATAAGATTACTACAATCGCAAAAGAAATTTATGGAGCAGACGGTGTTGTATTCCAGCCGGCAGCTAATCGTGCATTAAAGAAGCTGACAGAGCTCGGTTTTGGTGAGCTTCCGGTATGTATGGCAAAGAATCAGTATTCTTTGTCTGATGATGCAAAGAAATTAGGCAGACCTGAAAACTTCAAGATTACTGTGCGCGATGTATATGTAAGTGCAGGTGCAGGCTTTGTCGTTGTACTGACAGGTGATGTTATGACAATGCCAGGACTGCCGAAGGCACCAGCTGCATTTAACATTGATGTGGACGATGACGGCCATATCACAGGATTGTTCTAAATATCATTATGAATCAGGAGGCTGAATGAAACTAGATATACTTTTAAAAGGAATCGAGTATCATTTACAGCAGGGAAGCCCAGAAAATTGTGAGATTACAGGGCTTTGTGAAGATTCAAGAAAGATAAAGTGCGGAAATTTATTTTTTTGCCGCACTGGAACACATACAAGTGGAAAACAATATCTGCGGCAGGCACTATCTTTAGGTGCGGCCGCAGTTATCTGTGAGAAATATGATGAAGATAGCAGGCGTATTTTATCTTCTCAAAAGGATATTTGCGTTATAGAAACAGATGTGTCAGCGCAGACACAAGCGCGTCTGGCATCGAATTTTTATGATTTTTCTAAGGAAAAGCTTCTGTTGATCGGCGTGACTGGTACCAAGGGAAAAACAACGGTCTGCGCGATGCTTCAGAAGCTTTTTTTGGATAATCATATGTTATGTGCCACTGTTGGAACAAATGGCTTCTTTTTAAAGGATCGCGTGACAAAAAGCAGTCATACGACACCAGAGCTGTTTGAATTATATGGCTTTATTGCAGAGGCAGTTAAGGCCGGATGCACACATTTTATTGCAGAGGTGTCCTCTCTTGCAGTTAAGCAGGGACGAATAGCAGGTCTTACATTTGATTTGGGAATCTTTACAAATATTTATCCAGATCATATTGGGGGAAATGAACATGCCTCTTTTTTAGAGTATGCCTACTGGAAAAAAAGATTTTTTGAGAATTGCAAAAAAGTACTCTTAAACAGAGATGATCCATTTTCATTTGAGATTGCAGCAGATAAGAATGGTGTGTGCAGCTGGTATTCAGCGAGTGTCTGTGCAGATGGCTATGCATCTGAAATTGAAAAAGATGTCGAGATAGACGGATTATACCAGCATTTTTTATGGCATTGGCAAAAAATGCCTGCAAGAAGTATAAGCTTAAAGCTTCCGGGACTTTGCAATGTCAGCAATGCAGCAGCAGCGCTTTCTGCTTTTTGCCTGTTAACATCAGATGAGCAATATGATTCATACCAGTTGGATTTTAGTACATTTTCCGTTCGGGGGCGCTTTGAAATGGTGGGTCATTTTCAAGGCGGGACGATTATGATTGACTATGCACATAATGAAGCCAGCCTGAAAAATCTGCTGGAATCACTTCGGGCATATCATCCAAACAGAATTTTGTGTATGTTTGGATGTGGAGGAAACAGAAGTGCCGTGCGACGCAGTGCGATGGGGCGCGTCAGCAGTGAATTAGCCGATTTGACAATTATCACGCAGGATAATTCCAGAGACGAACCATTTGAGCAAATTTTAGCTGATATACTTTTGGGTGTGACAGGCGACTATGTGGTAATACGGGACCGTAAAGAGGCTATAGGCTACTGCATGAGCCAAATGAGGCCGGGCGATCTTCTTGTACTTGTTGGGAAGGGACATGAAGATACACAGGAAATCGCTGGAAAGGTGGAGGCATTTTCTGAAAGAGATATTGTGGAATCTATCGAAAAGACAAAGAAAGGCAAGGTCAGCAAGTGATTAATATTTGTATAAAAGATATTGTAGAAGCAACAAAGGGAAAATTGCTGTGTGGAGATGAAAAGCAGCAGATCGATCATCTTTCCATTGATTCAAGAAGCAGCCAGGGAA
>ERZ1673722.2861-NODE-2861-length-13377-cov-7.252665_pt1 | contig 13377 bp, 7 predicted proteins | sample MGYA00580222_ERZ1673722 | MGnify/ENA primary metagenome ERZ1673722 (study PRJEB41218, sample SAMN15661750) | gut metagenome | host: Homo sapiens | place: Canada: London | collected 2015-08-20/2019-03-30 | study: EMG produced TPA metagenomics assembly of...
TGCGGGGTTTGTTCTTTCGGCAGCCGGCAATGGAATCACAGGCAGGCCTCCAGAATCCGGCGGGCCATGGCGCCGTCGACGTTCTGCGCCTCGCCGAACCGATCGCCCGCAGCCGTGAAGCGGCGTTCGATCTCGGCGATGGTCTCTTCGCCGATACCCTCCTCCGAAAGGCGTGTCGAGAGGCCCAGCGAACGGAAGAACGCCTCGTTGGCCGCAATCGTACGGTCGATGCGCTCCTCCTCCGAACCGCCGGCAATGCCCCAGATACGCTCGCCGTATTGCAGCAGTTTGCCGCGTTTCTGCCCGCGCAGCACGCGCAGCGTACCGTTGATGACAATGGCCAGCGTCGCACCGTGCGTCAAGCCGTGCAGCGCCGTCAGCTCGTGGCCGATCATGTGCGTCGCCCAGTCCTGCGTCACGCCCATACGGATCATGTCGTTCAGGGCCAGCGTCGCCGAAAGCATGTACTCCGACATCGTGTCGTAATCGCGCTCGTCCGCCAGCGCTTTGGGAGCGATTTCGACCACCGTATGCAGGATGCCTTCGGCCCAGCGGTCCATCAGCCGCGACTGATGGGGCGTAGTCATATACTGCTCCAGCACATGCACGAAAGTATCCGCAAGTCCGCAGGCTACCTGACGCTTCGGCAGCGAATAGAGCGTCTCGGGATCGAGGATCGAGAAGACCGGATAATCGCCGTAGAAAGCATATTTTTCCTTGGTCTCGTAGCGCGAAATGACCGCCCCGGAGTTCATCTCGGAACCCGTGGCCGACATGGTGAGGACCGTAGCCAGCGGCACGGTCTTGCCGGCCTGCCCCTTGAGCACGATGTCCCATGCATCGCCGTCGTAGAGAAGGCCCGCAGCGATGAGTTTCGTACCGTCGATGACCGACCCGCCGCCGACAGCCAGCAAGAAGTCCACCTTCCGCTCTTTGCCCAGCGCAATGGCTTCGCGCAGGGTCTCGACCGACGGATTCGCCTCGATGCCCCAGAACTCGACCAGATCGCGGCCTTCGAGTGCGGCGACGACCTGATCGTAGACACCGTTACGCTTGACGCTTCCGCCGCCGAAGGTCAGCATGATGCGTTTTCCGGCGGGAATGAGCTTCGGCAGACGGGCGATCTGGCCCTTGCCGAAAACCAGTTTGGTAGGATTGTGATAGATGAAGTTGTTCATGGCGAATATTTATTTATCCTATTACGAAGACAATAAATGACCGGACGGCTCCGAAACCGGATTGCACCTGGTTTGACAGGGCCTCCGGCTGCTAAAAGAGCCGTTACGCCTCTAAAGATACGAAAAAAGCCGGACTGCGCAGAGAATTCTCCGCTAATTTTCAATCTTTGCGGTAAGAGCTGCCGGTTTTTTAAACGAAGCAGAGCGCGGATGGGTGTACCGGAGTACGTCCCATTCGCGCCCTGCGGGAGCAAGTGCAAAGATGCACCGTAAAATCAATCGTTTAGAAGTACTTGCCGCGCAGGTCCTGAATCTTGGCCATCTGCTGGATAGCCGGGATGGCGAACTGCTGGGCCATGCCCTCGGCCATGGCCTGGGCACGAACTTTCTCGCCTTCGGCGGTCTGCTTGTCGTCGATCTTGACATCCCCGACCTCGAAGACATAGACGCCCGAAAGTCCCTTCACGGGAGCCGACAGGGCGCCCTTCTCGGCCGATGCGATGGCGCCCACCAGACGAGGCTCCATGCCCACGCCGTTCACGTAGAACGAACCGAAAGTCACATCGGAGAAGTCCTCCACCTCCGAGCCGAGACTTGCAGCCTGCTCGGCGAGGGTCGAACCCGAAAGGCTCTTGACGATATAATCGTATTTTTTGTCGCGAAGAAGCTGCGAACGGATCTGGGCCGAAACCTTATTCAGCGGTGCGTACTCATTGTCGTCGATCTCGGTCAACGTGGCAATCACGTAGTCCTTGCCTACGTTAAAGATCGCCGAAAGGTCGCCCTCCTTCGCTCCGTAGGCCCAGCGGGCCACCTCGCGCGAATCCTCAAGGCCGCGGATCGTACGGTCGCCCTGGGCGATCGCAGCCACGCGGGGCGTCACGGCAGCCGTCGAAGCGGCATCTGCGAATGCGGCGGCCGAACCCTTGGCGTTGACCATGAACGAACCGGCCTGGTTGTGCACGTCGCGGCGCGTGGCGGCCGAAGCCTCCACGGGATAGGTGATCGTAGCCACCTGCACGTGTTTCGAAGGTTTGTCGGCACGGTATACCTGCATCAGCTGGATGGCGTCGCCCGAAGCGATCTTCACGATGTCGCCCTGTCTGGCATTGGCCAAAGCGGCGGCGAACTCGCCCGTGAAGGCCGAGAAAGGCAGCACTCCCACTTCACCGCCGTTGGCGGCCGTAGCGTCGTAAACCGAATAACGGGCAGCGGTCTGCGCGAAATCGCCCCCCTTCTTCAGCACCGTCAGCAGGCTGTCGGCAAGCGCCTCCTGCGCATAGGGCAGCACGATATGACGTACGCCCACCGAGTCGGGAACCATCTTCGAATCGAGCGCGCGGGACATCGTCCACTCGTTGTTCTTCAGCACGGGACCGTACATCTCGCCCGCCATCAGCGCCTTGGCCTCCTCGTCGGAGAGCTGTGCGGCGGAAACGTAGCTGTCGGCGATCTTGCCGTTGCGATTGGCGCGGACGAAGGTCTTCACCTCCTCGGCGGCGGCGAACTCCCGGCCCACCTCCGTCACGCTCTTCTCAAGCGCCAGCAGGTCGTTGTCCGTGGGGGAGACCTCGAATACGACATACGAAATCGTACGCGACGGGGTCTGCTTGAACTGGTTCTTATGGCTGTTGTAGTAAGCCTTCACATCACCCGACGACACCTTGACGAGCGAATCGGGAACGGCCGAGAACTTCTTGCCGGCCCACTTGCCCGAGAAAGACTTGTTGGCGGCCTCGACACCGCGGGCGACCTCCAGCGAATTGACGTAAACGCCGCCCTTCACCAGTCCGAAGTACTTCTGCACCTCGCGCTCCAGACGGGCCTGCTCGTTGAGCTGCGCCCAGGCATTGGCCGCCTCGGGGTTGGTCTCGGCCTGTGCGAGGAACTGGCTGATGGCAGCCACGCTGTACTCGCCCGTGCGGGGATCGGCGAAAGCATTGTAGAAAGCCTGCGAAGGATGCTGTCCGCTGACCATCGCCAGACGCTCCGGCTCGGTGACGCGAAGTCCCATCCGGTCGAAACCGGGCGTCAGCACGTGCTTGGCGATCAGCGCCTGCCAGGCGGCATTGGCCAGCATGGCCGACTGCTGCTCGTCGCTCTCCGGCATGTTGTTCTGCGACTTGATCGTCTCGTACTGGTCGTAGTACTCCGAATAGTTGATCTTCTCGCCGTCGATCACACCGACACGCGGGTCGTTGCCCGAGAAGCCCATTTCAGTCTTCAGAGAGAGGATGAATGCCAAGAGGGCCAGTGCGATGATGATCGAAAGCACGATGCCGAACTTGGTGCGTAAAGTGTTTAAACTTGCCATATAAATTGTAAATTATTCGTATTGTTTCGAATTATCAGCCAAAGGTAGTAAAATTAATTGTAAAAAGAACAGAATAAAAGTAAAAATATACGCACGCTTCGCCCCCCCCTAATCCCCGCCGGGACGGGAATTTACCGGAAAGGCGGCGGAATCCGGCCCACGCTACAATTTCTTCACCCGCGCCAGTTCGATGCGCGAACGCGTCGTACGGAGAATCCGCAATTGCAGGCCGCCGATGAAAACCGTCTCCCCGGCGGTGGGAATACCCTCGTAATTGAAGATGATGAAACCGGCCAGCGTGTCGTATTCCTTGCTCTCCTCGATGCCGAGGTTGTATTTTTCATTCAGGTATTTCACCTCCAGGCGGCACGAGAGAACATACTCGTCGGGGCCGACCTGCTTTTCGGTGAGGTCCGGAATGTCGTGCTCGTCCTCGATCTCGCCGAAAATCTGTTCCAGCACGTCTTCGAGCGAAATGACGCCCGCCGTGCCGCCGAACTCGTCGATCACCACGGCGATGTTGGTGCGGTGCTTGATAAAGTTCTGCAGCACCAGTTGCAGCGGCATGGTCTCAGGGACGAAATTAACCTGCATCATCACGTCGGAAATACCGGCCGGACGGGTGAACAGACTCTTCGAGTTGATATAGCCGATGATGTTGTCGATGCTCTTGCGCCAGACGAAGATACGCGAATACTTGGAATCGACGAAACGCGCCGTGAGCTGTTCGATGGTCGTATCGTCAATGTCCACGGCCTCGACGTCCACGCGCGGCACCATGCAGTCGCGCACCCGCAGGTCGGCGAAATCCAACGCGTTCTGGAACAGCTTCAGCTCGTTGTCGGGTTCGGGACGCGGCTCGGAACTGTTGGTGTCGAGCAGCGACGCGAGGTCCTCGCGGTCGAAACTGTGCGTCGTCGTCCGCTCTTCGACGCGGCGGCCCGTCAGACGCAGGATACCGTGCGAAATGAGCGTCGTCAGCCGCGCGATCGGATAGAGCAGCAAATAGAAGAAATAGATTACCGGCGCCAGCGCGCGGTAATAGAAGTTCGGATTGTTGCGGAAGACCGACTTGGGCAGGAATTCCGCGAAAAAGATGATGATGACGGTCGAAACGGCGGTTTCGATCGCCACGGAACCGTTCCGGGCGATGCTCTCCCACCCCAGCGCGTAGAAAATACCGCGCAGCAGCAGCGACATGTAGAGCGAGTAGATGACCAGCGCGATATTGTTGCCCACCAGAATCGTGGTGATATACTGTCCGGGGTGGCGGGAGAATATATCCGCTATGCGGTCGAACATGCGGCTCTGCTTGCGGTCGATCTCCAGTTTCAGGCGGTTCTTGCTCGTAAAAGCGATCTCCATACCCGAAAAGAATGCCGACAGCAACAGCATCAGGACAATCAGTATGACCGAAGTAAGCATCTCTTATTGGGTTGATTGTATCTCGTCATCGTCCAGTTTCAGATCCACCGGCTTCATCTGCTGCTGTTCCGTTCTGGGCCGGGCTTCGGCAGGCTCCCCTGCGGACGCCGGTCTGCCGGGCGCATCCCTGCGAACGGGCCGCCGGACCGGAACCGGAGCGACGGCGGGCTTGACAGCGGGTTCGGGCATAGGCTCGCCGGCGGATGCAACGGCGGTTTTGCCGGACTGCTGCGCAGGGACAGGTCCCGACGCCCCTGTCCGGCCTCCGGCAGTCGAATCGGGAACGACCTCGACCTCCTGTTCGGTGGGTTTGACCTCGACCTCCATGCGGCCTTTCATACGGCGGAAACGCCAGTCCTTGAACTCCTCGTCGGATTCGAAACCTTCGCCGATAAAGACGTCGCGTCCGTCGTTCTGCACGATTTTCGAATCGACGTTCGAATAGATCTTCTTGGTCTGCTGATTCCAGAACAACTGCTGCGTGTAGAGGTTCTTGCCATCCGATTTGACGACCACGACATTGCCTTTGGCCTCCCACAATTTGCGGTTCTCGTAGTAGATGGCGTAATTGGCCGTCAGCACGGCATCGACCGTGGAGAGCGAATCGTCCTTGTAAGTGGTGATCTTCACGCCCTTGCGGAATTCGCGGTAAGGTTCGCGGGCCAGCGAATAGCCCTCGACCAGCGGAGTTACGAAATGGTAGGAACGGCGGCCGTTCTGCGATTCGACGATCGACAGATTTTCACTGTATTCGGTTCTCATCGTCTCTTCGGAAGCCGCAGCATCCTCCGCCTCGTCGCGTTCGCAAGAGAATAGCAAGATAGCACTCCCCATAACGGAGAGTGCTACCATGGCGTATCTTGCGATGAGCCTGTTCATTTATTAACGGGGACGTACGGAAGTCACGACACCGGCGGCCGTACCACAGGTCACGGTATAGCGGGAACCAGCCTGCAGCTCGTTGAAGAAGCACTCCTCCGAGGTCGGGAAACGGCTGCGGAACGCATTCAACGACGTTTTAGCAGACTCGATGTATTCCGAATCGGCAGGCAGCAGTTCGATGGCTTTCGACATCGTGTCGTAAGCGGCCCAGAAGGTAGCCTGACCGGCAAAACCGCCGCAGTTGGCAGCCGAAATGGCATAGCACTGAGCCAGCACGTAATAGGGCACGCCGTCCTCAGGATTCAGGTCGCGGGCCTGACGCGCAGCGGAAGCGGCTCCGGGGATATCGTTTGCGACCAAGTCGATCAGCGCGATGCGCACCAGCAGCAGCTGACGCTCCGCAGGATCCTGCTCGACGGCAAGCGCCTCGTTGAGGTATTTGATCGCCTTGGCGTAGTCGCCCTTGCTCTGGAAAGCCTGCGCAAGGAACATGGCGGTCTCCGAAGAGGGTTTCACGGCATAGTATTTCTCTGCGAGCGTGAAATAGAAGTCGCCGTCGCACTTGGCGCGCGACATCAGCGCCACGGCCTGCGCCAGCAGCGCCTCGTCGTCGGGAGCCGCTTCGAGCTTGCCGCGGAAGAGCTTTTCGAGATTCTCGCAGCTTGCCGCACCGCTCAGACCGAACGCGGCGTCGAACTGTGCCTTGTACTCGTTGGCATTGGGATTCTTCTCGAAGAACGGCGTCAGGCGGTCGTACTCGGCGATGATCTCGTCGGGCAGCACCTCGTCGGTGTTCTTGTAGTCGTCGCAGAGGTTGCTGAAATAAGCCACGACGGTTTCGGGATCGGTATTGTCGCCGCCGGCCTCGATTGCGGCACGGAACGCTTCACGGATACCCTTGCGGTCGTTGGGCTTGTAGCGCAGGAACTCGCGCGCCTTCTGATCGAGAATGAAAGCGGTACCCTGCTTGGGATGATCTCCGAAATACTTGGCGCGCAGGTCGTACATGAGCATCAGCGAGTCGATATACGTATTCTTCTCGGCGACGCTCTTGGCACGGTTGATCTTGTTCTTGTAGATCACGGCGCCGCGCTGGTAGAACGAGACCGAAGCGGTCGGAACGCTGTTGATGAGTTCATTCAGATAATGAGCAGCGGCATTGTAGTCGCGGTTGTCGCACGACTCCTTGAGGAAGTTGCTGTTCAGAATGTTCTTTTCGCGTTGTTCGGGCGTGTCTCCCCACTTCTCGTACTGCGGAGCGCTGAAGTCCTGAGCCAGAGCCGTCGCCCCTACGAATACAAGAGCAGCGGAAAGCAGAATTTTAACGTTTTTCATCGGTCAGAGATTAATTTTTGTATTTAATTTTATATGTTTTAGTGTCCGTCGGATGTACCGAAATCCAATGCAATTTACTGCCGGTTCTCCAAAAGTGCAAATTTTCGGGTCAAAAACTAATCGTATTTAGGCCGCAGGAACCAGTACTCGCCGTTCTCGCTGCCGGCAAAGAGCGTGAAGCCGATCGAGAATTTGAAATACTGCTGCCGCACCAGTCCGAGGCGTTCGGCCAAGTTGTAACCGCGGCGGCCGTATTCGACGCCGACGTCTATGGACGAGATGGCGAGGAACTTCACGGGCACGCCGATACCCAGCGTCACGGCATACTGTCCCAGTTTGTCGCCGTTGTAGGTCTGGTTGTGGGTTCCGTAACGGAATCCGGCCCTGTAGGACCAGCGTTTCAGGAAATTACGCACATCGTAGCGGTTGGGGGTGTACTCCACGCCGGCCTTGATCGTATGCGTATCGGCATATGCCACCGCAAAGGCGCTCCGGTCCGGTCCGCTGACGCCGGTGGATTCGGTCTGCCTGTTGCGGCCGCCCCAGTCCTGATAGACGTAATCCACCCCCATCGTCCACTTGGAGGTCTGGTAGAAGACACCTGCCGAAAGCTGACGGGGCAATACAAGTGCCAAATGCGTCGTATCGCCCTTTACGGTGGAGTTGTAGAGGTCACCCACATAGATATTTTTCGTCACCGTGGGATTGAGGTCGCCGCCGAAATCATAGGCGGCGCCCAGCGTCAGGGCGCGTTTCTGATTCAAGATGGCATTCCACTGCACGCCGATCTGCCCCTTGATGCTCGAAATGCTGTAGTTGTCGGTACCTACCGTCGAAGAGTAGGAGCCGTCGCCCGTGATCGGGGTCGGGGTCATCACGAACGAGCGGTCGATATCGCCCCAGTAATACTGCGCGGCGATACCCAGCGAGAAGTTCTTGAAAAGCTCCCAGCCGACGCCGAGTTTGACCTCCGTCACGTCGCCCTCGCCCTGATAGATGTACTGCGCGCGGCCGACGTTGCCCCATACGGGATCGGACGGATCGTAGTCATGGGTGTATTTTGTGCGGTAGCCTACCGAACTGTAAGGCGTGAGGCTGAAGCCCAGACCGAGCTTCTTGGCCAGCGGCAGCTGAAATGCGATGTCGTGGAAGTTGAAGGTGTTGTAGGCCGTGCTTTTCGACATGCCGTCGACCTTCTGGGAGTTGTAGTAATTCTGGCCCTCCAGCCCGAAGTTGAAGAGGAAACTCTTCTGCGGCGCGGCGCTGAAAGCCGCCGGATTGAGCAGATTGACCACGCCCGAACTGCGCATGGCCACACCTACACCGCCCATCGAACGCATCGGCAGGGTACCGGGCGTGTTCTGTTCGCCGATGCCGTACATCGTGTAGGGAGAGAATGCGTTAATACTGCTTGTCTGAGCCGCAGCGGCGCAGGGAATCATCACGGCTGCAATGACAACCAGTTTAATTAAGGTGTTCTTCACTTGCATTGTACTCTAAAATTCTATTCAATCCGCAAAAAACCAGATTACAATTTGCAAATATCGTATTTTTAATTCGTTTAACAAAGAAATTCGCGTCTCCTCCGGTAAAAATTACGCATAAATCGTCTATTTGGCTGCGCATGCGGGCCGCATAGCCTTCGATTTCGAACGCGATTCCGTTCATCACGCCCAGCTCGATGGCCTGCCGGGTGGTAAGCCCCGCAAGCTCTTCGCTTTCGGTCGCGGCGCAGAGCGGCAGTTTGGCCGTATAGTCGTGCAGCGCCCTGAAACGGGTCTTCATGCCCGGCGATATGCACCCGCCGCGGAACGTTGCGTCGGCCGTTACCAGATCGATGGTCACCGCCGTACCGAAATCGACGATCAGCACGTTGCGGCCCGGATAAAGCACCGTGGCGCCGACCGCCGCGGCCAGCCGGTCGCGGCCCAGCGTTTCGGGCGTCAGGTAGGCGTTGCCGATGGGTACGGGCGTCTGCGAAGAGAACTCCAGCAGATACTCCACGCGCGGCCGGAGCAGATCGGCCACTTCGCCCACTTCGCCGCGCGTCGAAGCCACGACGGCCCGGCGCACGGGCCATACCGCGAACAGCTCTTCGAGCATCGACGGATGCAGCCGCTCCACGCAGCGCTGAAAAACGATCTCCCCCCGGTCGAAAACAGCGAGTTTCACGAGGGTGTTTCCGATATCTACTACTAAATTCAAAGCTGCTGCAACGTTTTATATGCGTCTTCAATGTCTTTGACATTCCTAACGGTCATCGCCAGACGATTATTGTGCTGTTTCAACACAAATCTGCCGGGATTCTGCGTGACCTTGCGGAGCAGGTCCATGAAAGTGTCGCTCTTGTAGTAGGGCGAGTCCTGCTCGCCGACGAAATGCACGATCATCAGCCCGTTCTTGACCTTCACGCGCTCCATGCCCAGCCGGATCGCCTCCCAGCGCAGGCGCACCACGTTGAGCAGCTCTTCGGTTTCACGCGGCAGAGGGCCGAAACGGTCCACCAGACGCTCTCCGAAGGCCAGCAGCGCCTCCTCGTTCTTGGTCGAATCCAGCTCCCGGTAGAGCTTCAGGCGCTCGGCCTGCTGCGCCACATAGGAGTCGGGAAGACCGGCTTCGACCTCGATTTCGATATGCGCGTCGTCGATATAGCGCAGCTGCTCGACCACCTCCTGTTCCGAATCGTTCAGGCCCGCGACGTGCAGTCCCTCGGCGCGCAGTTCTGCGATCGCTTCGTTCATGATCTTCTGATAGGTCTCGAAACCGATATCGGCGATGAATCCGCTCTGCTCGGCTCCCAGCAGATTGCCCGCGCCGCGGATGTCGAGGTCCTGCATGGCGATATTGAAGCCCGATCCCAGATCGGAGAACTCCTCGATGGCCCGCAGGCGGCGGCGCGCATCGGACAACAGCAGTTCGTCGGGCGGCGAAAGCAGGTAGCAGTAGGCTTTCTGATTGCTGCGGCCCACACGTCCGCGCAGCTGGTGCAGGTCGCTCAGGCCGAAGTTCTGGGCGTTGTTCACGATGATCGTATTGGCGTTGGGAATGTCGATGCCGTTCTCGACGATGGTCGTGGCGACCAGCACGTCGAATTCCCCGTAGATAAAGTCCATGATCAGCCGCTCCAGCTTCTCGGCAGGCATCTTGCCGTGTCCCACGCCCACGCGGGCCTTGGGGCAGATGCGGGTGATAAGCCCCTGCATGGTCATCAGGTCCTCGACGCGGTTGTGGACGAAGTAGACCTGTCCGCCGCGCGCGAGTTCCGTTTCAACGGCGTCGCGGATGATCTCCTCCGAGAAGACGTGCGATTCGGTGACAATCGGCTGCCGGTTGGGCGGCGGCGTCGAGATGACCGAAAGGTCGCGCGAACCCATGAGCGAGAATTGCAGCGTTCGCGGAATCGGCGTCGCCGTGAGAGTCAGCGTATCGACATTGACCGCCAGCTGCGTCAGCTTCTCCTTGGCCGCTACTCCGAATTTCTGCTCCTCGTCGATAATCAGCAGCCCCAGATCGCGGAATACGATCTGTTTGCCCAGAATCTTGTGCGTGCCGATCAGGATGTCGATACGGCCCGCTTCGAGGTCGGCGCGGATCTGCGACACCTCTTTGGCCGTTTTCGTGCGGTTGAGATACTCGACCCGCACGGGGAAGTTGCGCAGACGCTCCGAAAACGAACGGTAGTGCTGCAGGGCGAGAATCGTCGTCGGCACCAGCACGGCGACCTGCTTGCCGTCCACGGCCGCCTTGAACGCTGCGCGGATCGCCACCTCGGTCTTGCCGAAGCCCACGTCGCCGCAGACCAGCCGGTCCATAGGCTGGTCGGACTCCATGTCCTTCTTGACGGCCGCCACGGTCGTCTGCTGGTCGGGCGTGTCCTCCCACTGGAACGACGCCTCCAGCTCGTGCTGCAGATAGCTGTCGGGCGTAAATGCGAATCCCTTGCTGGCCTTGCGTTTGGCATAGAGGGCGATCAGCTCGCGCGAAATATCCTTGACGGCCTTCTTGGTGGCGTTCTTGAGCTTCTGCCATGCGCCGTTGCCCAGCTTGTAGACCTTCGGCGGCTCGCCGTCGCCCGACTTGTAGCGCGAAATGCGATGGAGCGAATGGACGTTCACGAACAGCACGTCTCCATCCTTGTAGACCAGTTTGATCGCCTCGTGCGCCTTGCCGTTTTCGTTGATCTTCACAAGCCCGTCGAAGCGGCCCACGCCGTGGTCGATATGCACCACATAGTCGCCCGGCCGCAACTGGTTCAGCTCGGCGACGGTCATCTGTTCGTCGCGCCTGATCTCGCCGTTGATGCGGTAACGCTGGTAGCGGTCGAAAATCTGATGGTCGGTATAGAGGCACAACTTCAGGTCGTTGTCCACGAAACCCTCGTGCAGCGTCACCGAAAGGGGCCGCACGACGGCCTGCCCGCGTCCGATCTGGTGAAAGATGTTTTCGAGACGCTCGACCTGCACCTTGTTTTCCGAGAGGATATAGGTCGTGTAGCCGCGCAGCGAATTGCGGATCATGTCGTCGGCCAGCATCTCGAAATTCTTGTTGAACTTGGGCTGCGGGGCCGTGTCGAACACCACGGCCGCCGTGGCGGGGCGTTCCGGCAGGTTGTCGCGCAGCGCCACCACGCTGTTGCCGGCCATGTCGCGCAACAACACGTTGCGGCTGGTCAGCAGGCGGTCGATCTGCCCGGGATTCTCCATGTCCGCGAGCACCTTGCGGCGCAGGTCGTTGACACGGCGCAGCACATAGTCGGCATCGTAGAACCAGCAGGCCGCCGAAGAGCCCGCGAACTGCACGAACGACACCCGGGGTGCCTCGCCGGCATTGAGGTTAGGGATGATCTCCACCCGGTCGAGCTTGTCGGCCGAAAGCTGGCTCGAAATATTGAAACGGCGGATCGAGTCGACCTCGTCGCCGAAAAAGTCGATCCGGTAAGGCTTGCTTTCCGAATAGGAAAAGACATCGACGATACCTCCGCGCACGGAGTACTGCCCCGGTTCGTAGACGAAATCGACACGCGTGAAGTTCGCATCCGCAAGGGCGTCTTCCAGCACGGCGATCGAAATCTTGTCGCCGAGCTTCACGGCAATCGTGTCGCGCTGCAACGTCGCGGCGTCGACGACCCGTTCGGCCAGCGCTTCGGGATAGGTGCAGACCACCAGGTATCCCTTCGTAAAGCCCCGCACGGCGTTCATCGCCGCGGTGCGCTGCACCACGCCCTGGGCATCCTCGGCGCCGTAGGCCGCCGAACGCTTGTAGGACGACGGGAAGAAATAGACCTGCTTCTCGTCCAGCAGGTTGTAAAAATCGTTCAGCAGGTAGGCCGCGGCATCCCGGTCTTCGGCCACGAAGATATGCACGCCCCCCGTTTTCGCCACTGCTGCCGCCGCATAAAACGAAAGAGCACCGCCGACCAGCTCTTTCAGGTGGACGGTTGCGCGCTCCTTCTTATATTCGCGGCACAACTTCGGCAGGGCCTTCGACCCGGCGGCGAACTGCGCCAGCTGCTCGCTGGCAGTCATAGCGTTACTTGTTAATCAGGTCGTTATCCTTGTCGTCGTGGTAATGCACCTCGACGATGCCGAGGCTCTGGTCTTCGACGACATGCAGGCGGAGTTTGTATTTCCACTCCCAGCGGCGGCGCAGCGACCAGATGCCCTTCCGCAGGAAAGCAGCCACATAGGGGCTGACCACCAGCTTGATATACTTGTGTCCCCGATCTTGCGTGAGGAACGATATCTGGTTCTCGATCTTCTTGTCCAGCAGTACCGTAGGCTCGATCTTGCCCGTGCCGTTGCAGGTCGGGCAGACGTCCGAAACCTCCTCCACGGCCACGGGACGCACCCGCTGGCGGGTGATCTGCATCAAGCCGAACTTGGTGAGCGGCAGGACCGTGTGCTTGGCCTTGTCGGTAGCCATCAGCTTCACCATTTCGTCGTAGAGCGCCTGCCGGTTCTGCGCCTTGCGCAGGTCGATGAAGTCAATGATGACGATGCCGCCCAAGTCGCGCAGACGCAGCTGGCGGGCGATTTCGGCCGCAGCGGCCAGATTGACGTCCATCGCCGTCTGCTCCTGATTGTCCTCGGCCTTGGTGCGGTTGCCCGAATTGACGTCGATGACGTTCATGGCCTCCGTATGCTCGATAATGAGGTAGGCGCCGCGGCGCAGCGAGACATATTTGGCGAAGAGCGACTTGATCTGCTTCGAGATGTCGAAGTTGTCGAAAATGGGCACGTTGCC
>ERZ1673722.2862-NODE-2862-length-13375-cov-22.935285_pt1 | contig 13375 bp, 6 predicted proteins | sample MGYA00580222_ERZ1673722 | MGnify/ENA primary metagenome ERZ1673722 (study PRJEB41218, sample SAMN15661750) | gut metagenome | host: Homo sapiens | place: Canada: London | collected 2015-08-20/2019-03-30 | study: EMG produced TPA metagenomics assembly of...
CCGTCAGCACCTTCCATCAGCAGAAACGCCCCGTCACTGTTCATCTTCAGGCCGACGTCCACACAACGGTACTCCGCACCTTCAGCCGGGGTGATGACCTGACCGTCCTCGGTCTCCACCCGCTTGGCAAGCGACAGGAATGTCTGCCCGATAAAGCGTTTCAGTTTCTCATAATACCCTAAACAGGTCATGCTCAGCGGATACCTGAACGGGTTATAATACATCTCTTCGCCGCTTTCTTTCTCACGAAGCAGCAGGCAGCATCCTGCCGACAGGTAGTCTGTCTTGGTCCAGACCTTCACCACCTCGTAGTATTTACCGACCACCTCTTTAGCGGGGGTCGAACTGATATTGACCGCCTTGTACACCGTCCGATCATCCCCGGTAAGGAAGTTGGACGTGTAGAAGGCATCCCAGTAGCCGTCCCCGTCATTTCTCGCCCCGTGCATGTACAGGGTCTGTCCCGGAAGGGAAGCGAAGCTCCGCTTCTCCACGTTCGTCAGGCTGTCATAGGGATGGGCATTTGTCACCGTGTACTCTTTCAGTCCATCGCTCTTGGGAACGATGTTAAGCTGTGTATGGGCATATATCGCCGTACACAGGAAGAAGGTTATAATCGGAATTGTTTTCATACTCAATCTCATTTTTAAGTTTACAGGTGGCATCCGGGGGAAAGCAGTCTGCTATTTGCCGGAAATAGAGAACAGGTACAGGACCAGTCCTATCCCGACGGCAAGAATCACTCCCAGCCAGAACCGGAATGTCTTCGGACCGAGCAGATTCATCCAGAAGTTGCCTCCTGTACTGCCCGGACGGGAATATGTCCACTTCCAGCCGCAGATGACACCGACAAGCCATATAAGAAGCAGGCCCGCCACGACCAGATAGCCGTAGCGGGGTTCCTGCTGTATCAGATTAGGAAAATCCTTTATTTTATCCAACCATTCCATATCTCATCGGTTTATTTTTTCAGGAGCGCCGCAAATTCCTTGAGCTGTGGCAGTCCGTCAAAAAAGTCAACGTCAAATTTGGCCGTAGAACCGTTTGTGAGAACAATTGTCAGAATACCTTCGTCATAATTGTAGTTTGAACTGGATATTTCCGACAATGTAAAAGAATGCATCTCTACATTTCCTTTCACGATGACCGGGTATGTCACCTTATCGCCGTCAACCGTGATGATACAGCTTTTGGCAGCCAACTTGCGGGCCTTATGTATCTTCCGCCAGGCTCTGAACAGCATGTACAGTCCGACAAGGGCAAGGATGATGGCTGTTGGTAACGGTCCGAGGATGCGAAGTGTACCGACTTTTATACCGAAAGGATAAACTACCGGTACTATTATCAGTCCGGCACCGACAAGGATTTCAGTCAGATTGTCCTTGATGGACGATTTGGAAGAATAATTGAATGTAGCCATATTCGGATATTAGTGAAGTTATTCGTTCGGTGATATTATTTTATGAAAAAGTACCAGATAAGCAGAGCCGCGGTGATGATTATGGACAGGACCGTCATGGCCGACCTGTATTTTTCGACAGCAGGCGATTCCTGCGGAGCTTCAAATTCCAGTATCGTCGGGGCTTGAACGTTATACTATCAGCCGATTTGGCTGTTATTTCCTTTAAGTATCAGACCTCGTCTTCCTCCAACAATAGGTCGTCCAACGGGCTTTTGATATTGCTTTTGAAAGTGTCGGCTATGTGGACATACCTTTCCGTTGTCTTGATGTTGTTATGTCCCATAAGCTCTTTCACAATCTTGATGTCGGTTCCTTGCTCCAGCAAGTGGGTGGCGAACGAATGGCGCAGCAGGTGCGGATAAATCCGTTTCGTGATTCCCGCTTCCCGGGCCGCTGCCTTCAGCCGTTTCGACACGATACTCTCGGTGAAAGGTTCGCCCGGTCTGTGTTCAAAAAGCCACACTTTCGGTTTGTATAGTCTGTTATATTCCGTCAGCTTTTTCATCAACGGTTTTGACAGCAGGGTGTAGCGGTCTTTTTTTCCTTTACCCTGCCGCACCCGTATCAGGGAGCGGGATTCGTTGATGTCGCCGGGTTTCAGTTCCAGCAGTTCGCTGATGCGCAACCCTGCGGAGTAGAGTATGGAGAACATACAGAAGAAACGCAGGTCTGTCACCGTCACGTCGAGTATTTTCTTTATTTCCTCCTTGCTCAACACGTCGGGCAGCGTCTTCTCCCGTTTGGCACGGTTCACCTTGTAACACCGCCGTTCCTGACCGAGAACTTTCTCGTAATAGAACTTGATGGCGTTGATACGCTGGTTTTGCTGGCAGGAGGATATGTTTTTCTCGTGGATGAGATACAGCAGGTAGTCGTTTATCTCGCCGGGAGTAACCGTTTCAATCTTACGCCCCTCGAAATGCTGTTGGAAATCGCGGAAATAGGAGGTATATACCCTTACGGTATGGTCACTGTAACGCACTTGCTGAAGTTTTTCCAGATAGCCTTCCGGCAGTGGCGGCCGTTTGTCTTCCTCTTTACGGGGTGCGGTTTCCTTGATGGCGGAATAGTCTATAAACGCCATTTTCACATAGCGGTCGAAGAACTCGGCAAGCACGAAATTCTCTGCCGGCAGATAGGCGGTATCGCCTGTTATGATTGCACCGGGTTCGCGCGACAAATTTTGTCGCAAAGTGTCATCGCCACCATAGGCGGCCGCTATGCAGTTGCGCCCGTTCCGCTTGGCGAAAGAGAGCGTGATGCGCTGCTTGGGTCGATATGCGTCCATAATACTTTTGATTTAGGGAGAACAATACCCTCCAAAAGCAAAAATACAAAAATAACAGCATATTACATACATGGATACAAGTATTTTATGCGTTATAGAATACTAATTTAGACAAAAAACCGGCAAAGGCACATAAACAATGTCTTTGTCGGTTTTTCTGTTTTAGATACACGGGCTTCCTTACATTTTGAAACCGCCTGTTTTCCTGTCTTTGGAAATTTCCGGCAGATGGCTGTTCACTTGGATGGCATTCTCATCTTCTTGCTTGTTTTCGGCGGTTTTCGGTGTGGGAGGTGCAAGTTCCAGCTGTATCTTGCGGTCAAGGGCGGCAAGCTCGGACTTCAGCTGTTTCAGCTCGTCCTCCTTCTTCCATACCTTGCCCGCTATCGCTTGGAGCTGCGGAATTTCCTGTTCCAGCACCTCGTTTTTCTTTTTATACTGGTCGATGATGCCCGGTATCTTCTCCAGAGCGTTCAGGAAGTTCGTGGCGGCGGCGTGCGTGTCAGCCATCGCCAGATGCCCGTTGTTGTAGTTGTACCTGTAATTGCCCGCCACCACGAAACGGTTGTCGGTGAACTCCAGCCCGTCCCTTAGTGTCGGCTCGCTGACAACCTCGATGGGGAAACCGTACAGTTCTCCGATGCGCTTGTACTGCCCTCCGGTCGCGGCATTCTTCGCAATCTCCTGCAACCGCTTGCCGATTTCCTTTTCGTCGGTGGAATCCAGACCGTCAATTTTCAGCAGGTTCATCCGGTTGCCCTCCTTGTCTGTCTGTGCTGCGGTGGTGAATTTCTCCCAATCCTCTGTCATGGCGGCTATGGTGGCTTGGTTGTTCCTCAGTTCCCCGGTCTTGCACTCCAGTTTCAGTTCCGACTCGCGCTTGCCCTTGTTGAACGACTTGCGCTCTCCCTCCAGCGAGGCGATGCGTTTCTCCAGCTTCGCCTTGTCCAGTAGGTCGGTGTTCCCTGACAGGATAGCCATGTACTCCGAGAAGTTCATGCCCGACTTCTCGTCCATCGCCCCCTCGTCTATGGTTCTTGCACCCATCGCACCGCTTTTGAGCTGCGAGATGAACGTCTGCTTGCAGTGCAGCAGGTTGAACTTGTACGAGTCCAGCGACTTCTCCACCGCGTAGATGATTACGTCCACCTTGTTGTCAGCGTACAGCTTCGCTATCTCGTTGCCCTTTCTCACCGCCCGACCGTCGCGCTGGGCGAGGTCAGACGGTCGCCACGGCGTATCAAGGTGGTGGATTGCCACCGCCCTGCGCTGGGCGTTCACGCCCGTGCCGAGCATCGAGGTCGAGCCGAACAGCACGCGCACATATCCCTCGTTCATCGCTTCTATCACCGCTTTCCTTGACTTCTCGCTCTTGCACTCCTGAATGAAGCGGATTTCATGGGCGGGTATGCCGTAGTCCTCCACCAGTTTGCGCTTGATTTCGGTATATACGCTCCACCCGCCCGGCTGGTAGGTACCCAAGTCGGAGAATACGAACTGCGTGCCGAGCTGCGCGTCATACTTCCGGTAATATTCCACAATCGTCCTCGCACAGTGGCTTGCCTTGTTGTCCGGGTGGTCTTCATATTCCGGGTCTATCATGCGCATGTCCAGCGCCATCTTCCGCGCGTAGTCCGTGGCGATGAGCATCTTCGCCTTTTCTTCCGTTTCCGACAGCGGCAGCCTGCCCAGCAGTGTGGCGTCACCCGTCTTGGCAAATTCCATCAGCTGTTTGATGAAATACTCCTGGTCGGGGGTGGGCGGTATGTTGTGCAGCACCTCGTTCTTGTCCGGTCTGTCCACGCCCACGTCCTCCGCCGTGCGGTAGTCGGTTATCTCGTTATAGAACGCCGCCAGCTCCGGCACCTTGATGAAGTAGCGGAAGCGCTCCTTCTGCACGATGTTGTTCGTCACGTTGAACTCGAAGTCCGTCGTCTTCTTGGCGAATATCGCCGCCCATGCGTCGAAGCATCGGATGTCCTGCCTTTCCAGCTCCTTCGGGCGGAGGTACTTGAACAGCAGGTACAGCTCCGTCAGCGAGTTGCTGATGGTCGTGCCCGACAGGAACGTCGCCCCCAAGTCCTTTCCCGTCCGCTCCTGAATGGTGCGGATGGCGAACAGTAGGTTCAGTGCCTTCTGGCTGCCCTCCGAGTTGCCCAGCCCCGCCACGCGGTCGTGCCGGGTGTTGAATGTCAAGTTCTTGAACTGGTGCGACTCGTCCACGAAGAGGTGGTCGATACCCATCTGCCTGAAGTCCGCCACGTCGTCCGTCCTTGACTTTATCGCGTGCTCCACCTTCTCCAGCTTGGCCGTCAGGTTGAATTTGCGCTTCTCCAATCCCCTCAGCATGGCGCGTGACACATCCTTGCCCTGCGAACGGAGCACCTCCAGATTTTCCTCCACCGTGTCCAGCTCCGCCTGCAATATCCGCTGTTGCAGTTCCGGCGACTGCGGAATCTTCCCGAACTGGTCGTGGCTCATGATGACGCAGTCCCAGTCGTTGTTCCGTATGTCGTTGAAGAAGCGCACGCGGTTTGCCGCCTCGAAGTCCTTCTCCGATGCGTACAGCACGCGGGCATTCGGGTATGCCTTGCGGTAGGTCTCCGCTATCTCGCGCACGTTGGCTTTCAGCCCGATTATCATCGGCTTGTGTACCAGCCCCAGACGCTTCATCTCGTGTGCTGACACGCACATTATAAGCGTCTTGCCGGTTCCGACCTCGTGGTCAGCTATCCCGCCGCCGTTCTGTTTCAGCATCCAGATGCAGTCCTTCTGGCTGGGGTACAGGTCGGTGATTCCCAGCCCTTTCAGGTCGAGTCCGGGAAAGGTCTGGTGCGAGCCGTCATATTTCGGACGCACGAAGCAGTTGAACTTGTTGTTGTACATGTCCGTCAACCGTTTCTTGAACTCCGGCGACTGTTCCTCCAGCCATTCCGTGAATCCGTTTCGGATTTCGTCAATCTTGGCGTTGGCGAGCTGTATGCCCTCGCTGTCGCGTGCCTTTATGTCGTTACCGTTCTCGTCCTCGCCGACTTTCTTCATCATGTCCGGACAGGTGTTGTGCAGGGCGTGTTTCAGCAGGTGCATCCCGTCATAGTGGCGGTAATATCCCTTGACCAGAAACTCGTCGGTGATTTTCATCGTCCTGTGGCTGCACGCCACCGAATACTCGTCGAGGCTCTCCGAGTAGCCTATCTTCACATCCGTATCGAACAGGCGGCTCATGTAGGCGGCATACACCCCCGTGGGTATCCACCGCTCCCCGAAGTTGAAGTCAAGGTCCTCAAACGGGATTTGTTCGGGGATGTTCTCGCGCAAAGCCTCCAAAGCCTCCCGTGCCTGCGGCATCATCTCGTGCCCCTCGTTTCCCTTTACCCATTCCTCCACCTCCCTCGCTTTCACCACAACGTTACCGGCGATGAAGCGGTCGGCTATCTCGTAACCCTCTGCCAGCGGATTGTAGTACACCCTGCCTTTCAACGCTTCCAGCATGTCCGTCCGTGCCATGTCGCACAGGGATTCCATATACGGCAGGTTCACCCCGCCGTAGCGGTTGAGCGAGGCGGACAGGGCTTCTTCCGGCGATTCCGCCATGACGGTCGTTTCCTGCGAAAAGGAAACGGGATGGTCGAATATGTCCGCCTTCACCATCGTGCCGCCCTCGCTGCGTTCCAGTGCCAGCATGTTGCGCCCGGAGGCGTCCATCATCAGCAGCTTTACGTTCTGTCTGGCGTTCAGGCAGCCGTAGCGCATCGTGAACTCGTCATAGTAGGTGTTCAGGTGGCGGCGGAGCATGTCGTTTGCCTCCTGCCGTTCCGCCTCCTGTGCGTAGAGCCGCTCGTAGGTGTCGCGCATCGAGATGTACAGCTGAGCTTTCTCCTTCTGCATACCCTCCATGTCCAGCGGATGGAAGGTTGCCCCGTAGCGGGTCACGTCCTTCAGCACGCCCACCTGATAGCGCACGCCCTGCGTGTGTACCCATGCCAGCGAGCCGTCCTTCAGGTGCGGCTCCAGCGGTCGGCTGTACGGGCGGGGCATCATTTCCTCCTCCCGCTTGCGCTGCCTCTCTTCCGGTGTCAGGGCGGCTTCCTCCGCGCGTAGGGCTTTCTCCACTTCCGCTATCCGCCTGTCGCGTTCCGCCTCGAATCCGTTTTCTATCGGATATACCGCCGTGGCAGCAGTACCTTGCGGTTCTGCCAGTTTATCCGCATGGGCTTTTTCTCTTTTCGCCTCCGTTGTTCCGACTGTCTGTCTGGCGGCATTGGCTTCCATCTTCGCCTTTCCCAGCCGGCGCAGTTCCGCCCGTCGCTCCGGCGTAAGGTCCATCATCATTTCATAGAATCCGTTGATGGGCGGGTTCGTTTCCCAGTCGAGGCTGCGGTAAACGGCGTCCTCCGGGTCGCCGTCCTCTTGTAGCGGTGCCGTGTCCTCTGTTTTCGGTGCGGTCATTTCCACCGGAGTAACTTCCACCTCTGCTGTACCACGGATGATTTCCTCCATTTCCTTTGCCTCTTCCGGGGTAATGGCGGCACCTGCCTCCGTCTTTCCTTTGTCCGCTTCCATTCCCGTACCGTCCTCCGGCAGCACGAACAGCGATGCCTGTACCGGTTTCTTCGGCTTGGACTTGCTGCCCTTCTTCCGCTCCGGTTTCAGTCCGCGTTCCGCCAGCCGCCTTTCCTCCTGCGTGTAGCCGAACAGGTCGTACAAATCCATCACCGGGGCTTCCGGCTGTCTGCTTTGCGCTTCTTGCGACATGCCGGTCATGGCTTGCACTTTCGGCTGCACACTGTTTGCTTCCCTTTTTGTCCGGTCCGCTGCACCTGCATCCGGCAATCCGCTTTCTTTTTTCACCTCCGTCCGTTCTTCCGCAACCGAAGCGGAGTTTTCTCTTTTCGCCTTCGCCGGTTCACCCGCAGCCGAATGGATATTTTCTCTTTTCGTCTCAATACCCTCGGTCTGTACGGCCATGTCCTGCCGCATCTCTTGCCGTGCTTCCTGCCTTTCGCCTTTGATGCCGTTGTAGCGTTCCAAGTCCAGCCGTACCGACAGGTCTTCCGACAGCATTTTATACAAATCCATCGCGATACCTTCCATACCGCCGCTGTGCGTGTATATCATGGCGGGCTTGCCGTAGGGGTCGGTATCCTTTTTCGCCTCGGTATGGATGATGCGTTCCGGGTGGTCAAGGAAATATTCATTGGTAACGACTCCGGTATGGTTGCTTCTGACCGTCCGGGTAAACCGCATGTCCTCTTCAGACAAATCCATTTTGTTGATGTTCTTTTGTAGGATTATCAGGTCACAACCCACTTCCGTGTTGGCGTTTTCCGAGAACAGGTTGTTCGGCAGACGGATGGCGGACAACAGGTCCGCCTGCTTCATCATCAGGTAGCGCGTGCCTCCGTTGCCTTCCGTATTCAGTACGCTCTGCGAGGTGATGAATGCCACGACACCACCGTCGCGCACCGCGTCCAGTCCTTTCAGGAAGAAATACGTATGCACTTTCTTCGCCGCTATCCGGTACATGACCGACTTTTTCTCGTATTCCGCGTCAAACACGGCGATGTCCCCGAAGGGTATGTTGGAAATGGCAAGGTCAAAACGGTTCAGGAAAGGCTTCTCTATCTTCTCGAAGCCCTCCGTGCGTATCTTCTGCTGCGGGTACAGGTGTCCGAGCATCTTGCCCGTCAGCAGGTCTTTCTCGAATGCCATCACCTCCGCCTGCAGGTTGTTCGACAGCACCGGGCTGATGAACGCGCCCATGCCTGCCGACGGCTCCAGTACCAGCCTTGGGCGCACCTTGTGGTCGTGCAGTACCTCCGCTATGGTGTCCGTTATGGTTTGCGGAGTGTAGAACGCCGTCAGCACCGAGGCTTTCAGCGAATCCGTATAGCGCTTGTACTCCATGTCGTCCCGGCTGTTTTCCCGGATGATACGGTGCAGCTCCACCGTAGGGGCGAACAGTTCGAGGTCGGATTTCGCCCAATGTACGGCATCCGTCAGCTCCCGTGCCGGGTTCAGTATGCACTTCAGTCCCCCGAAGCCGCAGTACCGCCCCAGCAGCACGCGCTCCCTTCCGGTGGGCGTGCGCCCTTCCCGGTCGAGCGTGAATGCCGTCCGTATCGCCTCGATGTTGTCCCTCAGCTTCTGTTTCCTATTGAATGCCATAGGACTCCAGATAAAGCATGACGGTTCCGGTCAGCTCCGTGTAGAGCAGGTCGTGGTCGGGCGACAGGGCGAAAGTGTCGTCCGACGTATCGTAACCGCCGAGCAGGTTTTTCAGATAGGGGAAGAGTTTCCGGCAGAACGCCTCGCGGTCGGATGCCGCCACCTCGTCGGCGAACTCGTTCTCCACCACCTCGTACAGCAGGGCGTAGGAGGAGAAGTGGAGTCCTTCGAGCAGGACGCGCATGGCTTCCTCCTGTGCGGCTTCCATGGAGCTTCCCTCCAGCCTTGCCTTCTCGAAGGTTTCGGCGGCGGCTTCCTCCCTTCCGGTTATAAACTCGGTATCAATTACTTTGTCGGGATGGTATTTTCTCAGGTAGTCCAGCAGGTACAGTCCGTAGTAGGACAGTTCCGCCGGAGCGGTTCTCTTGTTCTGTTTCATTTTCTGATGGATTTAGTGGATGAATGATTTTGGAAAGGAAATAAAAAGGCACCCGGTATCCCTCCGGGTGCCGCCACTAAATCCATGTGAATAAAGAGTATCAACGGATTGAAACAGATTATGACATGAACCAGTGGCGAAGTTACGCATTATTTTTGTTTTCCTTTCATGTTCGTGCCTTTTCTTGCGCCTTTGGCTTCGGGAAAGATGAAGTTCGTGTTGAAGTCCGCGTCGAAGGCGACCGCCGCACTGAACGGCTTGCCCTGCCTGCTCTTGAAGCCGCTGAGGACTTCCGTCTTTCCTTTTGCCAGCAAATCGGTCATCTCCCCGTCGGTAAGTGTCTTGCCGGCTATCTGGCGGAATACGGGCAGGGCGCAGTCCGGATTGTCGCAGCGCACTACCTTGCCGTAGAACTGCATCATGCCCTTGCCGCACTTGGGGCAGGCGCATCCCGACGCCTTGTGCCCGAAAATACGGTCACACGCAAGCAAGTCCGTGGTAATCTTTCGGGTATAGCTTTCTATATCCCTCATGAAAGCCTCATGCGGTGTCTTTCCTTTCTCAATCTCAGCCAGCTCAGCTTCCCACTGTCCGGTCATTTCCACATCGGCGATGTCCATGTCTTTTACAATGGAATACAGGGCGAGCCCTTTCTCCGTCGGTACCAACGACTTCTTCACGCGCACCATGTATTCCCTTCTGAGCAGCGTTTCGATGATGGCGGCACGGGTGGCGGGTGTGCCGATGCCGCAGTCCTTCAGGGCTTGGCGTGCCTCCTCATCCTCCACATCATCACGCCCGGCGGTTTCCATCGCCGCCAGCAGCGAACTTTCCGTATGCAGCGGTTTCGGCCGGGTCATGCCCGAACTCATGGTGCAGCCCGCCATCACCAGTGTGTCACCTTCCGTCCAGTCCGGCAATGCCGTATTCCCGTTGTCCTCACCATACTCTCCGTACACACCGCGCCAGCCTGCCTTGCGCACGATGCAGCCTTTCGCCTCAAACGTCAGGCCCTCGCATCTTTCGCCTGCGTCCGGCACCACCTCCGCTACTACGGTAGCCGTATCCTTCACACATTCCTCCGAAAATGCCTCTACCATACGTCCGGCAATCATGTCGTAGATAATCTGCTCGTTCTTATAGAGGGCAAGCGGTCGGTTCGGCGTTACCAGCAGGGCATGGTGGTCGGTTACTTTCGAGGCATCCACGCTCCGGCGGTTCAGTCCGTCCAAGTTCACGATTTTATCCGAAAGTGTGGAGTGGCTTGCCAGCCGCTCAAGCAGCAGGGGCACTTCGGCAAACACATCTTCCGGAATATGGCGGCTCGATGTTCTCGGATAGGTGACGAGCTTCGCCTCATAGAGTTTCTGCACCAGTTCCAGCGTCTGTTCTGCCGTAAAGCCGTGCTTCGTGTTCGCTTCCTTTTGCAGTGTGGTCAGGTCGTACAGCAGCGGAGGGTTCTCCACCTTCTGCTTCTTTTCGACCTTGGTCACGGTGGCGCACATCTTCGCCTTTACCTTATTATATAGTATAGCTGCCTCGTTCTTGTCCTGCCATTTCTTCACGGAAGCGAATTTCACCACCGTACCCGCATTTGCCGATGGCACGGAAAAATGCAGCTGGTGTACCGGCTCCGGCGTGAAGCGTCTGTTTTCCCGGTACCGCTTGCAGACCATTGCCAGCGTGGGTGTCTGTACGCGTCCCACGGAATACGTTCCCCGCCCGGCGGCGACGGTCAGCGCCTGCGTGCCGTTGATGCCCACCAGCCAGTCCGCCTCGCTGCGTGCCTTTGCCGCCAGATACAGGTCGTCATATTCATGCCCGTCCTTCAGTTCCTTCAATCCCTTGCGGATGGCAGTGTCCGTAAGCGAGTTTATCCACAGCCGGCGGAAGGGCAGCGTACAGCCCGTATAGGCATACAGGTATCTGAATATCAGTTCCCCTTCGCGTGCGCAGTCCGTTGCCACGATGATGCCCTCGCTTTCCTGCCACAGCTTCGTTATCACCTTTATCTGCTTCACCGCTGCCGCGTCCGCCTTGTAGCCCTTGTCCGTCTTTACCTGTCGGGGAATCAGCATGAACTCTTCCGGTATCACGGGCAGGCTGTCCCTGCGGAAGCCCTTGAAGCCGTACCCGTCAGGCAGGGCGGGTTGCACCAGATGCCCCAATGCCCATGTCACATGGTAGCCGTTTCCCGTATAATATCCTTCCTCTTTTCTTGTCGCTCCGGTGATGCGTGCTATCTCACGCGCCACGCTCGGTTTTTCTGCCAGTATGGTAATCATATATTTCCTGTTTTAGTCGTTGATACTATTGTTTCTTGTGGAATGGAACGGGGTACGCCGGTGTCCGTGGGATATGCAGGGCATGGCGCATGAAGCCCCGTTTCATTCCGTTGTTTATTCTCTTTTAATTTTTTATGGATTCAGTGGCGGCACTCAGGAAACCTTCATGCCTTTGGATTTCTTCGTCTGCTGCTTCTGCTGGGCGTCGTCCTTAGGGGCGGTCTGTCCCTGCGTAAGCGGCTCCTTCAGGTGCTTGGTCGCCTCGTTGGTCTTGCCCTCGTTGTTCACGGCGAGCTGCGTGCGGCTCTCATTCGACGGGGCAACGGTCTGCGCGAGGTCGGGGTTTTCCGAATAGGTCAGCGGTCTGCCTTTCTCGCGGTTGAACTTCAGATATTTCGTGCAGGGCTGTCCTTGGTCGTCCTTCGCATTGGCGAGCACCACGGTCTTGCCCGCCACATAGTCTGCCTTCTGCTGTTCGGTAAATATGTCGTCCTTCCATTTCCCTATCGGGCGGATGCTGCCGTCCTCGTTCGTCCACGAGCGGTTGCGTCGTTGTCCGTTCTCCTGACTCCCGGCTTCCTTCTGCTGCTGTCCGGGAGCATCCGGGGCTTCCGGGCTCTGCTGTTTCTTCTCCTGTCCGTTTCCACGTCTCTGCGATTGCCCCTGCCACAGATATTCCGGCACAAACTCCACGTCGCGTTTCTCCGCACTCACTTGCAACACGGCTTCAAACTTGCGCCCGTTCTTCAGCGTTACCTCCTTGGGCAGTGCCAGTCCTGCACGCAGGATGTCCTGTTCCGGTTTTAACAGTTCCGTCAGTCCGATTCTGTCCGGGATGCGTACCTTGCTTGCCGGAATGTCCACGATTTCATTCGTCAGGCGGTCGATGCTGATGTACGACGGACGCATCTCCCCGGTTTTCGTATCCGCCACATCCACCAGCCTGCCCAGATTGCCTGTCTGCTTCAGTTTCTTCTTGTCTTCATCTGTGAAAGTATAGCCGTTATGGGGAATGTCAAGCCTCGGCTCGTGGCGAACGAAGTGGGGAGTGAGCTTCAATGCCCCGTCTTCCGTCTTCTGGAACGAGAGGCGGGCTTGCAGCTCGTAGCTATCACCGCCGAAGGTCGGGTTCACCGTCACCAGATTCGTCTTGCCGTAATTCATCAGGGCTTTCATGTCCTTTTCAGACAGGTTTTCCCTTTTCACCCCGAACCGTTCCAGTTCCTTCCAGTCCACGTCGCCGTCCGCTATCAGGTTCGGTCTTTGCGTCTTCGCCTGCGGTTTCCCGTCCTGTGCCGGTTCCTGTCCCTGTACCGCCTGCGTTTCCGTTGCCTGCGGTTGCTGTTCCTGATTTTCCTGTTTCATTTCTTCCATTTTCTCATTTGTTTGTTGTTCCACATTGTCTTCTTCCGTATTTTCTCTTTTCGCTTCCTCCGCAGCCTGCTGTTCCACAGCCTCCGTTTCGGCATTTTCTCTTTTCACCTCTTCCGTAGCCTGTTGTTCCTCAGCCTCCGTCTCGGCATTTTCCTTTTTCACCTCTTCCGCAGCCTGTTGTTCCTCAGTCTCCGTTTCGGCATTTTCCTTTTTCACCTCTTCCTCAGCCTGTTGTTCCTCAGTCTCCGTTTCGGCATTTTCTTTTTTCACCTCTTCCGTAGCCTGCTGTTCCTCAGTCTCCGTCTCGGCATTTTCCTTTTTCACCTCTTCCTCAGCCTGTTGTTCCTCAGTCTCCGTTT
>ERZ1673722.2868-NODE-2868-length-13366-cov-6.269777_pt1 | contig 13366 bp, 10 predicted proteins | sample MGYA00580222_ERZ1673722 | MGnify/ENA primary metagenome ERZ1673722 (study PRJEB41218, sample SAMN15661750) | gut metagenome | host: Homo sapiens | place: Canada: London | collected 2015-08-20/2019-03-30 | study: EMG produced TPA metagenomics assembly of...
CTTGGTAAGAGACCTTAATGTTGAGGGCAAAAGTATTAAAAATAAAATATATGCACAAATCTTTTGTTCTTTATTTTCGTATGCAGTGAGTTTTTCTGCGTTAAAAAAGGATTGATTATCAACGCCTTTTTTATTTTTAGTCCAAATACTGATACAATTAGGCCTTCGTATGCCGGTATTGTACGATCGGCCGTGAATCGCTGAAGATTTCCAACGCAGATCTTTTGCCGATTTATAAAAACAAGATATGAACCGCAAGCCATTCTTCTTAATATCAATTCATTACTGACCACACACATCTCTTACCAAGAGATATTACACATACAATGAAGCTATTATGCTCCGGTTCGCCTGATCGACGACGGAGCTTTCGAGCGAAGCCAGATAGATCTGGGTCGTTTTCTCCGAAGCATGTCCCATTCCCGCACTGATGATCGACAACGGAACGTTGTGATTCCGGGCCGTGGTCGCCCATGTATGCCGCGAAGTATAGGACGACAGCGGCATCTCCAGTCCGAGCAGTTCGGCCAGCCGTTTGAGCCGGCGGTTGTAGTATCCCAGAGCAGTCTGGTACTGGGAGAATCCCCGGACCGGGTCCTCCGCATTCAGCAAAGGAAAAACATAGTCCGACGTGCGGGTAACCGGCGCATAGCGTTCGATGATATCGCCCATGCAGGGTTCGATACGGATCGTAAGGCGCTGTCCCGTTTTGCGGCGGACATAGCATATCGCCCCTCCGGCGATGTCCTGCTTGCGCAGGAAGGCGATATCGACGAACGCCATACCCCGCGCGCAATAGCTGAAAATAAAAATATCCCGCGCCAGCGCCAAGGAGGGGGAGTGTTCCAGATTCAACCGCCGGAGCCGTATGACGGTCTCTTCGCCGACGGCGCGCTTGCGGGTACGGTCCACGCCGGTATATACATTCCGGAAAGGAGAACTTTGCGACACGATGCCCTCCCGGACCGCCTTGTTGAAAACGGCACGCAGCACCCGCATATAAAAAGAGACGGTATTGCGTACAATCCGTCTCCGCCGCAGCCAGTCGTCGTACCGGCTTACCAGTTGTTCGTCCAGCAGTGAGAACGGAATGTCCGCTCCGTTCAAAAATCCGGCGAAGCTGTTCAGCGTCCGCCGGTAATTCCGCGCCGTCCCCAATCTTCCGCCCGCCCGAAGGCAGGCGATCTGCTTTTCGATAAAGGCGAAAACGGTAACCCGCCCGAACGACCGGAACCGTCCGACAACATCCGGAAGGCCGTACTCCACCCGCCGGGCTTCGAAATCCCCGATAATCGCACGAAACAGGCACAAATCGCCGTCGATCTGCCGCTGGACGACAGCTATCTCGCCGTCGAGCCCAGCAAAGGGAACGACCGCCCGCTCCCGCAGGGCGTCCCATTGTTCGGGGAAAAGACGAATTCCGGTAGTTATCTGCCGGGATTGGCATTTATGGCAGAGTTGGTAATAGATTACCCCCGCCTTACCCTCTACCGTCGAATTCCGGAATTTTACTTTTACTTTTGCCATACATACAGTTTTTTAGTTGTTCATATTTTGGCCCCCGGAACCTTCTCCGGCGCCGGGCGGCTTCAGCAGTCATCTCTTTCGCAGGATCGTCCGACAAAACTAATTATCAGATCGGATAAAAAGGCTGAAAAATATGCCGTACGGGCCACAAAAGACGTTTCGCCCGAATGTATGGAGACAAAAACGCCCCGGCAACAGGAAGCCGGGGCGTTGACGGTATTATGAAGACTGCGCTATGCCAGCATCGGTTTCAGGACGCCGAACAGCACGAGCGCGATGACCAGCGTAACGACGATATTGAAGGTCTGCGCCACAAGGAACGCCCATAGAGCGTTGCGGTTTTCCTTCGAAACGATCTCTTTCAGGCGGGTGTCAAGCCCCACACAGACGAAGGCCAGCGAGAAAAAGACCGTCGAGAACATCTTGGCGACGCCCGGTTCGGCGAGTTTGCCCTTCGCATCGGCCGTAAACAGGCCGTTGCTCTGCAGGATGCTGAAAACCAGCGAGGCCGCGACGAAGCCGATGATGAATTTCGGGAACTTCTCCCACACGATGCCCAGCGACGGAGCCTGAGCGCCCTTTTCGCCGCGGCGGGTCGAGAGGTAGAGGGCGATGAAGAAAGCCACGACGCCGATCAGCACGTTCTGCGCCGCCTTGATGATGACGGCATGCTGGTTGGCGACCTCGCCGACGATCGTACTCGACGCCGCCACGCCCGACGTAGTGTCGATCGTACCGCCGATCCATGCGCCGGCGACCTCCTGCACGACATGGGGATCGTCGAAAATCAGGGGCAGAATCGTATTTGCGAGCCACGGCATCAGGTAGATCATCGGCACCACGACGATCAGCACCAGCGAAACGATGTAGGAGAGTTTCCGGTCGTCGCCGCCCGCCACGCGGGCCGCCGTGATACACGCCGAAACGCCGCAGATCGAGACGCCGCTCGAAAGGATCATCGCCGTACGCTCGTCAACCTTCATGCGGCGCGACACCCAATAGGCGAAGAACCACACGACGGCGACCACCAGACAGGCCTGCGCCAGACCGAAGACGCCCGACTTCATCACGTCGCTGAAAAGGATCGTGGCACCGAGACATACGACGCCGATCTTGATGTAGAATTCGCCCTGAATCGCGGGTTTCATCCACTCCGGGACCCGCCACACGTTGCGGATCACCAGACCGCAGAGCACCGAGAAGAAAACCGACTCGAAGCCGTAATAGGAGACGGCGGGAATCTTGGCCACGATCTGCGCCAGCAGGGAGACGGCGAAAACCACCGCGAGCGACGGCAGCAGGCCCCTGAGCGGGCGGCGCAACAGAAGACACCCGACGTAAAGCACCGCCAGCACGACGGCGAAGAGGTAGGCGATATTGCTCCATGCGGCGCCGCCGAGCAGCGTCGCGGGAACCTTGGGAAGTCCGGCGGGCACGATCGCCGCAAGCGCCAGCAGGGGTATGCTCACCCAGACTACCACCCAGTCCTCGACCCGGAATTGTTCCATCCATTTTTTCATAAGGCGTTCGGTTTTTCAGTATTAGAATATGCCGGAAAGCATCAGCGCAACCACATTGCGGCCGGAGACGTCGCGGGCAGCGTAATCTTCGTAGGTATAGTTCAGCTGGCAGCGCAGGTACTTCACCGGCTGCCACGTAAGGGCCGCCGTGTAGTTGGTCTGGCGGCTCGAACTGCGGGCGGTGTTTTCGAGGAAGGTATCGTAGCGCACGGCAGGCAGCAGCGTCTTCGTCACGCGCCACCCGGCCACGGCGTACCAGCCTTCGCTGTCGAGGTCGCCCGTCGTGCCGCAGATATATTCGCCGCGCACGACGACCGGACCGCGGTCGTAGCAGGCTCCGGCCCCGTAACGGACGCGCTTGAGGTAATCCGCGCCGTATTCGCCCCAATAGTACGACCCGGCCAGCTGCAATCCGGCGGCGGGTTTCAGCGTCAGGCGTGCCACGATGTCCTTGCTCTTGTTCTTGTCCCTGACGTTCAGCCCCTCGCCGTTGAAGACGCCGATGTTGTAATTCAGGATGCTGTATCCGTCGCGGCGGAAAAATCCGCCGAAAAGCTGCGCTCCCATGTCGCGCCCCGTGGCCGAAAGTCCGCAGAGATCGTTGAAGCCCATCAGCTTGCACAACGACAACGGGTACTCGATAAACTCGTACCTGAGCGGCACGTATTCGGTATTCTCGATCGAAAAGGGCAGTTTGTATTCGCCCAGCTGGAGATTCAGCTCGTCGAACGGCCGGTAACACAAATATGCGTCCACGATCTTCGGCGACGCGAATTCGATCTGAACGCGGTAGTCGAGTTTGGGAGCGATGTTGCCCGACAGGCTCAGGCGCACGCGCTTGATAAAGAAGGAGGACGAGTTATCGCTCCATTCGTAGCCGGTCTGGAGGTATCCCGAAATCGCAGGCAGGGCGGCCAGCACCTTGTCCCATGCGGACGTTTTGGCCTTGAGCGCCGCGACCTCTGCGGAAAGCTCCCCGACCGTAGCCGTGCAGAGCGTATCGGGCTGTTGGGCATAGGAGGCGCAAAACAGCCCGAACGACAGCAAAACTGGTAAAATCAATCTCATAAACAGAATCGTTTGGGTCTGCAAAAGTCGCAAATTCGGCGCAACCGATCAATACGCGAAAATACCTAAAAAGAACAAAACCGGGTCCGAAAGGCATCCGAACGCGGCAGCGACCGGACTGAAAACGAACAAGAAGGGCCGTTTGCGACGCAAATACCTCACGCACCGGCCCGGAGGGGGGGGGCAGGCGAACACCCGAAAAAAGAGGAGCGGACGCTTGTGGGGCAGACGGTCGTGAACCTGCACGAAAATGCGCGCGAGGCGGTGGCGCCAGAGACGGCGCGGACATCGAGGTCGTTTCGCGCATCGAGACCAGTGCGGGCATCGAGACCAGTGCGGGCATCGAGACCAGCGCGGGCATCGAGACCAGCGCGGGCATCGAGACCAGCGCGGGCATCGCGGGTATCGAGGTCGGTGCGAGCATCGAAATTGTCTAGCGCATCGCCGAAGAGAACGCCGCGACCGCAACAAACGACAACGGCGGGGCAATCCCCCGCCGAAGTATGAAATATCTTTAGGCTGTTCTTCACGACACGCCGTCCTTCACCCCCAAGCCCGACGGTTCGGGCATAGGTCCGAACGTTGTGCATCCACATCATGCGCCCCTACGACGGATCGCAGCGTCCGACGACAACACCGGCAGCCGCGTTACGCCCGTATTCGGACAGATACCCCGACCAAATCACTGCAAAACCGCGCTGGATAGGCATCCGAAGCGCATCTGCATACCCCACTTATCGGGGCATCGGGAAGGAGAGCGTCCGTGCGTCGAGGAACGCATCGGGGAACGGACTCCAGTTCCACGCCTGACCGTTCGAAAGGTTGAAGTGCGACCCAAGGCGCAGCGAGTTGTTGTCGATCACGGTCACGCGCGAAGGCAGGTTCTCCTTCTGAATCACCACCACCGAAGTCATCGAGACGGCCGGCTTGACCTTCATCGGCGCAGCGGTCCGGAAGTCGGTTTTCCACGGCGACATGTGGGCCAGCGAGTCGGGAACGGACATCTCGACCCGAAGCGAATCGGGAAGCCTGAAACTGCCGGTACGGGTCGAATCGGGCCGCACGAGCCGGAACCGACCCGGCTCCTGCGCCGAAAGCGAAAACGCCGCGAACAAGGCGACGGCGATCATAAACATCCTTTTCATAACTTTCCTTCTATTTTCTGTTGCACTTTTCCTAAAAAACCTCCCGCAGAATCCGGACCGACTGCACGGCGCTGATGGCGTCGAGGTGGTACCCGAAATAGACCAGCACGGCGTTGAGAAACTCGACCCGCTGGCCGCGGTTGAGACCGATCTCCGAGAGACAGCGCACGTCGCACTCCAGAAAATCGCGCAACATGCAGGCGCACTCCCTGTTCATATAGCTAACGTGCGCGGGCCGGGTTTTCGTATAAAGCCCCTCACGGATATCGAACCAGTCGCCGGAGGCGTATTCGTTGCCGGGACAAAACCCCAGAAACCGGCTCAGGTTGGCGAGAAACCACAAATGGAAATTGGCCACGCCCTCGTCCATCGAGTCGAGCGCCCCGACGCAGTTCCACACGAAGTCGAAAAGCGCTTCGTTGGGTTCGTCGTACTCCCTGACGAGGCGGTACAAAACCTCTGCCATGAAGAGCGCCATGGTCGATTTGCGCACGTCGAAAGGCAGACTCTGCAAGACGAATCCGCCCCGCACCTCCTTGAAGCGGTGCATCTGCTGCCGCGGCGATTCCAGCCCCTCGAATTCGACGGGAAACATCGGCTGGAACAGCGCCAGCTTCGAACCGCGTCCATTGCGGCTGCGCACGCCCTGCACCATGTAACTGCGGCGGCCGCCGGCGTCGGTCAGGAGGTAGACGACCATCGATGAATCGCCGTATTTGAGCGTATGGAGAACTACCCCGCGCCCCTTGTACGTCTTCAACCTACTCCTTGCGTACGTGTACCGTCACCCAGCCCTCCTTCACCGCCGTAGCAACGGGCCTGAGTCCCAGTTTTTCGGCGCAGGCCGTGATCGCCGGAACGTCGGGTTCCAGAAATCCGCTCATCACCAGATCGCCTCCGGCGTCGAGCGCGGCGGCATAGACCGGCATGTCGGCCAAGAGGATGTTGCGGTTGATGTTGGCCAGAATGAAACCGTAATGCCGTCCGGCGATGCGGCGCACGTCGCCCAGCATCGGCGTAATGCGATCCGCGACACCGTTGGCGGCGATGTTCTCGCGGCAGTTGGCGTCTGCCCAGTCGTCGATATCGACCGCATCGACGTGCTCCGCGCCGCATTTGGCGGCGACGATCGACAGCACGCCCGTGCCGCTGCCCATGTCGAGTCCCCGGCGACCCGCGACGCCCAGATCGAGCACGGCGCGCGAAACGAGCCACGTAGTGGCGTGGTGTCCGGTCCCGAACGACATCTTGGGCATGACGACCACCTCCATGACCCCTTCGGGGGCGGGATCGTGGAACGGCGCACGGATCAGCAGGCGGCCTTCGACATCGACGGCCGGGAAATTGCTCTCCCATACGGCGTTCCAGTTCTGGGTCTCGATGGCGATATAGCGTCCCTGCACGCCGTAGCGGGCGAGCAGGGCATCGACCCCGGCTTTGCAGTCGGCCAGCCGCTCCTGCGGAATGTAGGCTTTGAGCGTCCCGTCTTCGGTTTCGAAGCTCTCGAAGGGATAGTCGGCCAGCTCGGCGGTGAGTATTTCGGCCTGCTCATCCTCCGAAAAGGCAATATTCAACGCTATATAGTTCATATTATGTAAAATTTATATATCTTAGCCCGGACAAAGTTAGCGATAATCTCGGAATATAGCAGGCAAAGGATGGCAGAAAATACGAAAAAGTGGGAAGAGACGGGACGTCGTTACCGGACCTATATCAAACTCGAAAAACGTCTCTCGCAAAACACCGTGGAATCGTACATGCGCGACCTGCGCCAGTTCGCGCACTTCATCCTCCGCCAGTACGACGTCGCTCCCCGCAAGGTCGAGGGAACGATGATCGAGCGCTACATGGCATGGCTCTACGACCGCGGACGCGAAAAGACCTCGCAGGCCCGCTGCCTGTGCGGCATCCGCAGTTTCTTCAACTTCCTGCTGGTAAACGATCAGATCGAGACTTCGCCCGCCGAGTTCGTCGATACGCCCAAATTCGGACGCCCGCTGCCCGACATCCTCACCACCGACGAGATCGACAGCATCATCGCCACGGTCGACATGCGCTCGACCAAAGGGCTGCGCGACAGCGCCATGCTCGAAGTGCTCTACTCGTGCGGCCTGCGCGTCTCCGAGCTGACCTCGCTGCGGCTTTCGGACCTCTTTTTCGGCGAAGGATACATCCGCGTCATCGGCAAAGGCAACAAACAGCGGCTGGTGCCGATCAGCAACACGGCGCGGGACAAGATACAGCGGTATCTCGAAGAGCGGCGCAGCGCACGTTCGGGCGAGGAGACGGTGTTTCTCAACAACCGCGGCGGACAGCTCACGCGCGTGATGGTCTTCACGATCCTCAAGCGGGCCGTCGAGCGCGCGGGCATCGACAAGCACATCAGCCCCCATACTTTCCGCCACTCGTTCGCCACGCACCTGCTCGAAGGGGGCGCAAGCATACGTCAGGTGCAGGAGATGCTGGGACACGAGAGCATCCTCACCACCGAAATCTACACCCACCTCGACAGCGACCACCTGCGCCGCACGCTCGAAGAGCACCTGCCGATATAAGCCGTCGGGAGTCAGGAGGAAAAGGCGGGTGCAGCCCTCCCGGACAGGATAAACCGCATACGCAGGCGCAAACTGAACCGCCGTTCGCACGGAAAAAACCACACTCGCCCATAGAAAACAGCGAAGCCGGGGATCGAACCCCGGCTTCGTCGTTTTACGGCGCAGAGCGTCATTCGCCCTGCACGCAGTCGTAGACAAGAATATTGGCCCGGCGGTTGCCCGACGATCCGTCGCGGCACGCCACGCCCAGATAGAGTTTGCCGTCACGCACCTTCAGGCTCTCGCCCTCGGCATAGCCCGTGGTCGTAAGTCCCGCGGCGGCAAGTCCCGCCTTGTCGGCGACGGCCGCCACTTCGGTACGCGGCACGACGATCTTGCCGCTGTAGTTGAAGACCGTGACATAGGCTTTCGATTCGAACGAATCGGCGCCCGTCTCGACGGCGTTGCCTTCGTAGAAGTAGACGTAGTTGCCCGCCACTTCGTGTCCCTGATGCGAATAGGAGTAGACGTCGTTCTCCTTGTCCGAACCGGCAGGCACCGAGAAACCGCCCAGCACGCGGCAGTCGTTCAGGTCGCGGGCCTCGATCTCGCGGGTCACGTGTTCGCTGCCCGCCGAACCGACCGTCACCGTCGCCGTCATCTTCTTGAGCGGCAGGGCCAACGCTTCGTCGAGGTCGAAAATCCAGAAGTAGCGCACGCCCGACCTGCGCGAACCGATGAGCAGGCGGCGCGCCCCGAAGTCGATCGAGACCTGCTGGTCGTACTGTCCGTCCTTGTTGAGGAAAAAGGTCTCTCCCGCATAGCCGGCGTCGGAGGTCGCGCCCGGAACGAATTCGACCCGCGACACGGACCAGTTGTCGCCGTATTCGCCGCTTTTGTCCACCGAGGCGTTGCTGTTGAGCCAGATGTAGGTCTTGCCGTCGGAAGCCTCCTCGGCGACGATCTGCGTGCCGTGGCCGAAGTATTTGAGGATCATGTAGTCGGTCTGCGCGTTCAGCCCCGGACCCGCGGCGCGGCAGATGTTGAGCGTCGCGCCGTCGGAGCCGACCTGCGAATAATAGATGCTGCCGCTTTCGGTCAGGTCGAAGCCCTGCATGATGCGCCGAGGAGCGTACAGCAGTACGTTCTTGCTGTAGATAATCCCGTCGGAGAGCGGGGCCGCGAGCGCGGCCGAGGGATCGAGCGGCGGCTCCTGCAACGTGGCGACCGTGCAGCGGGCCGAGTAGCTGCGGTAGCGGGCCGTAATGACGGCCGTGCCGAAGGCGCGGAGCGTCACCAGTCCGGTTTGATCGACCGTGGCGACCGTCTGGTCGGAAGAGCTCCACTTGAGCGTGACTCCGGCGTCGGCGGGACGGGTCGCGGCAACCAGTTGGAACGACTGCCCGACGGTAAGTTCCAGATCCTTCTCGTTGAGTTTGAGCGACGTGATCTGCACCGGCCTGTCGTCCGAGGAGCATCCGGCGCCCGCTGCGGCCGAAACGACGGCCAGCAACAGCAGAGTGAGGTATTTTTTCATACTGTTCGTTGTTTTCATCAATTCATGTTCTCATCGACGACCGACACCGAGAAGGTGCCCTTCAGGCGCGTCGAACCGCCTCCGCCCGTAGTGATCGTATTGTTCGCCGTGATGCGCACGTTGGCCGAAACCCGGTAGCGTATCCAGAGCGTACCCGAATTGATCGTAAGATCGACGGGGAAATCGTACGAGAAATAACCCGTATTCTCGCCTTCGAAAAGCGGACTGTCGTAGGCGCGGACATGGTAGGTCACCTCGGTATTGTTGAAGGTTCCGCTCTTCGCGCCGCCGGCCTGCCGCCAAGTCTGCCCGTCGGCCGAATACTCGATCAGGAAGAACCCCGCCGAAGAACCCGAACCGCCGATGCTGCCCGTACAGTTGATCTTCGTGCCGGAGACAAGGTATTTCACCGGAATCTTCTGCAGCCAGTAATCGCCGGTATAGAGCCCCTTGAGATAGGCGTGCCCGTCGTTGTAGCCCCAGCTGTTGACCGCCGAAGCCGTCTTGGCATCGGCTTCGACGACCGTGATGTAGGCGCGGCCGTCCTCCGAAACCAGACTGTGCGACGCGGTTACCCAGTCGGGCTGCCGGGCTTTCAGGGCATTAACGTCCTCGGTACTGCCCTTGACGGGACAGAACTCCCACGTCACGGGAAGCCCCTCGATCGGCATTTCGCTCATGGCGTACACCTTGGCGCGGGCCGTACCGATCTGCACGCCGTCCACCGACACGGCGAAGGCCGCATAGCCCGGCACGGTCGGCGTTCCCGCAATGTCGAGCGCCACCGTATCGCCGCCGTTGACGAGCGACACCGAAGCGCCGGCCACCGAAAGGCCCTGCGAATCGCCGCCCAGGGCGCAGCTCACGTCGATCGTTTCGTCGCCATAGGCATTGGCGTAGGTGAAGCAGAGGCGCGCTTTGGACGGCTCCTGCTCGATGAGGTTGCCTTCGACATAGGGCGCGCCGTAAACGACGGCGCCGTCGGCCTGCGTGACCGTGATCGGATATTGCCTGCCGCCGCTTTCGAGGTAGATGGTCGCGGTGCGCTCGGCGGAACGGTTGTGCGTGGCCGAAACGGCGATCCACTCGAACGCGCCGCTGCCGACGCCTTCGGAGGGAGAGGTCGAAAGCCATCCGGCGTCTTCGGGAATCACGGTTCGCCAGCTGCCGTTGCAGCGGAGCGTGATCTGCTTGGACGAGGCCAGACAGCTGGCGAAGCGGATCGAATCCGTCTCGCGGACCAGATAGCTGTCATCGTCGTCGCTGCACGCCGTCGTCAGCGCCGCGCACCCGGCGGCCAGCAGCAAAAACTGATATATTCGTTTCATGATTTTCATTTTTCAGGTTCGCAATCGTTTATTTCTTCCAGCCCGGATTCTGGCCCAGCGCGGGATTGTCGTTGAGGGCCGTGGTCGGGATCGGCCGCACGTACTTCTTGTCGTCCCACTTGCGGTTCATGCGGATGTAGCACTCGATATAGCCGCTGTCGCCGTCGGTAAGCGCATAGTCGCCGCCCAGCACCCGGTAGGTCACGCCCGGCTCCGTCACCGGGGGATTTTCACGCACGAAGCAGACGTCGCCCGAACCGTCGCCGTCCATGTCGTAGACCTTGCCCAGCTCGCCTACATAGACCCCGTACCACGGGCGTTCCAGCAGCCGTCCCATACCCCAGCGCATGTCGTCGTCCCAACGGCAGTTTTCGAGCAGCAGTTCGATTCCGCGTTCGCGGCGGATCTCCAAGATGGCCATGTCGGTCGTGGTGTTGAGGAAGTATTCGGCCATGTAGGGATCGTAGGCCGAAGGCATCGCGCCGTCCACCCCGGCGCGTTCGCGCAGGAGTTTGATCGTGGCGTTCCAGACCGTCTCGCTGAATTCGCCCAGTTCGGCCTTGGCCTCGGCGTAGTTGAGCAGCACCTCGGCATAGCGCAGGATCGGAATGCAGGTGGCGCAGGGAGCCGTATTGCTGTCCATCGAAGTGTCGTCGATGACCCACTTGATGGGCTGGTAGCCCGTCACGCAGTAGCCGAAATCGGGGGCGTAGGGCGTATTGACGTTGTTGTTCCTGCGCGTATAGCCCGGATAGCGGATGCTCTGCATCAGGCGGTAGTCGCGGTTTTCGAACTCGTCGGCAAAAAGGGTTTTCTCATACCCCGCCTTGTCGGTGAAACGGCTGCCGTCCCGGTTGAGGTAGGTATTGACGAACTGGCGCGTGAGCGAGTAGCTGCCGTACTGCATATTCACGAAATAGGTATTGAGGATATGCGTGGCGTTGAGCGAAGCGTCGTAGGCGCGCGCCCAGATGACCTCGCCGGAGGCGACGCTCTCGCTGGTGAACAGACTCCGGTATTGCGTGGCGACCTTGGCCGGATCGGAAACCAGCGCATATTTGCCCTCGCCCATCAGCGTTTCGCAGGCGTCGGCGCAGGCCCGGAGGTACATCTCCGACTCGTCGGCCGTCCACGGCTTGCCGGTCGAGGGATCGTTCGCGTGGTATTTGCGGAAAGTGCCCTCGTAGAGACAGCAACGGGCCTTGAAGGCCAGCGCCACGTTGCGGGTGATGCGCACCGAATTGACTTCGAGCTTGGCGTTGGTGATGCAGTGCGTCGAGGCGAAATCGAGGTCTTCGAGCACCTTGCGCATGACGTATTCCCGCGAATCGCGCGGCTTGTAGAGCGCCTCGCGGTCGTTGGCGTCGATCTCCCTGTCATACCACGGCACGGCCCCGAAGGTCTTGACCTTGTTCATGTAGAAATAGGCGCGCCAAAAGCGTGCGACGCCTTCGTAATGGTCGAGAATCGCCTCGCCGGCCGCAGCCCGGCGGAAGTTGCCGAGGAAGTAGTTGATGTTGCGCAGGTCCTCCCAACTGCCCGTAGACCAGCCCGACTGGTCGTCGGCGTCGAAGTTGTCGGTGAGGTACTGCCACTCACCGCGCCAAGCCATGTAGTCGGCGCGGGCGTCGCCCGTGGCCACGGAAATGGCGGTCGGGATCATGGTTTGCAGAAATCCGTTGGCATAGGCCTCCAGATCGCTCTCGTTGCGGAAATAGGAGGGAGCGTCGATCTTATTGGGGTCTCCGGCGGTCAGGAAATCCTCGCAGGAGACAAGCCCCGCGGCGACCGACAGAATCAGAAACAGCTTTTTCATCGTTTGCATGGTTTGAGAATTAGAACGTGAGGTTGAGACCCAGCGTCACGGTGCGCAGCATCGGATAGCTGTAACCGTCGCCCTCGGCCGTACGGAAGTCGGAGTCGCCCGCGTTGATGACTTCGGGGTCGTAGTTGTCGCAGTATTTGAACATCGGCGAGGAGGTCCAGAGGTTCTCGCCCGAAACATAGACCTTCAGCCCCTTGATCCGCATCTTGCGGCAGATATGGGCCGGGAAGGTGTAATCGACGGTCAGGTTTTTCAGGCGGATGTACGACACGTCCTGCATGTAGCGGTCGTTGGGCGTGGTCAGCACGCGGTTAACCGAGCTTTCGTTGGTCTGGTAAGCCGAATAGCGGGGCCAGTAGGCCGTGTCCCAGTTGTCCAGCTCCTCGCTGTAGACGTTGCTGCCCGTATGGGCCTTGAGCATGTAGCCGAACGGACGGTTGTACTGCCCCCAGAAGTAACCCGAATCGTAGCGCGGATACCAGTTCTTCTTGGCGACGCCCTGCCAGAAGGTCGAAATGCCGATGCCGTTCCAGTTCAGATTGACATTGATGCCGTAATGGTAGCGGGCCGAGGTGTTGCCGATGACGGTCAGGTCGCCGTGGTCGGAGAGCGTCTTGGCGCCCTGATCGATCTTGCCGTCCTCGTTCAGGTCGGCGAACTTGACCTGACCGGGGCGCGTCACCTTGTCGGAGGATTGCAGGAAGGACTGCGTGGCGTGGGAGTCGATGTCGTCCTGATCGCGGAAAAGCCCTTCGACACGGTAACCCCAGATTTCGCCCAGCTCCATGCCTTCGTAATAGTCGTCGAGGTTGCCCGTGGGGTTGATGTATTTGGTCACCCACGTACGCGAATCCCAGACCATCGCCTTGACGCCGTAGCGGA
>ERZ1673722.2874-NODE-2874-length-13350-cov-5.305980_pt1 | contig 13350 bp, 20 predicted proteins | sample MGYA00580222_ERZ1673722 | MGnify/ENA primary metagenome ERZ1673722 (study PRJEB41218, sample SAMN15661750) | gut metagenome | host: Homo sapiens | place: Canada: London | collected 2015-08-20/2019-03-30 | study: EMG produced TPA metagenomics assembly of...
AATGAAACGCATTGTGTTCTAAATTTTGGTGTTTAATTAGTTTTGTGAACTGTTAGATTATTGTTCATTTTTATAATGAATATTTTTTATCTTTTTTTGTTATTAAAATGTATTGATATTTTTAATTAAAAAAATAGAAACTTTTATATAGTATGCAGTATAATGTAATAATAGAAATACATGGAGGTGAAAAGTTGTCAGAATCAGAGGCAATAAAAATCATAATATTGTCTTTGAGTATAATCCTAGAAATACTCAAAAGACAAAAACACAAGTGAGAGGTTAACCCCCTCTTACAATTATTATATTTTTTATTGCTTCTTATATAAATTTTTCTTAAAAAGGAGGTGAAAAACAAAATGACAATAATAAGTACAATAATCATAATACTATTAATCATATTAGCAATACTAATCTACATTAATAGAAACCAAAAATATACTTGGATAAGTTTAATAATATGGTTGGTTATTTTAATAAGTTTCATCTACGAAACATTAATCTAACCCCCCCATATTTTTTTATATTATAAAACCCAAAAAAAGGAAGATGATAAAAAATGACTGACTACACCAGCATAAGAATAAAAAAAGAAATAGCCGAAAAAATACAATTAATAAAAATACAAAACAACTGCAAATCACTAAACGAAACACTAGAACAACTAATACCAAAAACAGTAAACGAAAACTACGAATTCATAAAAGAACAACCAATATTCACAATAAACAACACACCCATAACATTCACAGACCTGAAAAACAACAATACAGGCAAAACATGGGGAAACGAAAAACAAAACGCAACAATAGTATTTAAAGACAAACAAGGAGCATTTATAAGATTCAATGATGAAGATGAAGTATTCCTAGAATACTACCACTTCATCTAAAACCATCATCTATTTTTAAACAAAAGCAAGATTTAACTCAGGAATATTAACATTATTCACATGACTCTTCTGTAAACTATTACTTACTGCTTTATTATGAACAAGCACAACAATTAAAGTATTTAACTCAATCAACTTAGAAGTAACATTAATAGTAATATTAATCTTTTTAATATTCATTAAACTACTTTTATCAAATCCAAATAACTTAGAAGCATTTAAAAACTCAAAAGCACAAGGGATTCCATTTTTATCAAAATCAACAATAACATTATCAGTTAACTCCAAAGAATAATCATAATCATATTCTTCAGCATAATATAACATTAAAGCATCACATTCAGGATCATAATTTTTATTCAAAGGTCTACCTGTACTCATTTTCTCCAATCCTCCTACTAGATTTAGCTTCATATGTAGTTATCATTTTCAAAGATTTAAATTCATTAATAACAATAATAAGATAAAAATCTTTATTTTCTTTATCAGGGTGCTTATAGCACAACTTAAATTTATTTTCAGCTTGCTTATTAATACCTAACAACTCATGATTAAATAATACATCACTCCACAATTCTTTATCATTATGTCTTAAATCATTGTTAATATTAAAATGATTTGTTGTACGAATTTCAGAAGTATTATCTAAAGAATTGATAATATCAATAGCCTCTTGAATAGAAAAATCTCTCATAATAATTTTTCCCTTAGTAACATGTATTTTATATAAACTTAAAACTATAAAAATATTTTTCCTTAAATTAATAAATCTTCAAAGTCATTTTCTTTGAAATTTTCTTCTTTTTTCTCAATATTTCGTAATCTTTCATCAATATCATAGATTAATTTTTCATAATCTTTGATTTTTTCATCTTTTTCAACAATTGTATTTTCTAATTTTAAAAATTCTGGAGATTTAACAGTGATCTTTTCAACTTCTTTACTAATTGATAATGCTGGTAAATGTTGAATATATTCCTGTTTTAAATCAGCAGGATTGGTCATGAAATATACTTCATCAGTACTGTTTTTTGATTTGCCTTGCAGGTCATTTACTTTGTCCAGACTCATACCATCATTATATAGTGTTGAGGCGTGGAATTTTCTGAGCATGTGGCTGCGGAATCTGTTGTAGTTTCCTGCTTTTCCTAATCCTAATTCATTGTTTATTTTAATGAATTGTTGGTTTAGGTAGTCTTCATGTATTTTGAATAGTTGGGATTCTGGTGTTAAATTTTGTCTTGATAGTAAGTGATGATTTATAGCTGTGACTGCTTCTGGACTGCAATATGTAATATAATATTTCTGTGTTTTTTGTCTTAAAATATTAAAAGTGGGGACAACATTATCAATATTATTTAACACATCTATCATTTCCATAATATTGTCTGTATTATGGTATTCTTTAGTTGCGTTCATATAGTCCATTACAGTTAAATTTAATGTTTCTCTTCTGGCACAACCTGAACTACTCATGAATAATATAATAGCTTTCATGGTAGAAGTACATATATTAACTGCTTCACGAATAATTTCTTTATCTGGCAAATCTTTAAAACTGATAGGTTTGGGATTATTATAACTTTTTTTATCAATTCGTGGCAGATCATGTATTTCAATTTCAAAATATTTATATACAACAAGAACTGGTGTGAAAGTATTTGATACAGTGTTATAATAATAATTATCCATCAAATACTTGCGAAAATTTAATAATCTTCTTTTTAATGTACGATGTTTCCATCGTATACCCTGTTCTTCTTCTTTTTCTGCTTCTTCGATTAATTCGGCTAATGATAACTTATTCAATTCACAATATTTATTTATTGAATGTTTGTAAATATGCTGTGTTGTTTTTTTATGATTTTTAACAGAATGGATCTCATTTAGGATTTCTTCATTGGTTCTCATATTTATCAAATCTATTTTTCTCTTTTTATATTGTTTGATGTAGAGTGCATTTGATAAGTATGTGATAATATGTCTACTGTCGTGTCTACTATATGATATTTAGAAGCAATAGTATAAATCTCTTTTTTTAACTTCATCACCATTATTAACATCATCAATATTTATTTTTAAAGTTAAAATAGAATCAATACCATCTAAAGACCATAAATGAATATCTAAAACATTATTAATATGATTTAAACCTTCTATTTGGGATTTGATTTCATCAACACCAACATTTTTAGGTGATTTTTGAAGTAAAACACAGACAGACTCATGTAATGCCTTACCCATATTATATAATAACCATAAGCTGATTATTAATGAAAGCAACGGATCTAAAAATGATACATTCCAAAACATTAAGATTACACTAATAACCAAAATAGCTATCCATCCGAATACATCTCCCAAAAGATGGAATAAAATAACTTTTTCATTAATAGTTTCTCCTTTATGAAGTTTAAAAACAGAAACTCCCTTAAATATAATTCCAACAATAGCTACTAAAAGCATCCATCCTGCTTCCGGTGCTACAGGACATAATAAACGTGAAATTGATTCATAAACTACAACAACAGAAACAATAATCACAAAAATTGAAGTTATGACTGCTCCTAAAATAGAAAACCTTTGATAACCATAAGTATAATTTTCATTTGGATTTTTCTGAGATACATGCTCCAGCACCCCAGCCAAACCAATAGATATAGTATCTGACAAATCATGTAAACAATCAGCAAGAATAGCTACACTGTTTGTAATTAATCCTCCAAGAATAACTATAACATTAAAAGTAATATTTAAAATGAAAACAAAAATTAGGTTACCTGTAGCCTTTTCATGATGTTCATGATTGTGTTCTATTTTCATATAATATAATAAGTTTGATTAAATTAAAAAAGGTTATGATAACACCACAAATATCTTTATATAATTAAATAAACAATATATATAATAGTGATAAAAAATGGCTTTTACAGGAATTACTTTATTTTCACATATTTTACCGGTAATATTCGGATTTTTCGGAGTTTTACTAATAATAGCTGGAACATTAGATGAAAATAAATACAAATTTGTTGTAGGAACAATATTGTTTGTCTTAGCAGCTGTATTACCGTATATAATCTTAAGATTTTTGTTATTATAAAATAACACTTTACTATTTTTATAATTTTTAAAAAAAAGATGGTTATGAATTATCAATAACCATAACTTACAACATAACCGTGGTCATCACAGACTCTAAAGTACCCGTCATCATAATTGATTCTATGATATCCGTTTCCTATATCACTACGGGAAACTTCGTGCTGTTTTGGATCCCACCCATCATCTAAAACATCAGACTCATGAGCAGTTAAGTGTTCTTCACCACCATAAGTTCTTGTAGGTCTTTTATAACCATCATCTGCAGACCCAGATGAAGAGGATTGAGAAGTTACATTATCTACAGATACTGAATTATTGTTAGTATTATTAATTGTTGTGCCATTGTATGCTTCATGAACATTTCCAAAGACAAGTATTGCTCCCCCAATTATAACAGCCAAACAAATAATAGCCAATACAATAATTATAGTATTTTTATTAAACATATCATCACCATAGTGTAACTAATCAAGTAATTTCATCTCACCAGAATGCAAAGCTGTTCCTACTAAAACCTTTTTTATACCCATATCTTCAAGTTCACTAACTGATTTGTTATTTAAACCTCCAGCTATAATCAGTTTATCTTTTAAATCTTTAAAATCATCCAGTAATTCTTGATTATAACCTTTTTGTGTTCCGACACCTGTAATGTCTAAAAGAATTATTTCATCAGGACCCAATTCTTCCAAAATTTCTTTAAATTCAGCTAATGAAATATCTAAATTCTTTGAATATAATTCATTGTCCTTAACATCTACACTTACAACAATCCTTTCTTTAGGATATTTTTCAAAAATCTTTTTAATCTCACCAATGCTTTTTATGGTTTCTGTTGGGACAATTATCTTATATGCATATTCTAAAAAGAAAGTAAATGATTCAAAATCCTTAACACCTGCATCCAGCATAACCGGCAAAATTGAGTTTACCATTTTAACATCATGAATATTATGGCCGTTGCCTTCAATCAAATCCAAATCAGCAATATATAACTCATCTGCCCCATTAATTGATAATCCATTAGCTATATCAACAGGATTAGCTGATGGTGCGAAAACTGTTTGTAATGGAGTATATGTGTCCCTTAATCCAGATTTTCCACTAACTGCAATATTATCTTTTAAATCTAAAACTGGAACTTTTTTAATCATGATTAATTATTTGATAATGTCTGACTATTAATATTTTTGAAAAAAAGTTGCTAAATATAAGGAGGTGAAATTAGGTAAGGACACCTAATTCCTAAATAAAAAAAATAATGATCAATTATAAGGGTTTAACAAAAAATATGTTATGAACCTTACACATAGATTTAACTTCGTAGTATATAAACTTTACTTTATTTTATAAAAATTAAAGTATATTTGATAATTAAATTATACAATAAAATAGATCAAATATTAAATAGAATTAAAATATTTAATTTTAAAATTAAACAAAAATATGAAAATTAATAAAAATTTGAATATATGTAATTTTTAACCTGCTAAAATTTCAAAATATGCTAAATTAATCTTGAAAATTAAAATTAAAGATGTTTCCCAATACACAACACCCCTTAAAAACATCCAAGTAAAATATCAATAAAAATTAGCTTGAAGCAATGTATAAAAGAGGAGAACTGAAAAACAAATACATTATGTATCTTAAATAGGATGACTTAATGAATAATACAAAACATCACTTCAAACTGTATATTATACATTAAACCCTGCAGTATAAATATTTTTTTATAAAAAAGTATTACTATATTAATATATAAAATAAAAAAAGTATTAACTAAAATTAAAAAAATAAAATTATTGTCTATAATTCTCATCAATATATGAATCAAATTTTAAATAAGCTTCATCAATAGCACCGGCTACCTGATCCTGAGTAATCTCTGAAAGTTTGTCAAAGGTAACTCCAACATCTACATCAACATCAAGCTGATTATTTTCATAGCTGACGATAATATCCAAATCCAAATCATCCAGTTCTTTAGTAGAAATAGCTTTTGAAACTTCAATTTCTAAAATTTCACCAAAATCATCAGAAATAGTAGCTAAATCAGCAGATGATAATTTTTTAAGTTTAGACATGAAAATCTATAAAAAAAGAATTTTATAGGAGAATTATTCTCCTTGTAACCCTTGCATAGCAGCTTGGATATTAGTTTGCATTTCTTCAAGTTTTTTCATAACTCTTTCTTCTTGACGAGCCATGGTTTGTTTTCTTAACTTGAGAGTTTCTAATTTTTCATTCATATCTTCAACTGCTTGTGCATAATCAACTTTAATAAGTAAGTTTCCAGCTTGTTTAAAAACTTCAGCATTTTCATCAGTTTTGTTAAGTTCTTCAAGAGCAGTTTCACTTTCTTGAATTTGAACTTCAACATTTTGAATCTGCATGGTTACAGCTTGAGCTTGTTGTTGTAATTGTTGGAATTGATTTAATTGATGTTGTATATTTTCTGGGATTTCCATTTTACCACCTATTTTATTTTAATAACTAAAAGTTGTTTTTTATAATATTTAAAAATATTGTATTAAATAGTTAAATTATTAATCTCTAAAGACAACTTAATCCATTTAATTGCAGAGTTAACAGAAGCTCTAAAAGAAGTAGAATCTTCTGCATCAATTCTAATTAGAATTCTAGATTCATCTAAAGTTAAACTCATAGATGACCTATAATCAGGAGCAGTTTCAAATTCTAAAATAATGGATTCATAAATTATTTTAGCCTGCTTTTGATTTTCAAATTCAATAGCTATATCACTTTTAATAGATTCAAGAGGGCTGTCTACGTTCATAATTCCCCATCTAAAATCTTTTTAACATTAATCTGCAAATCGGTTTTATCTCCGAATTTATTTACAAAATTAATTTTAGCTATTAAATCATCCTCTTTAGAAATAAGAATATAATTTTCACTAGCTTTATCTACCAATTCAAAACCTAAAATTTCACTTAAAACATTGAGCTTTTCAACTTTAGAAACTATTTTCAAATTTTTAGGTAAAATATGACATCTTTCATTAGAAGTAGTAACTCCAATTAATATTATAAGTAAAATTTCCCCTTTATTTGAATAAAAAGTTACTCTGCTAGGATTACCCTTAATCTCATTAACAATAGCTAAATTATGCTCATCTAATTCCAGAGCTTTTAAAAGTAACTCACGCATATTACTTTTTCCCCGGTTTACACTAGTGGAACCAGTTGCATGAGCGAGATTTTTACAAAACTTTCTTGTTTTTTGAGAAGGTTTTCTAGAAGTTGAAATTAACATTTAAATCATAAAAAATAGTTTTAAAAAATATGTAGATAAAAGCAAAAATGATTATCTTGCTTTTATAATTCTTGTTACTTCTGGAACATTTTTAAATAAAATCCTATATCTACATTTAGGACATTTATTTTCCATGTAGCTTTTGTGATCTACTTCAGTTCCACAATGTGGACATCTATACAAGGATTATTCCTCCACGTTAACATTTCTTATGTTACGTGCTGCAGATTTTGCCATAGGAGTTTCTGGTACGTATGCTCCTCCGGTAAATACTGCGCCACATTTTCTACATTTCCAAATTCCAGCAGCTTGTCTTTTTACATAAGGTCTATCACATCTAGGACAAACATGATTTTTTTTCATGTTTTCTTCGATCATTTTTACAGATCTTTTTGCTTTTCTTCCGTATCTTGCACCGAACCTACCTGTAATACCCACTTTTTTTGTTCTTGCCATTTAAATTCTCTCCACATCAAAATAAATATGTAATAATGTAAATATTTAAAATTATTTACACAGATTATAAAATAATCTTAAAATTATCTAATATAATAATATTATAGATACTAATATTTAAAGTTAATGGTATTTTAACTTAAAAAAGGATTATAACACAAAAATGAGAAAAAAATCCAATCATTTTTGTGAATCAGGAAATCCTAATTAGTCAAGAGTTGGATAATTAGGACTTTCATTAGTAATTAATAAATCATGAGGGTGGGATTCTTTTATACCACTACTTGTGATTCTAACAAATCTTGCTTTTTCTTGCATAGCTGCAATATCTTTAGCACCACAGTAACCCATAGAAGATTTTAAACCTCCAACAAGTTGGAATAAAATCTCATTAACAGTTCCTCTGTAAGGTACAGCACCTTCAATTCCTTCAGGAACATATTTTGTATGATTCATCTTACTTTTAGATCCTTGGAAGTATCTGTCTGCTCCTCCGTCGTACTCACTGGTCATTGCTCCCATGGAACCCATTCCACGGTATTTTTTGTATTGTTTTCCATTCATAACAACAATTTCACCAGGAGCTTCGTAAGATGCTGCAAGTAAATTACCCAGCATTACTGCATCTGCACCGGCACCGATAGCTTTTGCAATATCTCCGGAGTATCTGATTCCACCGTCAGCTATTACTGGAATACCGTATTCCTTAGCTACATCAGCAACTTCTGAAATAGCTGTAAGTTGTGGTACACCAACACCAGCCACAATACGGGTAGTACACATTGAACCTGGACCTATACCTACTTTAAGGCCATCTACACCCATAGATGCCAAATCTTCAGCAGCTTCTGCAGTAGCTATATTACCTACGCACAAATCAGCATCAATATTGTCCTTAATGGTTTCAGTGAACTTAACCACATTCATATTATGAGCATGAGCACAGTCAATAGAAATAATATCCGCACCAGCTTGGTCTAAAGCCATTGCTCTGTCTAAATCAAAAGGCCCTGATGCAGCAGCCACTAAATAATTACCGTCTTTATCACGAGCAGCATTAGGATATTGAGCTTGGTTTAAAATATCTTTAATAGTGATGATTCCAACCAATTTGCCGTCACGAAGTACAGGAAGTCTTTCAACTTTATTTTCATAAGCAATGTTTAAAGCTTCTTCTGCAGTGATTGGCTCTTCAACAGTTACAACATCAGATGTCATAATGTCTTTTACAGTTTTGTCAACACCTTTTTTCAACACAGGCCTAATATCTCTTTTAGAAATGATACCAATAATTTCATCATTGTCTACAACCGGAAGACCACTGATTAACTCATCATTCATTTTTGCCTGAACATCGGCAATTGTAGAATCAGGGGTAATTGTTATAACATCACGTATTGTTAAATCTTCAGCTGATTTAACTTTTTTAACTTCTTCCACTTGTTTTTCCTGAGTAATATTTCTGTGAATTACTCCAACACCACCTTCTTGTGCCATAGCTATTGCCAAATCTGATTCAGTAACAGTATCCATAGCAGCACTTAAAATTGGTATATTCAATTTAATATCTTTTCCTAATTTAATTTTAGTATCAATGTCTTTTGGTTCCACATAACTTGCATTAGGAGTTAATAAAAAATCATCAAAAGTATAAGCTACTTTTGCTTCTTGAACTTTTTTTGAAAACATTTAAAAAACCACACCTATCTAAAATGAATCACATAATTCTTTAAGCTCAGCTACAGCGGTGTGATGTATTTTACCAGTGTTACGATCACCACCTACGCAAGCAGCTCCTCTAATACCTACAACATCACATCCAATATCGTTTAAAGGTTTTAACTGTTCTTTTTTAACTGAACCTGCAAGAGCTGTTTTCAAACCATAACTATGAGCTTCATTAACAAATTTTTCTAAATCTTCAATACTTAAATAATCAAATAATGTATGACCATCTTTAACAGCAGTATCAAGCATAGCTAAGTCGCATCCAGCATCTTTAGCTACTTTTGGAATTTCCATAGGGTCAACTGCACCAACACGGTGTGCATCTGCATAACCTGCAGCTACAACAATAGTATCATTATCAACATCTTTAATTGTTTTAGCCACATTTTCCATAACTTCAACTGCTTCATCATAATCTTTTGTTCCATATAATCCTACTTTAATATAATCTGCTCCAGAAACATGAGCTCCCATTGCCGCAAGAGAAACAGTACCTGGTTTATAAGGCACATCACCTAAAGTTGCACTAACCAATTTATCTTCAGGGGTTATCTCCCTAATATCCCTAATAACCCAAGGGAAATTAGCACCTAAAGATCCTTCTTTAGGATTTTTTACATCGACAATATCTGCTCCACCTTTAATAGATTCAAGAGCTTCTTCATGATTTATAGGACTTATTAATAGAAGCATGTATTTCCTCCGTTTTTACATTTTAAATATAATAATTAAATATTGTATAACCTTACTTATAAATATTTATTATTTAACATCCAAAAAAAATCAAAAAATGATAATAAATTATTTAAATACAAATATTAAAAAAATAATTAATATGAAAACATTAGATATAGTTGTTCCATGTTATAATGAAGAGGAAATGCTTCCGATATTCTACAAGGAAGTTTCAAATAATCTGAAAAACATAAACTGGAATGTTATTTTTGTAAATGATGGATCAAATGACAACACTTTAGAAGTTATCAAAAAACTTAAAAACAGCTATGACAATGTTAAATACATCTCATTTTCAAGAAACTTCGGTAAAGAATCTGCAATATATGCCGGATTAGACTATTCTACCAGAGATTACATCATATTAATGGATGCTGATTTACAAGACCCTCCATCATTAATTCCCGAAATGCTAAAATATATTTCTAAATATGATATTGTAGGAACACGTAGAGTCACAAGAAAAGGAGAACCTCCAATCAGATCATTTTTTGCAAGATTATTCTATAAAATAGCTAATAAAATAACTAAAATAGAGCTTGTTGATGGTGCAAGAGATTTCAGATTAATGAAAAGAGAAGTTGTAAATGCAATCCTTGATTTGAAAGAGTATAACCGTTTTTCAAAAGGAATTTTCCAGTGGGTCGGATTTGAAACAAAATGGTTAGAATATGAAAACATTGAAAGGCAAAAAGGAGAAACCAGCTGGTCATTTTGGGAACTGTTCAAATATTCCATTGAAGGAATTGTTTCTTTTACAACAACACCTCTTCACATAGCTACAATTATAGGAATTTTCTTTTCAATTATTGCATTTCTATCCATTATAGTCATTGTTATAAAAACCCTTTTATTTGGAGATCCTGTAGAAGGTTGGCCTTCAACTATTTCAATTATCCTATTTTTAAGTGGAATTCAACTGTTTGCAGCAGGAATAATTGGAGAATATTTAGCTAAAATTTATTTGGAAAGCAAAAAAAGACCTCTTTATATTATAAAAGAAAAAGATTAGTAAGGAGAATCTTTTTCTATAACCGATTTACTTATTTTTTCATGAGCTTTTGGACGAAGCTGTGAAGATTTTCTCATTTTTTCAATTATGTCATTTGTAGGAATAGAAACCGGGCAATTAATAGTGCATAAACCACACAAAGTACATTTATATAATCCTGATTCAAAGCATTTTTCATCATTTTCAATGAATTTACTCATAGCCACTCCGCGACCGCCCAAATAATTGTTAAATCCAAATTCATTTCCAACAGCATTATATACAGGGCAGTTGACTATACAGTTTCCGCAGCCAATACACCACAGACATTCTTCCCTGGCTTCACTTCTTCCATTGTCCAGTAAGATAACAACCACCCTTTCTGCACCATACATATTTTTAAGAAGTTTTTTCTCAATATCTGCTGTTTTGGAAGGTCCTGAAATTACATTGATATAGGAAGTTACATAATTTCCAGTTGCATAAACTGTTTCAAGTTTTGCAACAGATATCGCATCTTCCAGAACAGGTACAAATTTATCAATTCCAACTACAATAATATGCAAATCTTTTAGGGAAACCAATGAAATATTACCCTCATTATGAACTAAAACAATAGACCCCTCTTCAGCCGCTACAACATTAGCTCCACTTATACCTACAGTTGAGTTTTCAAGACGTTTTAACACATCTGCTCTGACAACTTCCATAATTTCACGTGGAACCCTTCCGACATTGGTTTTCATTGATTCATTGACAATACTGGCTATCTCATCTACATTTAAATGGGATGCCGGACCAGTTGGATGAACAGGTTTATTATCTTCTTTTTTCAGTTGTAAAATCCTATCTCCCAAATCAGTTTCAACAACATCATATCCTTTAGCTGCTAAATTACTTTTAAGTTCAATTTCACCTAAAGTATTGGATTTTGCTTTAGCTATTACTTTAGAATCGCTTTCATCCAACAGATCATAAATAATATTTAATGCATCATCTTTAGTTTTAGCATATTCCACATCAATGCCATTTCTCCTGAATGATTCAACAGCTATGTCCATCAGTTCCTCCTTATTGGCAATTGACTCCTTTTCAATTTCCTTGACTCTTTTTTCCAATCTTTTAATGGAAGACGAATTTTTAATCTTAGAAGACCTATCCTTAACTGTTTTAAATGACTTTCTCATTGTTTCAAGTTCACTTTCTTTCATTATTCTCCCCCATATTTAATTAAAAATTCAGTTAAATCCAAAACTTCCAAATCATGACCTTTTAAATTAAGTTTACAAAAAGGACATGCAGTAATAAGTGCCTTACATTTTGTATCTTTTGCCTGGCTGATTTTGGCATCTGCAAGTTCCGATGCAATTTGAGGATAAGCTGATTTTACTCCACCCCCAGCCCCACAGCATAGGCTGTCTTCTTTAATATTTTTCATTTCAATCAAATTAGCTGCTGATTTGATAACTTTCCTTGGTTCATCAAATACTTTACAGTGCCTTCCCAGATGACATGAATCATGATAAGTAACGTTCAAATCTTTTTTATCAAATTTCAGCCTGCCCTCATCAATCAGAATAGCCAACAGTTCTGAAATATGAATAACATCCAAACCTTCATAATCCTGAAGCAGAGTTTTATAACATCCCGCACATGAAGTCAATATTGTTTCATCACCAAAAACTTCAGTATTTTTAGCTATTTGTTTTTTAGCTTCCTTTTCAAAACCTGTTCTAAGCAAGACTGAACCACAACATTTTTCATCATCCAATACATGATAATCAACATCAGCTAATTTCAACAGCTTTTCTGTAGCATCAGCAATACCTGTTTCTTTTTGTCTTGCAGTACATCCTCTAAAATATAACATTGCAATTATTAATATGGTGTTATTACTAATATATATGATGGATTTTAAAATTTAATTTAAAAATATGTTTTTTAGAAAAAAAAGAATTGAATAAAGTTAATAAAAAAATAAGTTGTCTAATCCTCATCATCAGATAAGGAAATTTCATTAGATAATGCTATTTCTTTAACCATTTTATTGATGTCATTTTCTAATTTATCCAGCTTGTAATATAATCTAACTATAATATAAGCCATCACAGCAAATACCACAATAACAATAAAATCCAGCCCTCTTGTTATTCCAAATAAATTA
>ERZ1673722.2875-NODE-2875-length-13349-cov-50.581390_pt1 | contig 13349 bp, 10 predicted proteins | sample MGYA00580222_ERZ1673722 | MGnify/ENA primary metagenome ERZ1673722 (study PRJEB41218, sample SAMN15661750) | gut metagenome | host: Homo sapiens | place: Canada: London | collected 2015-08-20/2019-03-30 | study: EMG produced TPA metagenomics assembly of...
CACCATCATCACGCTGAAGCCTACCGCAAAAAACATCGTGCCAACGTTTGAGTGCTGTCCCTGCGACATTTCCGGGATCAGTTCCTCCACCACCACATACAGCATGGCTCCGGCAGCAAAGCTGAGCAGATAGGGCAAAGCAGGCACCACGATGCCTGCTGCCAGAATCGTCAGCACTGCCCCAATGGGCTCTACGATGCCAGATAGTACTCCGTCCCAGAACGCCCGGCGTTTTGGCATTCCTTCTGCCCGCAGGGGCATGGAGATGATGGCCCCCTCTGGGAAGTTCTGGATGGCGATCCCAAGGGAAAGTGCCAACGCTCCGGCTGCAGTGATCTGAGCAGTCCCGGCAAGATAGCCAGCATAGACCACCCCCACCGCCATGCCCTCCGGGATGTTGTGCAGCGTCACTGCCAGAACCATCATCGTGGTGCGTTGGAGTTGGCTTTTTGGCCCTTCGGCCTGCAAACTATTCTGGTGCAGATGCGGAATAAGATGATCCAGCAGCAGCAAAAACAGGATGCCCAGCCAGAAGCCCACCGCTGCAGGGAAAAACGCCAGCCTGCCCAGGTCTGCAGCCTGCTCCATGGCTGGGATCAGCAGACTCCATACCGATGCCGCCACCATCACTCCGGCTGCAAAGCCGGTGAGGGCACGCTGGATGCCATCGCTCAAAGACTTTTTCAAAAAGAACACACAGCCCGCCCCAAGACTTGTGCCCAGAAAAGGAATCAAGATTCCCCAGAACGCATCTTGCATGATATAGTACCTCCCTGTGGTTAAGTATGGCTAACCACATAAAAAGTATACTGCTCTCCGGCAAAAAGGTCAAGCGCTTTGCGGCATACGATTCAGCCGGTAGATGTTGATGCTGTTCACCAACAGCGTATTGCCTTGCGGCCAATCATCGCCATCGAACGAGAACGGACGCTATACCGCGAAAGCCATGTTGATGATACGGCAACCTCGCTTGCGGAAAAAATCGTAGATACAGAAATCGAGAATGTTTACAGCACCCCTAAACAGCAGAACATTTCCCAAAGCCATAACGAAAAATTCCGATAAAAGGCCAGCGGCGGCTTTCGCAAAGAAAGCCGCCGCTGTTGTCAAAATGGATACTCTTAGGGCAACACCGCACAATTCCCGCCTTGCGGCTTAAGCACCGCTCCGGCAGCTGCGGCACGGCATCTGCGTTGCCAAAATGCTCGATAAGACATCCAGTATTATCTGCGCTTTTGGCTTGGCATCTGCCGCACCTCGCTCGCCGTATCGGCACTTAGAATTATGCGGTGTTGCCTTAGAATTTTCCGCCGGAGCTGCCGCCGAAGCCGTCGCTGTCGGTACTCGAGCCGCTCGAGCTGCTCGAGCTGTCGTTCTTGACGGGGTCGTACGTTTCGGTCTCGGTGGTGTGGGTGTAGGTGTCCTCCACCACGGACAGCGCCAGACCCTCGGCAGGCATGTAGGCGTTGGCATGGGTCTGCTCGTTGGCAGTTTTCATCTGCGCATAGAAGATGCCGCAGACAATACACGCTACAGCCAGCGGAATGACAAACACAAACACCCACTTGATCCAACCCTTGGCGGGGTCGTTGCCGCTGTCCAGCGGTGCACCCTTTTCGGCATAGAAATCAAGCGTGTCAGCGCACATTTCTATGTAGGTTTCGGAGGCCTTGTAATACGTTCCGTCCGAGAGCATCGGCACGATCTTATCTTCGATCTGCGCGATGCGGTAATCGGTAAAGGCGGTCACGCCGCCGCCGTAGGTGATGGTAACATAATCGCGGGAATCCAGCGCAATCAGGAACAGGATACCGCTTTTGCCCTCGCCGTAGCCAAGGTCATAGTCGCGGTACCAATCCTTGGCAAACTCGCGCACGTTCTGCCCGCCGATGTCAGACACCGTCAGCAGGTAGACGTTGACACCGTGTCCGGCACTGGCGTCCTGCGCCTTTTGTTCCAATTCAGCGGTCGCTTCGGGTTTGAACAGCTCGTAGGTGTCCATCACCAACGGCATTTCGGCAAACGCCGGTACGGCGCAGAGCAAGCACAGCACCAGTGCCGTAAGCAGAGAAAACAGTTTCTTTTTCATACTCTGTTTCCCCCTTTCAAAGCAGGATGGCAAGCAGGATCATCAGCGGAACACTGATGCCTGCAAACCAGGCGGCCACCTTTCGCTTATCAACCGGCAGATCGCCGACCAGCTTGCCGGTCTGCCCGTTCATAGCGAACAGATAATCCTTGCCCTGCCACTTGGTGTGCAGCATCCAGACCGGCAGCAGCGCGTAGTGCTTGGCGGTGTAATCAATATGGATGTTCTCGCTCAGGGTGCTTACGCTGTTGTAGCCGGTAATGCTGGCCGAAAGCTCGCTGCTGACCGAATTCTGCATCCGGCTGTGGGCGCGGGCCTGGCAGGTGTCGGCGTCCTCGTCGTATTTGTCTGCCATATAGCCCGGCAGGTACGCGGTCGAGAAGGGCTGGAAGGCGCGGTAGTCATAAGGCTCGATGGCATCCATGTGGCCGTTGGGCATCTTGGTCGAGCCGTCCACCGGCACGCCCATAAACTGCGTGGTACCGGCGCGGCGGACATCGTAGTGGCGGGTCGTGGTGATGACATAATCGCCGCTGCGGTGGCTGGAGCTGGTCGTGGCTTCATATTGGCCCGAACCGGAGGCGTTGGCATCGAACAGCCAGAACGGGACATACACGCCCTTGATCTCCTCGATATGATTCTGCGAAGAGAAGGCATTGGGCAGGAATCTCTTCCCGCGATAGTATTTTTTCAGTGCGGCCTTGGCGGCGTTCTTATCCAGCACAAACGGCAGGACAAGTTCAGGCCGCTGCATGCCGCCGAACTGCCCCGCGATGACCGTTGGATTGCCGCAGTACGGGCAGCTTGTCGCGGCGGTCGTCTCGTCACAGATCAGCTCTGCGCCGCAGGACGGGCAGGAATAGCTGCGCAGTCCGGCGGCCTCGTTTTCGCTCCAGACGGAGTCTGGCGGCGGTGCTTGTTTATTCTGTGCCGCGGTTTCGGCAGCGGCTTCTTTTTCAGCATAGAGCGCTTCGATCTCAGCAGTATCGTAGCTGCTGCCGCAGAAGTCACACACCAGCTTTCCGCTGGCACCGTCAAAGTGAAGCGGACCGGTACAGGCAGGGCATTGGTAGTTGGTAAGCTGCGTTGCCATTATGCGTCACCTCTCTTTCCTTCGGTTTGCAGCTGCCCTGCCAGATCTTCAAAAAAATCACGCAGGGTGCTGCGCGTATTGCCATCGGCATCCAGATAACGGTAGATAATCTCGTCATCCGGGGCCTTGTAAATCAGGCAAACGCTATCTAACGTTTCATCGGTGATGAATAAGCCGGGAGAATTTTTCTTTTCGTCTGGCAGGCTTTCCAGCCCCAGCTTTTCTGCCAGAGCCAGGGCTTCTTGCCAATGGGTGTCCTCAACAGGGATGTTTTCCAGCTCCACCCATTCATCATCCTTGTAATTGCAGCTGAAAAGGCAGCCGTCAACCGGGTCATTTCTTATGCTGAATCCATAGGTGTCGTCATAGCACATACCGGAATAACTGATGCTGATACCGGTCAGTGTGCCGGGCGGCGCTTTTTTACAGCCGGACATTGTCAGAAAAGCGGCTGCGGCGCAAAGCACCGCAGCGATTTTTTTGCGCATCACTGGCCAAACGGCTTACCGCACTCCGGGCAGAACTTGGGCGGATGGGCCGGGTCATCCGGGGTCCAGCCGCACTGGCTGCACTTGGCGGGAGCCGGGGCGGGCTTGGGGCTGCCGCAGTTGCAGCAGAACTTACCGGTGTTGGAAGTGCCGCAGCTGCATACCCAGCTGGCGGCTGCGGGTGCCGGGGCAGGCTTGGGGCTGCCGCAGTTTGCGCAGAATTTGCCGGTGTTGCCGGTCTGGCCGCAGCTGCAGGTCCAGCCTGCGGGGGCCGGGGCCGGGGCGGGCTGTGCGGCGGCCTGCTGCTGGGCACCCATCTGGTACAGGTTCTGGGCGTTCATACCGCCCGCCGCACCGGCCATATTCATGCCCATAAAGGCCATGGCGGGGCCTGCGCCCTGATTACCGGCCGCGGTCTGCATGGCACTGGCCTGTGCGCCGACAAGATGCGCAGCGGCGCGGGTCGGGTCCATAAAGGCTGCGTTGCGCTGCATTTCCTTGAGCATCTGCTCGTCTTCCTCGCTGGCCTTCACGCTGGAAACGCCGAAGGATACGATCTCGATGCCGCGCAGCTTGCCCCACTTGGCGCTCAGCACATCGTTGAGGGCCTCGGCAAGCTCCATCGTGTGGCCAGGCAGTGCGGAATAGCGGATGCCCATATCGCTGATCTTGGCAAAGGCGGGCTGCAGGGCGGTCATCAGCTCGGATTTCAGCTGCCCGTCGATCTCATCGCGGGTGTAGCCTTCCTCCACATTGCCGCAGACATTGGTGTAGAACAAAATGGGGTTGGTGATGCGGTAGCTGTACTCGCCGAAGCAGCGGATGGCAATGTCGATGTCGATGCCGGCGCGCTGATCCACCACGCGGAAGGGCACCGGGCTGGGCGTGCCGTATTTGTTGCCCACCAGCTCCTTGGTGTTGAAGTAATAGATGCGCTGATCCATCGGGGCCTCGCCGCCGAAGGTAAAGCGCTTGCCGATGTTCTGGAACACTGCGCCGATGGACTCGGACAAATCGCCGCTGAACAGCGTCGGCGCGCTGCCGGTATCGTAGGTGTACTCACCCGGCTCGGCGCACATATCCACGACCTTGCCCTGCTCCACGATCATGGCACACTGGCCGTCGGCAACAGCCACGATGGAGCCGTTGGAGATAATGTTGTCATTGCCTTTGGTGTTGGCGCTGCGTCCGCTCTGGCGTTTCCAGCCGCGGGTAGCCAACAGGTCAGCTGGCATGGCTTCACAATAAAAGTATTCCTTCCACTGGTCGGCCATAACGCCGCCAGCAGCTCCCATTGCAGCTCTGATAAGTCCCATAATGATCCTCCTATATCAGGGGCGGGCAGGGCCCGCCCCATTTTGTACAGATAAATCAGTTCGTTATTTGTTGGCCAAGGCGGCCTTGTACTCCTCATAGCGGGGCGGCAGCTCTTCGAGCTCCTCGTTCCACTCGGTGCCGTCCAGCCTCATGTAGAAGCTGACCGCACAGGCCGTACCGTCGTCGCCCTCGTAGTCATACATGAACAGCGAGATGCTGTCGTTATACGGGTACAGGTTGAACTTATACGCATCGCTCTCGGTTATGTTCTGGTCAAGCACCCAGTCGTAGCCGTCCAGGATAGCCTCGATATGGTCATCATAGACATTGACCCACATCGTGATGACCGGGTCATCGGGCATACCGTCACGGTAAACCTCAAAGTAGTGGCTGCCGTCATCGCTCTCACCGATGTAGCCCCAGCAATCGTAGGTGTCGGTGTCAAAGTAATCACGGTTCGGTACATTCTTGTAGTTTTCCATCCGGAACCAGCCGTACCAGTTGGTGTTGCCCAAATCATCGTAGGTGTTGCCGTCGTCGTAGGTGTAGGGCGGGTCAGGCTCATCCGGGCCGTCGATCCAGCCGTCGCCGTCATATTCGTCCTCGCCGCCGTTCAGCAAAGCGGGGTCGATTTCAGGCTTGGTGTCGCTGCGCTTAAAGACCATGGTCATACCGTCAAACTCAATGGTCAGCAGGTCACCCTCGCGGGTGTAGGTCATGGCCGGGGTATCGGGGTCGGTCAGCGCGTAGAAGTTGCCGTCCTTCCATTGGAAGGTGACAAAATCCTCCATGTAGGTTTCGCCGGTGCCGTTCGCGCGCAGCTCAATGTAGAAGTCCTCCATATCGACGAGGGCAAGCTCCTCCTTGGAGAGGGTGTACTCGCTGTCGGAGGCGGATTCCAGCACATAGATGCCCACATCGGTATCGCTGCCTGCGGTGGTGCCCTGGGTCATGCTGTCACCGTCCAGAGGCTGCTGCATGGTGCTGCCGGACTTGACGAAGTAGATCGTCACGCCCTGTCCCTGCACATCGTTCAGGGTCAGGATTTCGTCTTGCAGGGTGCCGGTGCAGCTCAGGCCGCCGCAATCCAGCTGGAAGACCCCGCCGTTCAGCGTCCACTTGCCGTAGGACTTGGTGCCGTCCACCGTTACAACGCACTTGCCCTTATCATTCAGGTCCATCAGGAACCCGCTGCCGAAGGCATCCTCGACCTGCGTCACGGAGCCGCCGATCTCGGCGTAGGCTGCTTCCCAGGTGCCCTGATTCGGGTCACCGGCGTTCGGCTTGCCGGTGCGGATAGAGCCGCTAATCATTGTTACGATGATCATAAGCAGGAATATCACCGGGATGGCGATCAGGATCATCCGCTTGGGGGACATTGGTGCGCGGGGGCGCTTGGGCTTGCCGCCGGGGGCCACATTGCCGTAAGGGTTGCCGCCCGTGCCGCCGGGTGGCGGCGGCGTGACAGGCGGTGCGGACGCGGACGGGGGCGTTTCCTCGGCGTAAAGCGGTGCGCCTGCGCCGGTCTGCGGCGGTGTGCCGGGCGCATTGCCTGCGTAAGGATTCGCTGCGTTCGTCCGGGGCTGCGGGGCGGCAGGTGCGCTGCCTGCATAGGGATTGCCGCCGCTTGCCTGCGGCTGCGGGGGCGTCTGTACAGGCTGTGGGGGCGGCGGTGCAGCCTGGGTTGGCTGAACCGGGGGCGGGGGCACAGCTGCGGGCTGTGCGGCGGGCGGCGGTACGGATACTTTTGCACCGCAATTCTCGCAGAATTTAGTACCGGGCTTTAACTCGGCACCACATTGCGTACAGGTTGCCATAGTGTCTGCCTCCTTTACAAGATAATCGTTTCAGATTTTTTTATTCGTTTGTCATTTCAAACCAAACGGATTCGTCCTTTGGCAGGTTCAGCAGGGATTCCCCGCCGATATGCCTTACGTAAAAGCCGCCGTAATCGGTGGGCATCATGGCCACGGTTTCGCGCTGTGCGCGCCCTAGATCCATGCGGTACAGCGAAATGCTGCAGATCCAGCCGCGGTGATCCATACCAAGGTAGGTGATGCCGCTGTCCCATGTGGCGGGCTCTCGGTTTTCGTTTCGGTATTCGCCGATGTAGAAGTTCGGCTGATCCTCGCAAATTTCAAACCAGGTACCGGTGTAGTCACTTACATACGAGCCGATCAGGCTGGAAAGTTCCATCGGGTCGGCATTGTGCATGGCCTCGACCAGGTTGAATTTTTCATTGTTGCGGGAGACAGCGTACACCGTTGTATACTCGGCCTCGAAATCCGCATCGTAAGCGGTGCCGATCTCAAACTTGACGATCTCGTTGACGCCGTACAGCGGGCCGCCGTTGGCCATGGTGCCGCACTGTGCGCCGCTGATGACGTCGATGTACTCGACATTGCCGTCCTCGGTCAGCAGGAACACATAGGGGGCATAATCCTGGCCGACACTGGTCATGAGCATCTTTACATAGTTGCCGTAGCAGCCGTTTACCGTAAACTCGGTTTGGTCGCCCAGCTCGTACCATTCCTTCATGTCTTGGTAGGTAACTGCGCCGTCGGAGCTTACATAGTCGGTCAGGGCGCGCACCGTTACCTTGCCGGTGGCGGTCACATCGCAGGTAAACCATTCGTCCTGGCCGTGCAGCACCTGGCCGCTGGCCTGCCGCTTGTTGGGGTCAACCTGAACATCTGTCCAGTACATTCCCGACCCGGCGGGGGTGTACATCGGTACGGTCACGACAAAACCGTTTGAAAAATGGGGAAATATGGAGTAGTAGGTAAATACACTGTCAAGCTCGCTCAGGCTTTGCGCGCGCATCTTGTACAGCATGGCGGTATATTCGGGGTCATAGCCGCCGAAATGGACATCGAAATGCTGTGCTGTGGCGCGCTGCAGCGCGTTCAGGGTCTTTGCGCTGTCGGTGTAGCCCATGTATTCGAGCAAATCCAGATTGGTAAGCTCCTGCCCTGTGGCAAAGTTGTAATGGTAGCTGCCCACATCGTGGTTGAACAACGTGTCGGAACTGGTCACCTGCAGGCTCAGCACGGGGCCGTTCCAGTTGCTGACCCAGATGATGAAGCCGGTGTCGATGAAATCATTGCGGGAACGGGCATCCTGGGCACGCTCTACCAGATAGCCGTATCGGTAGTTGATCATCTCGTTGATGTGCTTGGCGTCCTCGGTGTCATCATCGATCTGCGGTACTTCATAAAAATAGGTGTCCTCGATGCCGTTGGGGTCGGTGTAGGTAAAGCGCTCGCTGTACAGCGGGATAATGCGGGAATCATCCAGCCTCCGGCTGCTTTGCGGCTTGACAGCGGCTTCGTCCTTTTGAACGGTCGGGGTCGTATCGTCGGACGACTCGACTGTCGGTTCCGTTATCGGGGCGGAAACCGACGGGGTGCCGGAAGATGCCGAGGCAGGCGGGGCATTGCTGCGCCCGCAGCCCGTTGTGATCAGCAGCAGGGCCGCCGCCGTCAGGGATAGCAGTTTTTTCATGGTCGGTTCACCTGCCTTTTCGTTGCGGGTAGTGTGTGTCAGCGATTGCCTTAGCCAAAGGTAACGCTGTTCAGAATGGTGTCGCCCTCGGTGCCGGGGTCAATGTCTACGCCGGAGATCTTGATGGCCAGCCAGCCACCGGTGGGCATCTCGCCGTAGTATTCCGTCCACAACATACCTACGTTTTTGTAGGTGCGTCCGGCCATCTCCACGCCGCCGATGGTGCGCGTGGCAAGCTCCTCCACGTTTTCAAAGCTGTCGTAATAGTAGTTGATCTTGTCCAGCCCGCTTTTCAGCTCAAAGGTTATGCGCGGGTCGCCGGAGAAGATATGGCTGGGGTCATCGGTCGGGAACAGCTTGAGATCCCCGAAGCTGGTCGAGGCGGACTTGTACCAGCCCTGATCGGGGCAGGTCACGTTGAGCACCAGCGTATAGTCTGTGCCGAATGCCTCCAGGGTCTGGGTGTTCAGCCCGGCAGCCGACGGATAATCGGGATTGTCCGCAGGAGCGGAAGCAGGGGCTGGTTCGGCGGTGGCTTCCGGCTCCGGCTCTGCAGCAGGCTCCGATGCAGGTTCGGATGCAGGCTCGGATGCCGCGTCGGTCTTGGGCTCTGCCGGGGTCTCCGTCTGGGGTTCAACAGCCGGTTCGGCGGCCTGCGCTTTCAGGTCGGATAAACCGGAATTGACCTCTTTGGTCACATCCCCCTTGGAGCAACCGGCCAAAGCCATAAGCATCATGGCTGCCAATACGGCAGCGAGCGTTCGTTGTACTTTTTTCATAGCTGTCCTCCTTTTGGTCATAAAGTGTCCATCATAGCGCTCAGATAGGCAGGCGAGACGGAAGCGTAGACGAAATCATCGACAATATGGTCCTTTTTTGCCAGACACACGGCGGTGGCCAGCTCGGGATATTCGGCCTCATCCACAAGCAGTACCGTTTTGCAGTGCGGGCAGACATCCCGCAGGTCGTTTGCCAGCAGCAGTCTGTCCTGCAGGGTGCGCGGCGGATGCGGGCAGACCTCCAGCAGCAGGACATCCGCCCTGCAGGAACGGCATAGCTTTACAATATCCTTTGTCTTAGGACCAGCGTTTTGCACCTGGAAGTCCGGCCCGCCCTGTTTCAGTGCCATTGTCAATGCGCTCGTCATCACAGAGTATTGCGCGTCCAAAACGATCCTCCGCACGGCGTAGCCCTCCTTTCCTGCAAAGAATACGATTTGTCAATTTCATCATACAGGAATCGGACGATTTCTGCCCCCACCATTTGGATAGTTTTTTGGACTTTTTTCTGCTTTTTTCAGTACTATTGCAAAAAAGTGCAGATTGCGTCATAATGATACTGGAAAGAAACAGACGGATGATCTACCCTTTGGAAAGGACAGGCACTATGACAAAGGTACGGCTTGGCAATCTGTGTTTAGCCGCTGCGGTTGCAGGGGTGATTCTCTGCGCTGTCCTGATGCGGGCGTTTTATATGCCGTATTCCGGCTTTTGGCGCACGGTGCTGTATAATATTCTGATCTTTTCCTGGGCGGTATCGGTCTGGTGGCGTATCCTGCACGCACAGACCCGCCGCTGCCTGCTGGGTGCTGCCGCCCTGATGCTGTTCTGGCTGGATATCCGCCTGATCCGCTATGACTTTGCCCAGACGCCGGAGATGCTGCGGCGATTGTGGTATGCGTACTATATCCCGATGCTGCTGATCCCGACCCTTGCACTTTATACGCTTTTCTTTTTGGATCGGGGGCAGTCCGCCCCGCTGTACAAGTACCGGTACGTGATTTTTGTATTCCCTGTGGTACTGTTCAGCCTGGTGCTGACAAACGACTGTCATCAGCTTGTGTTTGCGTTCCCACCCGGGCAGGAGGTACTGGGCAGCCCCGATTACACCTATCGGTTCGTATATTACCTCTGTCTGCTGTGGATATTTTCCTGTGCCGTGTTCACGGTGGTGTACCTTGTACGGCGCTGCCGTATTCCGCATACAAAGCGCATCCTCTGGCTGCCGCTTGTGCCGATTTTTTTTGCCACCCTCTATGCTTTACTGTACAAGCATATTTTAAATGTGCCGTGGATGCATGCGATCGCCGGTGATATGACCGTGGTGCAATGCCTGACCTTTACAGCGTCCTTTGAGGCGTGCATCCGGTGCGGGCTTATCCAATCCAATATGGGGTATGCCACGCTGTTTGAGGTATCTATGGCCAAGGGTCTGATCACGGACCGGGCGTTTGTGCCTGTGCAATGCTCCATGCGGGCAGCACCGCTCCATGAGGAGCAGCTGCGTCAGGCGCTCACCGGCAGTGTCCAGTTGGATGCAACGACCCAGCTTCACGGCCACCCGATCCGGAAAGGGTATATTTTCTGGCAGGAGGACATCACCGAACTGGTGGCTCTGCTGGAGGAGCTGCGTCTCACGCAGGAGGAATTGCATGACATCGGGGACATCATACAGGCGGAAACAGCCCAGAAGGCACAATGGCTGAAGCTGAGCGAGCAGAACCGGCTGTATGACAAGATCGAGACCGTCACAGCCCGCCAGCTGGCACGGATACAGGAATACCTGATCGCGCTCAAGGCCACGGACGATGTCGATACCGCCCGGCGGCTGCTGAAGCACATTGTCATTTTGGGAACCTATATCAAGCGGCGCAGCAACCTTGTTTTTGTCTGCGACAAGGCGGAGGACATCGACACCACGGAGCTGCGGCTGAGCCTGTTTGAATCGGCCGAGAGCCTGCGCCTGAGTGATATACGCTGCGCCGTACAGATTGCCGACACAGCAAAGATTTCCCCTGCATCCGCCGTGGCAATCTATGACGCCTTTGAAGCCATCATAGAAGCGACCCTGCCGGGATTGCAGGAGATCCTTTTCTGCGCCGAGCATACGGCGCAGGGCTGGGGGCTGCGCTGCAGCGTTCAATGCACCGACGCGCCCGCTGCGCTGCCCGACCTGCCGCAGATGCAGCTTGAACGGGATGATGACGGGCTTTTGTATTTCACGATGTTTCCGGCAGAAGGAGGCGGCCTATGATTCCCCGAATCTCCCGCAACGCCGTCAAGGAAGGCTTTGACACGCTGCCGGCGGCCATCTGCTACTTTGACCGCAATGGTCTGCTGCGTCTGATCAATCACAGGATGCAGGAAATCGCCGCAGTCCTCTGTGGCCGGGATCTGCAGACCCTTACGGATCTGGATCAGGCGCTGCGCAGTCCCGGCGGCGGTGTGCGGCTACGCGATGAGGCCGCCCGCATCTACGAATTCCCGGACGGAACGGTATATCATTTCACGGTGCGCCCTGTTCAGGACAAATACGGTATACCGTACACCGAGGTGATGGCCACCGATGTCACCCAGCTGGCTAGATTTCATGCTGCACTGCAGCAGGAAAACGAGCGCCTTGCCGACGCGAACCGCCGCGCAAAGCGCTTATATGACAATATGCCCGACATTGTGCGGGAGGAAGAAATCCTGAAAATGAAGATGCGGGTGCATGACGACATCGGCCATACCCTGCTTGCCGCACGGCGCGCACTGCGGCATGAGCATGACCTCGCCCGGCTCAGGAGCGAAGCTGCGAAGTGGGAAAGCTCCATCTCCCTGCTATGCCGCGCCCGGCAGGAGAATGCTGCAGAGGACCCGCTGAGCTATATGCAAAGGCGGGCGGCTGTTCTGGGTGCAGCCGTACAGCTGCGCGGTGCGTACCCTGCGGCACGCGCCACCCGCGAGCTCTACGCACTGATCCTGCGGGAGTGTACCTCCAACGGTGTGCGGCATGCGGGCGCCACGGAATTGTACGCCGATTCTGAGCATCGGCCACAGGCATGGCACCTTTGCATCACGAACAACGGCGCACCACCCAAGGCGGAGATAAAGGAAGGCGGCGGGCTTTCCTCGCTCCGCCGCCGTATTGAAAAAGCAGGGGGTACAGTAACCGTACATTCCCTGCCTGTATTTGTTCTGGAAGTCACCCTGCCCGATAAGGAGAGCACTAATGATACGCGTTATGATCGTTGAGGACCAAAAGCTGGTACGGAGCCTGCTTGAAAGCTATATTCAGAGCGAGGACGGGTATCAGCTTGCTGTGTCTATCCCCGGCGCTGCAGAGGCTCCAATCCTGTGCGATACCGAGGACATCGACCTTGTGCTGATGGATGTGCAGACAGAACACCGCGAAAACGGCCTGGCCGCCGCCAAAAAGATACGAGAAGCGCACCCGGAAATCAAGATCGTGGTGGCGACCTCGCTTATTGACACACAGGTCTTGGCACGCGCAAAAGCCGTGGGCGCGGACAGCCTGTGGTATAAGGACGGCGATGAAGGGACCCTGATGCAGGTCGTGCGCCGCACGATGGCGGGGGAGCATATCTTCCCCGATGCACCGCCCAGCGTGGAGATCGGCACTGCCACGAGTGCCGAGTTCACCAAAGGAGAGATGAAGGTCCTGCGCTGTCTTGTGCGCGGGCTGTCCTATAATGAGATTGCAAAAGAACTCGGCATCGAGCCATCCACCGTGAAGTACCACGTCATCAATATGCTGCAAAAGACGAACCTGGAGAATAAACTCCAGCTTGCCATCGCCGCCACCGAAGCCAAATTGGTGGTGGAGTTGGCAGAGGAGTAATTTGTAGTATATAATAATAGTTGGCAGACCATGAACCGTTATTCCATAGCAAACGGTGCGTAAAAAGTAAAGTCCCCGCGAGACGAACACGAGCGCTTGCGCGAAGTGTGAGTCCGTCCCGGAGGGAATGGTGCGACAAAAAAGCCGCAACATTCGTTGCGGCTTTTTCTGGTGCACCATCGGGGACTCTCCCGCGGGCTAAGGAACGCCGCACTGTGGCGTTCCTTACGGCACT
>ERZ1673722.2880-NODE-2880-length-13334-cov-4.023872_pt1 | contig 13334 bp, 10 predicted proteins | sample MGYA00580222_ERZ1673722 | MGnify/ENA primary metagenome ERZ1673722 (study PRJEB41218, sample SAMN15661750) | gut metagenome | host: Homo sapiens | place: Canada: London | collected 2015-08-20/2019-03-30 | study: EMG produced TPA metagenomics assembly of...
ACTTTACGTTCCTCGGCCATTTTCAAAATCCATTTTGCGCAATTGTCGCCGCATGTCGATGCGTTGAATATATGGTTGCGATCGTTGTCGATGAGTATGAGCGTTTTCACGCCTCCGGATAGCTTCAAAGGCGTGATGGGGCCGAGGTATGGGCTCTCGATAACCTGTGAGCTGATGACATCCGATTTGTCTACGTCCTTGATCATCTCTTTCGACAAAGACTTAGTGATCCATCGATCTTGGTAGGTGTTCTCAAAGTAAACCGCTGTATTGTATATAGCTTCAGGCATATCGCCGAAATAGATATTGAGCATAATGAACGCGTTTCCTTAGGGCTTTTCGAGCGGTGCTGGCTTGGGAGTTTATTTTAGCAGTTTGCGGTATCGGAGAACGCGGGCGTCCTTTCGCTTATCCTCTGCGAATTTATCGGCCGCAGCTTCTTTTTCGCTCGCTTTGACTTCGAGAGACACGCCGAAATCTCCGCTCAAAATGTGACCCACCTCGTGAAAGATGGTGAACCAGAACGTATCAGCGTAAAGTCTCCTGTCGTTGACCATGAGCATCACGCTTGAGCCGATTCGCTTAGTCGCGCCGTTTGTCTTCGACCCTTCAAGGTTGGGTAAGAGCACGAGGATGACCCCCGCGGCGAAAAAGGCCTTTTCGATCAAAGGGTAGAATCTATCATGATCTGTCGTGAGCATGAGGGCGTACTCTACGGCGGACTCGAATTTCCCCTTGTCGTATCTCGGAGCATTCTTCCGGCGCGCCTCGTTAACAGCAATTTGAACAAGAGCATTGGTCCTTGCTATCGTTTTCTCATCCATCTTGCTCGAATCGCTTCTGAAGCTGACGCATACATCGCGTTTCGTGAGTACGGTTAGGGACGATACCTCCAGAAACCTGCGGACTTCAACGACTTGCTCCGGCAGTTTTCTGGGCAGGTCGGGAAGGAGGAACTTGTCTCTAAAGTACCCATACCCAATTTGCTTCAAAACGCCTATTTCTTCCTCCAGCAAAGCGTCGGAGTTCATTTCGGCTCTTTACGGCATCGTACGCGTTTTGCAGATTGAGCCAGTATTCAAGAGTTGTGCCGAGCATCCCCGAAAGCTTTAAGGCCATGTCGACGGAGAGGCTTTGCTGCCCGTTAATGAGTTTACTGAGATTTTTCGGCGTCGTGTCGAGTCTACTGGCGAAATCCTGTTGAGTGAGGCCGCTTTCATCCACGATCTCTTCGACGTAATATCCAGGATGGAACGCGACGCGGCCTTTGTACTCTATGTAGTTACTCATAATTATTGCTCACGTTTTCGACGCAAAGACGACTTCCAACGTGAATTTGCCCTTTCGTTCAATTACCTAAATAGGTAATAAAAATAGAATTAAAGGGATTGTTTCAACGAGCAAAAGGAAAAGATCTGCAGATTTTTCTGCCCCCGCATCCTTCGGTCGATCGCGCTGCTGACCAGACGCGGTTTGTGTTCGCGGTTTAGGGAAGCTCGTTTTCCGTTGACGGGCAAGGGCCCCTCGCTTGCGTAGGCTATACTACGTAAGCGTTTGCCGTGCGGCTGCGCCCGCGGGTTCTGCCTGCGGAGCTTTCGATGCCGATTGACGATCGGGGAATGTGATATGTGGGGAATGTTTGCCGCTGCGGTGCTTTTAGGCGCTGCGTTTCTTTATGTGCCCGGCTATTTCATGATGCGTGCGCTGAGGTTCTCGCGCATACCGAGTTTCGCCTGCGCGCCGCTTCTATCGGTGGTGCTCTATGGCGTGATGACGGTGGCCTATGGGAAGCTCGGGGTGTTTTGCGACTGGGTTGCGCTTGCGGTTCCTGCGCTGATCATCGGCGTAGCGGCTTTCGTCGTCTCCCAGATGCTGACCACGCGATTCAGCTGGAGGGGCGTCTCGTCGTCTCTTGGGTCTCGCTCGGGCAGCGTGTTCGGCATGCGGGCCGATCGCTTCGACCTTCTCTGCTTGATCGCCTACATCGTTGTCGGCGCGATCGCCGTGGGCGTTGTGCTTCTCGCCAACCTCGAGGCGCCCGATTCGGTTCTGCAGGAGTACGACAACATCCATCATCTGGGGCAGATTCACGCGTTCGTGTCCTCGGGCGTGTGGTCGCCGCTGTCGGTCACGCTGTTCCCCGGCGCCGACGCGGCCGTCAGCACGCTGCCGGGCAGCGGGTTCTATCCGTCCGCGTGGCACTGGGTCGCTTCCTTCATGGTGAGCTCCCTGGGCGTTTCGGTTCCGCTTTCCGTCAACGCCGTCGATGCGCTGTTCGCGGGCTTTGTTTACCCGGCGAGCATGTTCCTCCTCATGCGCGTTATGCTGGCAAAGCATCCGGGCGCGGTCGCCTTGGGTGCGTTCGTAGCTCCTGCGTTCACGGCGTTTCCCTGGGGGTTTCTCATCTTCGGGCCGCTGTACGCGAACTTGGCGTCGTTTTCGATGATGCCCGCCGCGGCGTATCTGTTCATCTCCCTGTTCGATCGAGACGCTTCCGCGTCGAGTCGCGTGCGCATCGTCGCGGTGTTCGCGGCGTTTGTCGTGGCTATGGCGCTCGCGCAGCCCAACGCCGTGTTCACGATGGGCGCGATGCTCATCGCGTTTTGCGTGTGGAAGGCGACGGGGCTTACCGCGTGCATACCGTGGCTCAAGGAGAAAGGCCTGCTGGGTAAGGTCGTCGTCGGCGTGTTGGCCACCGTGTTCTTCGCGGGCGTTTGGTACGTGCTGTTCAAGTTGCCGTTTTTGCAGGGCGTGGTCACGCACGAGTGGGCGGCTTTCACCACGCGCGGTCGGGCGTTCGTCGACGCGCTTTCGTTGTCGTTTCGCGTGGGCGCTCCGCAAGTTTTGCTGGCGGTGTTGCTGGCGGTCGGAAGCTTGTGGACTCTGCGGCATCGTGATTGCTTGTGGATTGCGTTCTCATATGCGTTCTTCTGCGCCATCTACATTGTCGACGTTACCTCGGGCGGCCCGCTAGAGTTCCTGCTCTCGGGTTTTTGGTACACGGATTCGTGGCGCGTGGCGGCTTCCGCGGTGTTTTCCGGCGTGCCCTTGGCCTCGTTGGGCTTGGCTTTGGCGGCGAAGGGGGCTGCGCGTGGCGTTCGCGGACTTCTTGCAGCGGCGAGCGCGGGCGGCTCTCCTTCGGGTGATCGGCGCAACCGCGCCGTCGCGCTGGCGTCGTCGTGCGTGGTGGCCGTGGCGTTCGCGTTTTTGTGCTTTATGCCGGGCGTGTCGGGCTCGGACGGCTCGGTCTTGAGAAACGGCCTCAACGTGGTCGAGGACTCCATTCGCGTGAGGAACTCCTCTGCGGGCGTTCAGGTGTACGACGCTGCGGAGCGCGCGTTCGTCGACGAGGTCGAGCGGGTGGTTCCCGAGGGTTCCTATATCGTCAACGTTCCCGACGATGGGTCCGCGTTCGCGTACGGCATCGACGGGCTGAACGTTTTATATCGCAGCACGCGCACGTACGATGTCGAAAGCGAATCGCCCGAAGGTTATATCCTGCGTACGCGCTTGGCCGACGCGGCCGCCGATGCGGATGTGCGGAGCGCTCTGGAGTCGGTGGGTGCCGATTACGTCCTCGTTCTCGACGATGAGCGCGTGGCGTCTGACCGGGCGTATCTGTTCACCTACGACCCCGCTCTGTGGCAGGGCATCTTGAGCATCGACGCGGACACGCCGGGTTTCGAGCTGGTTCTGTCCGAAGGGGACATGCGCCTTTACCGCATTACCGCAGCGGCGTAGGGGGCTGTAAAAGCAGGGCGGATCCGAGCGCGTTTCCTCCCTCGGTCAAGGCCCGGCCCTCGCTATGAGCCGGGTTTGTGCCGTATCGCATTACGCGGTTCGGCTCGTCCTTCTAGGTAAATGTTCGCACGTGGGGTACAATGTTTCGCTATGGATACCAAGATACTCGCCATCATCCCTGCGTATAACGAGCAGGACAACATCGTCTCGACCATCGAGGATTTGAAGACCCATGCTCCGTGGGTCGATTACGTCGTGGTCAATGACGGGTCGAAGGATGCGACCGCGCGCATTTGCAGGGATCGCGGCTACAACCTGATCTCCCTTCCCGCGAACCTCGGGCTTGCGGGCGCTTTTCAAACGGGCATGAAGTACGCGCATCGCAACGGCTACGATTACGCGATTCAGTTCGACGCCGACGGCCAGCATTCCGCCGCCTATATCAAGAGCATGGTGGACGAGGCGAAGACGAGCGGCGCCAACATCGTCATCGGCTCCCGTTTCTGCTCCCAGAAAAAGCCGTTCTCGGCGCGCATGGTGGGCTCGGCGCTCATCACGGCTATGATTCGCCTGACGACGGGACGCAAGATTCAAGATCCTACCTCGGGCATGCGCCTGTTCGACACGACGATGATTCCCCTGCTCGCCGAGGAAAGCGACTTCGGCCCCGAGCCCGATACGGTGTCGTTGCTCATGCGCCGCGGCGCGAAGGTCACCGAGGTTCAGGTTGAGATGCGCGACAGGATCGCGGGGGAGAGCTACCTTAACTTCACCAAATCCGTTTCCTACATGATGCGCATGAGCATCTCCATTTTGTTCGTCCAGTGGTTCAGGAGGAAGAAGTGAACCTTCAGTTTACGGCGGTGTTGATCGTCGGCGCCGTGGCGTCGTTCGCGTTCATGCTGAGGAAGATTCGCAAGTCGGAAATCAGCATCGCCGATTCGACGTTTTGGTTTCTGTTCTCCTTGAGCCTCGTTCTTTTGGCGGTGTTTCCGCAGATCGCGTACTTCTGCGCGGATCTGCTGGGCATGCAGGCGCCTTCTAATTTCGTTTTCCTCTACGTGATCGCGGTCATGGTCATCCGTCAGTTCACCATGACGGCGCAGATCGCGCGTTTGCGCAGCCGTTTGACGACCCTTGTGCAGGAGCAGGCCCTTTCCGAGGCGGGCGCGTGCGTTCGGGCGTCGCGCGAGCCGGTTGCCTCTTCGCGCGAGAGCGGGGCGTCGTCGGATATCTTGAGGGACGCGTCGGAGGACGCTCGTTAAACCGTGCGGTCGGTGCTGTTCGTTCATGGTTTCATCAGGCAAGACATACTGCATCTTCTCGGCTCTCTACGCTCCGAGCGTGGGGGGTGTGGAGAAGTACACGCAAAACCTTGCGTATGCGCTGGCCGATGCGGGCAACGAGGTGGTCGTGATGGTCGCGGGCGCAGCAGGGTCGAAGGATTTCGAAGAGCCGCGTGCGGGCGTCACCGTGGTGAGGCTTCCCGGGTCGGGCTTGCTCGGCGGTCGCTTCCCCGTGCCGAAGCCGGGCTCGCTTCTCCGGGAGCGCTTGAGCTACGTCCGCGATAAGGGCATCGATTACGTGGTGGTCAACACGCGCTTTTACCTGCATTCGCTCATCGGGTTGAAGTTCGCCCGGCAACTCGGCGTTCGTCCCGTGCTCGTCGAGCACGGCTCGGCTCACCTTACGATGGGCGGCGGCGCCATCGACCGGATCGTCGCGGCTTACGAGCATGCCGTCACGCGCCTCGTCAAGCGCGCGAACCCGGCGGTCTACGCTGTTTCGAGCGCGGGATGCCGGTGGTTGCGGCACTTCGACATCGAAGCCTTAGGCGTTCTGAACAATTCGATTGACGCCGATCTCTTTCGATCGATGTCGTCCGGCCGCGATTTCAGGGGAGAGCTGGGTTTGGGGGAGAGCACGCTTCTCGTGTCGTCCATCGGGCGCCTTGTTCCTGAAAAAGGCGTGACGTGCATACTCGAGGCCGCGCGTGCGTTGCGTGACGCCGATGTCCGCTTCGTGCTTGCGGGCGATGGTCCCTTGCGCGCCGAGGTGGAAGGGTGCGGCTGCCCGAACGTCACTTACGTCGGACGCTTGAGCGAAGGTGATGTTTCCGCGCTTTTGCGGTCGTCCGACGCGTTCTGCCTCCCGAGCCGCTCCGAAGGCTTTTCCACCTCGCTGCTCGAGTGCGCGGCATGCGCCGCCGTGCCCATCGTCACGCATGTGGGCGGCGTCGACGAGCTGATTCCCGACGAGAGTTACGGGCGCGTCATCGGCGGCATGGATCCGGCGTTGGTGGCAGGCGCCGTCCGCGAGCTCGCGGCGGACAGGGAGGGGCTTCGCCGCATGGCCGAGAAGCTGCAGTGCCGCGTTGACGACGAGTTCTCGTGGCAAAAGACGGCGGGGAAGGTCGAGCGCGCGTGCGCGCAGGCCAACGGCGTCGACGCCGGCGGGGCGTATTCCGAGGGGAGCACGGGCGCGTGCGGGGGCAAGCCGCCTGCCGCGTTGAACACGGACGAAGGGGAGTAAGGCCAATGGCTGAACGGGAAGACGGCGAGTTGCGCAAGCTTCAGATGGTGCTGCTCGACATCCTCAAGATGCTTGATCGATTCTGCGAGGAGAACGACATCACGTACTTCCTCGATTCCGGCACGGCTCTCGGCGCGGTGCGTCATGCGGGCTTCATCCCCTGGGACGACGACGTCGACGTGGGCATGCTGCGCGAGGATTACGACCGCTTCATCGAGTTGGCGAAAGAAGGCCTGCCCGAGGGCTACAGCCTGCATCAGTTCGACGACACGCCCGGTTTCGCGGCCATGTTCGCCAAGATTTACAAAGACGGTACGGTGTTCGAAACCGAGGAATCGCGCTCGGCCGGCTGCCCGCAGTGCGTGTTCGTGGACGTGTTCCCCTATGACGCTCTCTCCTCGGATAAGAAGGAGCGCGAGCGACAGCTCGCGTGCGCCAACAAGTGGCAGAAGATATCGTATCTGTACCATTCGGCTCATGTGACGCTTCCCTCCATGCCCGCTGCGGCGAGGGCGGTGGTTGGCGCGGGGTGCCATGTGGTCCATTTCGGGCTGCACGCGGGCTTGAAACGCGAGAGCATACGGCGCAAGTTCGATCAGGCTCGGGTCTTCTCGGCGTCGCCCTCGGATGAGCTTTCGGTTCTGTCCTACACTGCTTGGGGACCTTTCGATCGAGAGCTGCTCACGAATTTGGAGAGGCGTTCGTTCGAGGGTTGCATGTTCCCCTGTCCTGCGGATTTCGACTGTTATCTGACGACGCTGTACGGGCCGACGTGGCGCGAGCTTCCGCCGCCCGAGCAGCGTCGGACTCACAAACCGCTTCGATTGGTGCTGAGCGCTGCAGAGGAAGGGTAGATCGTGGAGAAGATTTCCGTTGACGAGATGAAGCTCATCGAACTTGAGATTATGGATGAGATCGATCGTGTGTGCCGCGAACGTGGCATCACGTACTTTCTCGGTTATGGGAGCTGCCTGGGCGCGGTGCGCCATGGTGGTTTCATCCCCTGGGACGACGATATGGACGTCGTCATGATGCGCGAGGATTACGAGCGTTTCCTCGCGGTGTTCAACGAAGTGACGGGCGCGGAGCATATGCGCGCGGTTTCGTATCGGGACAAGTCGGCGCCGTGCGTGTTCGCGAAAGTCGTCGACGTCACGACGAAGGTGGAGGAGCGCTACTCGGAGGCTCGTTACGGTTCGGGTGTGTGGGTCGACGTGTTTCCGCTCGACGCCGTCCCTGCCGAGAACGCTGACAAGCTTTTCAAGGGTTGTGCGAAATACGGTGCTCTGAGATATCTGACGGTGACCGACACCGCGACGGGATCGAGCGGTTTCATTAAGCTCGCGAAGAAGATCGTCTGCCCGGTGCTCAAGAGGAAGGGGCCTTACGGGTATGCTCGCAAGGTCGACGAGATCGCGCGTGACACCGCAGTCCCTCGCGACGAGGCGCTCGTCGCCGATTTCGTCGCCGAGGCGGATGCGGGCAAGATTTTGAAACGTTCGTGGTTCAATCCCATCGAATGGGAATTCGAAGGCCACACGTTCTTCATTCCCGAACACTATGATGAGTATCTGACGGCGTTGTACGGCGATTGGAAAACACCGCCTCCCGCAGATGATCGGGAGATGCATACGTGCAACGCGTATCGGTTGTAGGAGCGTGGGTGCTGTTCTGAGTCCGACGCGAAGCGAGGACGGAGAGCCTGCGTGGCTGTGAAAAAACTATCGATCAAGGCGAATATGCTGTGGAACTCCATCGGTTCCATGACGTATTTGGGTTGCCAATGGCTCGTGACCATTTTCGTCGTGCGCCTTTCGTCGGGCTACGATGCGGCGGGTCTTTTGTCGTTGGCGATGGCGGTCGTCGGCATATTCGGCACCTTCGCCAACTATAAAATGGGGACGTATCAGATCTCCGACATCAAGCACGAGCACACGTTAGGCGAGTATCTGGGCTTTCGCTGCTTCATGCTCGTGGTGGCGTTTCTGTGCTGCATCGTGTACGCGTACTTCACGTGCCCCGATTACGCGCTTGTCACGGTGGCGCTGTTCTACCTGTTCAAGGGCGTTGGGCTGATCATCGACATCTTTCATGGCGTCGACCAGGTCAACCGTCGCATGGACTATATGGGGAAGTCCTTCATGGCCCAAGGCGTCTCGACGCTTGCGGCGTTCATCGTCGTGTTCGGGTTGACGCAAGACCTCAACGCGGCCATCGTCGCCATGACGGTTGCGGCGCTGCTGGTGCTGGTGCTTTACGATATGCCCAAAGCGGCGCAGTTCGAGAAACCGCGCATTCAACTGACGGTATCGAAGACGTTGTTCTTCCTGAAAACCTCGCTTCCCGCAGTGATCGCATCGCTTGCGGCAAGCGCTATTTTCACCATTCCCAAGCAGTATCTGAGCCTGGTTTCGGGCGACGCAGCGTTGGGTATTTACTCGTCGGTCGCCGCGCCCGCGCTGGTGGTTCAGATGGGCGCGATGTATCTTTACGGGCCGCTGCTCGATATATTCCCGAAGCATTTCTTCGATGGAGATATGGCGGGGTTCGGAAAGCTTCTGGCTAAAACGGTGCTGGGCATCATCTTGGTCGCCGTCGTCTGCGCGGTCGGGTTGGAGCTGCTCGGCGAGTGGTTGCTCACGTTGCTGTTCGGTTCGAGCATCGCCGATTACGTTTACCTACTCCAGCCCGTGCTGCTTTCGACGGTGCTGACGGCGTTTCTGTGGTTCTTCGGTGACCTCCTCATCGCCGTTCGTGATTTCAGGGCGAATTTCGCAGGCAACGTCGCCGCGTTTCTGGCGGTTCTGCCGCTGAGCGTGCTGTGCGTCGATACGTGGGATATGAACGGCGTGAGCTTTGCGGGCGCCGCTGCGTGCTTGGCGGGCGTTATCGTCTTGGGCGTGTTCCTCGTCATCGACATCGCTAAGCAGAAGAAGGCGGGGTCCAGCTCCGTTGAAGACCGACAGACGGAGGGTGAGTCATGATGCGCGTTTTGCACGTTATCGGCGCGATGGACCGCGGCGGCGCCGAAACCATGATCATGAACCTGTACCGTGCGATGGACAGAACCGAGGTGCAGTTCGATTTCCTCGTTCATGAAGAGCGCGAATGCGACTACGATGCGGAGATCCTCTCACTCGGGGGTAGGATATTTCGCGCACCGCGTTTCAACGGGGTGAACTATTATGCGTATCGGCGCGTGTTCCGCGAGCTGTTCGAGACGCATCCTGAATGGCTCATCGTCCATGGGCATATCGGGAGCTCGGCTGCGCTTTACCTGACCGAGGCCAAGCGCGCTGGGCGCGTCGCCATCGCCCACAGTCATGCGCAAAACTACATGAAAGGGCTGCCCGGCCTTGCTTTCAAGGTGTTGAGCTACCCGACGCGAAACATAGCCGATTGGTTTCTCGGATGCTCGGAGGAGGCGTGCGTCGATCGGTTCGGGCCTCAGGTTGCCCAGGGGGAGCGGTGCTTCGTTTTGCGCAACGGCATCGATTTGTCGCGGTACGTCTTCGACGACGCAGTCCGCGCCCGCATGCGGGAAGAGCTCGGCGTTCGTTCGGACGCGCCCGTGTTCTGCCATGTGGGCAGGTTCACCGAGGTGAAGAACCATGCGTTTCTCCTGGACGTGTTTTCGCTGGTCAAGAGCGAGATGCCGGATGCGGTGCTCTTGCTCGCCGGCAGGGGCGAGCTTGAGGGTGAGATCCGCCGCAACGTCAACGCGCGCGGGCTTGCGGATGCGGTGAAGTTTCTCGGCGTTCGCGACGACATATGCGATGTCCTGCAGGCGGCTGACGTGTTCTTGTTCCCCTCGAGGAAGGAGGGGCTTGCCATTGCGGTCGTTGAAGCGCAGGCGTCAGGCTTGCCGGGTCTTGTTTCGACGGGCATTCCCGATGTCGCCGTGGTCTCGAAGGGCGTTGTCCATATTGACCTCGCTGAGGGAGCGCAGCGCTGGGCTGATCTCGCGATCGATCTCGCGTGCGGATCGCAGGCGGTCGATCGCTCGCGGGGGGTCGAGGAGGTTCGCGCGTCGGGCTTCGGCATCGAGGAGAGCGCGAAGTGGCTCGACGGCTTCTACCGCAGCTTGGCCTTGGGCGAGGACGCGTCGGTTAAACCTGCGGTTCGTTAAGCGCGGTGATGCGGTAAAGCCTCATATCGCCTTCTGCGAGCACCACCTCGAAACCCGGGGTGTTATCGCGGATGAGCTCGATGCCGCCCCAATCCGATTCGTCGTAGCACCAGAACCAACGGCGCATGGCGTCTTCGTTGCGGTCGAGGATAAGGACGTACTTCGCGCCGATGGCGCGAACGGCCTCCCGGGTGCGTGCGTCGCGGGCGATGTTGTAGAGCGCGTGGCGGATGTGAACGCTCTCAGCGCTCTCAGCGCTTTCTTCTGCATCGTCTTCGTAGCCCGTCATATAGCGTTGGTAGAGGTTCATGTCGCTTGAGGCGAAGGCGTAGAGAGAGCCGTCGTAGGGGAGGTTGATCACCGGCGCATCGGGGCCGGTGAGCCCTACCGCTTCTTCGACGAACGCGCGTTTCTCGGCGTCGTAGCAGTTTGCGGAGGTGGTGTTGCTGTGAGCTTCCACCATGCCGCGGGTTCGCGCGAACGGTGAGTCGAGATAGAGGTCGTTGCCGTCTCCGACGGGCATGCGGAAGTTGACGAGGCAGAACAGCGCGACGACGACGATGCAGGCTACTGCCTTGGAGCGTGGACTTGCGTTCCGCGTGATGCTTCGTGCGACGTGCGCAAGGCCCGCGCTCGCAAGCGGTGTGGCGAACATCGCGGCGAAGGCGGCGATGCGATAGTAATCGGTGTACCAAAAGCCCGTCAGAATCTGCTTCGCGGGGACGTTCGGCAACGCGGCGGCAAGCGCGAACATGACGCAGGCGATGCAGAATGCCACGACGAGCCAGCGGCGGCGTTTCGTTCTGAAGCAGTACGCGCAGCCCGCGAAGACGGCCAGCGCGAGGACGATTTGCGGCATGGGTTCCGCGAAGGAGAGAAACGCAGCGTCGAGGATGGCGTTCGCGGGGTCGGCCACGGGGTCCCACGACCACGACATCGCCTGCTTGATCGGGGGGAGGATGCATGCCAAAGCCCACAGCGCGACGATGAGCAGAGCGAAGGCTGCGGTTCCCGTTCGCGCTCCCCGTCTCGTGATGGATCCGCGCTTCTCCATGCGGCAGAGGGCGTGGTAGATCGCTGCCAGGCAGAACGGGGCGAGGAAAACTGCCGTGGTGAACACGGCGCTCGACTGCGTGAGCACGAGGGCGATGGCGCCGAGGATGATCGTCGCCAGGCAGGCGGTCGATCCTACGTGGCCGTTTCGGAAATCGACGAGTCTGATGAAACACGCGGCGACGGCGGGAACAAGGCACAGCGCGGCGGCGAAGGGGTACACCTCCCAGACACCGAAAATGGTCCAGGGAAATGCGGTGAACGCGCTTGCGCAGACGGCTCCGATGAGGATGACGTCCTTTTTTCCGGGGAAGAGGTGCGCTATGAGCGCGAGCATGCCCACGGGGTAGATGATCGCGGCGAAGACGACGTTGGCGGCGTTTGCGGCGAACGAGACGGGCGCGCCCAGCGCGTCGACGGCAATGGCCGCCACCAGGTGCCATGCAGAGGGGTAGAAAGACGAGGAGCCGAACGGGTCGAATTCCGCCCCGAGGCCTTCCGGGTAGAGCGTGGTGCAGAGAGAGGACCAAACGCCCGATTCGACGAAGCACTCGATCTGTCCGAAATGCCGTACGTTGTCATGCGAGAAAACGATGGCGTCAGGGTTGCCGAGGGGCTCGAGCAGGGCGTAGGCCGCGACGGCGAGACCGATGGCGATGTAGGCCGCTGCGGCGGCGTAGGTGAACGAAAGCGGCGGTTCCGGATTGCTCTCGCCCCAATCGAGAGCGGGGACGGGCTTGCGCGTGGCGCGGCGGAGCCGTTTCAGGGCGATGGCTCCCAGGCAGAGTAGCAGGGCGAGCGCATAGAGCAGCGCCAGCACGGTGACCGAGGTGGCGCTTACGCCGAGGACGGGGTAGATGCAGACGAAGACGGCCGCGCAGGCGAGCGCGACGACGGGGGCGCATGCCAGGGAGAGCAATCGCGGCAGCCCCAGCGAGCGCAGGGAGATGAACCCCGGGATGGCGAGGGCGAGATAGAGGAAGGCCGCGGTGGCGGCGAAGGTTATCCAACTGATCGGCATGAGGTTCTTTCCGGGGACGGGCGTCTTGGCCAGGGGTTTTGAATCATGGACAGTATACCCGCATGCCGTCTGTTTGGTTCCCCCGGGTGCGCAGACGGATGCGGACCGTCTGCCTGCGTAACACGGCGAGAGCCGATAATCGCTCGCATTCCCCTTTCGTCGATGTGCGCATGCGCGGGAGTTGCCCGAAGCTGCCCTTTCGACGATGATGAAAATCTTGCGAAAAAGCGGGTCATCTCGATTTTTCGCTTCGCCCATCGAGTGAGTACCAAGGGGATTCAACTATGCTGGAAGCGCTCGCGCAGGTGTTTTGGCTGGTCATGCAGCCGTGCTACGATCTGACGGGTAACTGGTGGATGGCCATTTTGCTGTTCACCGTCATCGTGAAGATCGTTCTCATGCCGCTTTCCCTGTGGTGTCAGTGGAACAGCATCGTCATGGTGAAGATCATGCCTGAGATCAACCGCGTCAAGGTCAAGTACTTCGGCGATGCCGAGACCATCGGCGAGAAGCAGACCGAGCTGAACAAGAAACACCATTATCACCCGCTGCTCTCCCTGGTTCCCCTCGTCGTTCAGATCCTCGTTCTGTTCGGCTTGGTCGAGGTCATTCATGACATCACCGACTACGGAGCCCCCGGCACGGAGTTCCTCGGCATGGTTCCCGTGGAGGACGGGGGTCTGTCGTGGATCATGCCGCTGCTCGCCGGCCTTTCGGCAGTTGCCATGGGGTTCGCGCAGAACAGGATCAACCCTTTGCAGCGCGAGCAGTCGAAGATGGAGAAGAACACCACTAACGGCCTTTCCATTGCGCTTTCTCTGATTCTGGGCGTCTACGTGGCGGCGGGCATGGCGTTTT